>Ga0118677_10010730_pt1 | contig 13935 bp, 9 predicted proteins | sample AliMusrvi5mmetaG_FD_86154 | JGI IMG/M metagenome (GOLD analysis project Ga0118677, IMG submission 86154) | reverse complement strand
GGTACAGTCGATATTTAATTTTTCTGCACAATCGAATAGGCCTTTTGCAGAACTATTCTATTCTTTTTAATCGGTATGCCATTTAAAATTGGTGCCAAAATCCGAATGTTGATCTGATAATTGTTGAAATAAAAAAATGATCTAATTAAATAATATCCTAGGAGGTCCATGTGAAAAAATTACTTTTTCTATTATTGGTTTTTTTCAGCTTTAATTTATTCGGCCAGTCGGCTGGTGATTATGGTTCAGCTGGTTCCGGAGGGTGGGGCACTGATGGTTCAAACTGGCTTGTGTTTGTTTCCAGTTCAGATTGGAGCGACGCTACTCCTGCGCCTGGTGCACCCACTGCTTCTACAAATGTCTGGATTCGTGCCGGGCATACTGATTCTCTGAATGCTGCTGTTATTACCTGTAATAACTTGAATATTGCTGGCTCTTTGCTGACTTGCAAAACTACCAGCACTGCTATGCAGGTCAATGGGAATTTAACTATTCAGGCTTCAGGTGTTTTTAAAGCCCAGTCTAACACCCTTGGAATTACTTCAACTGGTGGACTGGTAAGTACTATAGATCTAAAAGGTGATTTTACTAATAATGGAACAGCTATGGACTTTAGAGTTGGATCTGCAGGATCCTCGCTAGGATGTATTAATTTAACTCTGTCTGGTACTACTAGTTGTACCATTTCCAGCCCGACTGCATATAGTTCTACAAATGGTGATTTTAATGGATTAACAATTAACAAAACTAACGGAGCGAAAGTAATTCTTGGTAGTAATATTGTCGTAGATGGTGGATCTACAAATGGTCCTTCATCTGCTAATTCTATAGTGACTTTTGTAAACGGCTTAATCGAAACAGGAAACTATTTGTTTATATCGCTAAGTTCCGCAGAAGCTAGTGTTACCGGCTATTCCTCAGCTAGTTATGTTAAAGGCAATATGGGCAGAGGTATGTCAACCACTGCTGGAGCAACCAAGAATTTCCCTGTGGGTGATGCAAATGCATTTAGATTAATTAACCTGCGTTCTACTACTTCCGGCTCAGCCACAGGACAATATGCTATCGTAAAATGCGTCTCTGGAGATGCTAATCAGGCAGGTAGTGTATATACTAATGGAATAGATAGAGTTTCACATATAAGATATTTTAAAATAGGTTATAATAATACTGGAGCGGGTGCAGCCAATATGAGTTTCGATAGATTTGAAGTTAGTTATGGCGCAGACGATGGTGTTATCGCTGGAAATACTAACCTTAAAGTTGCCTATTCTATTGACAGTATGGCTACATGGAATGGCATATTACAGTCAACTCCGCATACCACTATTATTGCCGCATCTGATCCGCAAACAATTATTGTCCCTGACGCGTTAACTACACCTATTAATGTCCTCGCAGGTGGAAGTTCAATATTTGTTGCTTTGGCTGATACAGCTGGAGGCGCTAATCCTTTGCCTGTCGAACTAACTTCCTTTACTGCTGCATATTCAAGTAACAGCGTTAATCTGAGTTGGTCAACTGCTACGGAATTAAGTAATAATGGTTATGATGTGGAAAAGAGAATCGCTGGTATACCTTCATGGGAAAAAATTGGTTTTGTTAAAGGAGCCGGTACCAGCAATTCACGTAACAATTATTCATTCTCTGACAAAGGTTCTTTTGTCTCAGGAACTTATCAGTATAGATTAAAACAGAATGATTTGAATGGTAATTTTACCTATTCTAACATTGTCGAAGTTGAAATTGTTCAGCCAAAAGAATATTCTCTCAATCAGAATTTCCCAAATCCTTTTAACCCTTCAACTACTATTGAATATGCACTTCCCAAAGCTGGAAATGTCGAGCTGACTGTTTTCAATTCTATTGGCCAGGAAGTCTCCCGTTTAATAAATAATTATCAGGAATCTGGAAATTATTCAGTCCATTTTAATGCAAATAACTTGTCCACTGGTATTTATTTTTACAGATTAAAAACTAATGACTATGTAAGTATTAAAAAGATGATTCTTATTAAATAAATTTTGAATAAAAAATATAATATAATTGTAATAATTTAAAATGAGGTCACAATGAAAAAATATCTATTCTTAGCTTTCTTTCTACTTGTGGGAATTACTGCCTTTGCCCAAAATGTGGGTGACTATGGTAATATTAAATCTGGAACATGGACTACTTTAAGCAATTGGGCATTATGGGATGGTACTGCTTATAGCACTCCCGCTGCTTCTTTGCCTGACAGCACTAAGAATGTCTTTATTGTCGCAACAACTACCATTACGCTTGATGATTCTTTGGCTGCCTGTAATAACCTTACCATAGACGGCACATTTGAACCTTCAAAAACTGCACCCACAAATCTTACAGTTGCTGGGAATGTCTTGATTGATGTAGGTGGAATTTATAAGGTTCTGTCCAATACCTTGGCAATACCTGGCGATCTGCTCCATAATTTATATGTTTATGGAAACTTTACAAATAACGGAACTATGGATTTCAGAACTGGAACTAATGGAACTACATTGAGCGCTGTAAATACAACCTTTTTAGGTTCTTCAAATTCAACTGTCACAATGTCTGTATATACAACTACAAATAATGAATTTAATGCTGTTACAATTAATAAAACTAATGGTGCAAATGTTATCTGTGGCAGCGAAGTTGTTCAGTCTGGAGGAAATTCAACTCATATTTCCGCAAAATTAATCTTTGTGAGTGGTAAAATCATTACGGGTAATTTTGGTTGGACTATGCTTTCAACAAGTTCTGCCGATCTTGTTGGTGCTGATTCCACTCATTATGTCTTGGGAACTATGGGCCGTGGAATGTCAAATACTGCTGGTAAAACCAATAATTTTACGGTTGGTGATGGCTATGGTTATCGTCCTTTTAATATTCGATCAACTACATCGGGTCAACAAACAGGAAATTATGTAAGGGTGAGTTGTATACATAATAATGCCAACACTGGAAGCAGTGTACTGACTGCAGATATTGATAAAGTTTCATCAGTTCGTTATTATCAAATATCTTACGGCTATTATATGACAGGTACTCTTCCTGCTCCAACAATGAGTTTCGATAGATTTGCCCCAAGTTATGGAACCGACGATGGTGTAGCTCCTGGAAATCAAAACCTGCGTGTTGCATATTCTGTTGATGAAAGAGCTGACTGGATTGGTTTAACCCAAACTACACATACTGATTCTACCAGTCTTACATCTCAACCAAGAACAATTTATGGCGATTCCCTTGCTCCTGCCAATGTAATTGTGCTCAATTCTTCCCCCACAAATTATGTTTATGTAGCTCTCGCCAGGGTAGCAGGTACAACTGAAAACTCTCTTGATTATACTGTTACAGGTATAAAAGATAATTCTACCAAACCTTTGAATTTTGATTTGTCCCAGAATTATCCTAACCCCTTCAATCCTTCAACCATGATTAATTTTTCTATTAAACAAAATTCATTTGTTACATTGAAAATATATGATGCTTTAGGAAGAGAAGTTGTTACACTTGTGAATGGCGACAAAGAGCAGGGAAGTTACCAGGTAAACTTTAATGCTAGAAACTTATCCAATGGCGTTTATTTCTATAAATTGACCGCTGGTAACTTTACCGATATAAAGAAAATGATTCTGCTTAAATAACCTGATCTAATAAGTATTTTTCGTAATTCCCTCTCTTGAAATTAGAGAGGGAATTTTATTATTCATTACCGGTCAATTAAAATATTTTATACTGCGTGATTAAAAAATTATCAGCTCTAATCTTATTATCTTTCTTTATATCTTTTACTGATGCTCAATGGCAGTCTGCAATTGTTCATTATGATTCTGGTAATAAACTGGTTTACCTTTTAGACAAAGAAAACAACAGAATCCCCGATTTCAGTTATGCGGGTTATAAAAATGGAGAATCTGATATACCTGCTGTTCCCGTAGTCAAAACTATTTCCCATATAAGTGGTGATAACACTGCATTTATTCAATCGGCATTAGATTCTCTTGGAAATGCCGGCGTTCATGGCGCTCTTCTCTTATCTCCTGGTAATTATCAAATCTGGGGAACTTTATATGTAAATCATAGCGGACTTGTATTGAGAGGCTCGGGGAATGGAAGTGATTCTCTTTCAAATACAATATTGATTGGGAAGGGTAATGTCCCTATTCAAAGAACAATTATAATTGCAGGTGGCGGAAACTCCAGTCAATGGAAAGACAGTGTCTCCGGCAAATCGACTAATATTACAAGCGATACAGTCTTGGAAGGCTCCCGTGAATTTAATGTCGCTAATTCCTCACTGTTTTCGGTTGGCGATAATATAATTATTTATCATCCATGCACTCTAGCCTGGCTTCAGGCCATAAATTATGGGGGAACTCATTCTGCCGGTGCTAGTGAAGATACTTCCTGGGCAATTGATAGTCAGCCTATCGTCTATAATAGATATATAAAAGCCATTAACGGCAATAAAATTACAATCGATGCTCCTGTTTTTAACCACCTTATTAAAAGTCAGGCGCAGTCCTATATTTATAAATATTCACGTAACGGAATTTTAACTGGTATAGGGTTGGAAAATTTCCGGATCGATATTGAAACACTCGGCGGTGTAGATGAAGACCATGCCTGGCAGGCAGTCGATCTTTTTCAACTTGAAGATTCATGGGTTAACAACTGCACTTTTTTACACTTTGGCCAATCTGGAATTCGAACAAATACCGCCACAAGAATAACCATTGAAAACTGCAGTGCTCTTGATCCCGTTGCTATAATTACAGGCGAAAGAAGATATAACTTCCAGGTCTATACTGCATCCCAGCAGATTTTATTTAAGAACTGTTATGCCACTAACGGAAGACACCATTATGTCTCTAATGGTACCTCATGGACTTCAGGTGTCGTTTTTCTCAACTGCACTTCAAGCGGCGCTTACACAAGCAGCGAAGGTCATCGGAGATGGTCTCAGGGACTTCTGTATGATAATATTATAAGTCTTGATGGCCCAAGAGCTGGCTGGGATTCCAGGCTGCTGGGGTTATATAATCGCGGAGATATGGGAACTGCTCACGGCTGGGGTCTGGCTCACTCTGTTGCATGGAATTGTAATGTTGCCGGAGGCGATCTCATAGTTCAAAAACCTCCTACTGCACAGAATTATGCAATTGGGTGCATGGGGAATAATATTGTCGGCACTGATCCTCCCGCTCCCTTTAATGAACCGCAGGGATATATTGAAGGTGCGAATAAATCCGGTTTAACTCCTCAGTCTCTTTATTCAGCTCAGCTTCAGGATAGATTATCGGCCGCTGGTGTTAATGACAAGGGTTCAATAATTGATAATGCTTTTAAATTATATCCAAATTATCCTAATCCATTTAATCCTGAAACAAATCTTTCTTTTACTCTTTCAAGAGGAACTTTTGTGACTCTGAAAGTTTACGATCTGCTCGGTAACGAAATAAAAACAATATTAAATGAATATAAAAACCCGGGGTACTATACTGAAAAGTTTGATGCTTCTGCTATTTCTTCAGGAATTTATTTCTACAAAATAACCGCCGGTAACTATACTTCTACCGGCAAAATGATTTTACTTAAATAATAATTATTATCGGAGACCTACATGACTAAAAAAGTTGTTTCCTTCGGGGAAATTATGCTTAGACTTTCTACTAACGGATTTACTAGATTCGTCCAGGCCCAGAATTTCGATGTTACTTACGGCGGCGGCGAAGCAAATGTTGCCGTTTCATTGGCTAATTATGGTATGGAAAGTTATTTCGTAACTAAACTTCCCAAACACGAAATCGGACAATCGGCTGTAAATCAGTTAAGACGATATGGAGTTAATACAAACTACATTGCACGTGGTGGAAATAGAGTTGGAATTTATTTCCTGGAAACAGGTGCCAGCCAGCGCCCTTCAAAAGTTGTATATGATAGAGCTGATTCATCAATTTCAGGTATTAAGAAAGATGATGTTGATTGGAATGAAGTCTTTGAAAACGCTTCCTGGTTTCATTGGACAGGTATAACACCCGCTATTGGTAAAAACACTCAGGAAGTATTGACCGAAGCATGTAAACTTGCCAAAAAGAAGGGAATAAAAATTAGCTGCGATCTTAATTTCAGAGCTAAAATGTGGTCAGAGAAAGAAGCCCAGGCAGTTATGATCCCGCTTATGGAATATGTCGATGTGTGTATCGCAAACGAAGAAGATGCTGAAAAAAGTCTCGGACTTAAAGCTGAAAAAACAAATGTTGAGAAAGGTCAGATTGATCAGGAAGGCTACTTTGCAGTTGCAAAAACTCTCAAAGAAAAATATAATTTTGACACTGTCGCAATTACACTTAGAGAAAGTTTTTCTGCTTCTAAAAATGGCTGGAGTGCAATTCTTCTTGATAATAAAGATTGTTCTGATCCTTACAGATCTAATAGATATGAGATCGAAATTGTTGATAGAGTAGGCGGAGGCGACTCATTTGCCAGCGGCCTTATTTACGGATTGCTTAATAAAACTAACACAAAAGAAGCTCTTGAATTTGCAGTAGCTGCTTCTTGCATGAAACATACTATTCCTGGCGACTTTAATTTGGTCTCTATTGATGAAGTTGAAAAACTCATCAAAAGCGGTGGTTCAGGTAGAGTTGAAAGATAGTCATTATTCAAACTCAAATTGTTGCTGTCATTCTGAACGGAACGAAGTGAAGTGAAAAATCTCTTTTTTATTTAACAAAACATATAACTGCAAAAATGAATAAAATATCATATTCTCTGATAGTAATATTTGCCTTATTTAGTAATCTGTCAGCTCAGATTAATATTAAAGAAATTGATCGTACTTGGGTTATACCGGCTGCTGATAAATTTCTTACCGAAAAGCCTGTTACTATAACAGATTATTCTTCTCCGCGCAGCGCGGGTGGGAAACATGACTTCTTCTCTGAAGGAGATTATTGGTGGCCTGATTCAACTAATCCTTCAGCTCCTTATATTCAGCATGATGGAATGACCAACCCCGATAATTTCGTTATGCACCGGAAAGTACTTTTGCGCATGAGCATTCAGGTCGCTGACCTAACCGCTGCCTACAAAATAACTGGTGACATAAAATATGCCCAAAAGGCCGTCGAGCATCTGCGTGCCTGGTTTGTTAATGAAGAAACAAAAATGAATCCAAATCTTCTGTATGCTCAGGCAATTAAAGGAAGATGTACTGGTCGAGGAACTGGATTAATAGATACAATTCATTTGATTGAGGTCGCTCAATCAATAATATATCTTGAAAAAACGGGCGCCATTTCTTCCGTTGATCTTACCGCTGTAAAAAAATGGTTTGCTGATTACCTTGAATGGTTTACTACACATAAATATGGCCTGGATGAAATGGATTCCAAAAACAATCACACTACTTGCTGGGTTATGCAGGTTGCTTCATTTGCTAGACTCACTGGTAATGAAGAAAAAATGGAGTTCTGCCGCAAAAGATTCAAAGAAGTTCTCCTACCGGACCAAATGGCTGAAGATGGAAGTTTTCCTCTTGAAATAAAAAGAACCAAACCGTACAGCTATTCTCTGTTCAATCTTGATGCAATGTCAATTATTTGCGAAATATTATCCACCGAAAAAGATAATTTGTGGAAGTTTACACTTCCCGACGGACGGAATATGGAGAAAGGAATGAAATTTCTGTTGCCGTACATTGTTGATAAAACTAAATGGCCTTTTCCTAAAGATGTTATGCACTTTGATAATTTCCCGGTTCGCCAGCCTTCTCTTCTATTCTGTGGAATCGCCTATAATAATGAAAAATTTATTGACGTCTGGAAAAAACTTGATGCTCATCCGGAAATTGAAGAGGTAATTCGGAATTTTCCCGTGCGCCAGCCTGTTCTTTGGATAAATTAATGATTTCGGCCTTTTAATAAATGAAAATTATTTGCTTAATATTATGATGAAAAAATTAATAATAATATCCCTCCTTTTCCTGACACAGCTCAATTCATATGCGCAGGACTTGCTGAAATCAATCAGTGATCAGTTAATTAAAAAGGACAATATTATTGGGACAAAATTCCCTTCGTATACTGAAAATGGTAAATGGGTCTTAAGCGATAAACCTAATTGGTTTGCTGGCTTTACCTGTGGCGAACTTTGGTATATGTACGATTTGACAGGCAATGAAGATTTGAAAAATAGAGCTGTCGCTGATGCCGATAACCTCCTTAAATTTGCCCTGCCTGACAATACTCATGATCTCGGTTTCATCTATTTCAATTCCTTAGTTAAAACTTATCAGCATACTGGACAAACTAAATATAGGGACGCCGCAATAAGTGCAGCGCGTTTGCTCGCAAAAAGATTTAATGCTAAAGGGAATTATATCAGAGCCTGGGGAAAACTTGGAACGGATGAAAGAGAAGGCTGGACAATTATTGATACCATGGTGAATATTGAACTTCTTTTCTGGGCCGCTCAGGAAACAGGCGACTATTCATTATACGACATCGCATATAAACACGCTATTACAGCAATGAATGAAAATATTCGAAGCAACTATTCTTCTTATCATCTTGTTGAGTTTAACCCCAAATCAGGTGCGGTCGTTAAGAAAGGAACTCGTCAGGGATTCTCTGACGAATCAACTTGGGCTAGGGGACAAGCATGGGGAATTTATGGTTTTGCAAATGCATTCAAATACACCGGCGACCAAAGGTTCCTTGCAGCTTCCCGGAAAATGTCCGAATATTTCCTTAAAAATCTTCCAGGTGATATGGTCCCGAATTGGGATCTTGATCTGAAAGCTGATTCTGTTATCCGCGATGCTTCCTCTGCCGCTATCGCTGCTTCCGGATTTTATATCCTGTCCGATGTGGCTTCTTCTAAAATAGAGCACCTAAAATATCTGGAGCTTGCCGGAAAAATTACTCGTTCATTAACAAACAATTACCTTTTCACAAATAGCAAAAGAAATATTGAAGAGGGAATCCTTCTTCATACTGTCTATAATTATGGCAAAGAGTGGGGGATAGATGAATCCTATCCTGCTGGCGACTTTTACTTCATCGAATGCCTTAAAAAACTTTCTGATGTTTCCCAAAACGAACATATCGTTGTTAATAGTAATGAAAGAGAAAGCCATCTGATTAATAATAACTGGTATTACCTTGAAGATAATATCTCGTTCAGGGGCGGTCTCTACATTTTCCTGGGATCGTCGGGCTCAAAACATCCGCTGTCAAAAAACAGTACATGTTTCACCGGGTTTTATTATCATTTCAAAACAAACAACCACCTCGATCCCTACATCGGGCTCGAACCCGGTATAAGCTGGACCCAGCTTAAAAGCCCCGATAAACCTCCAACTGAAACTTATCCGTACAATATTTCATCCTATCCCCAATCGATCAGTCCTGTTGCATCCATCACGGCCGGGATCAACTTTTTCGCCACCAAATGGACTCACCTCTTTATTGAAGCCAAATATCTTCATGGCGTTCTTGTGTCGGACATCCCGGCTATCCCGTTGAATGAATTCAGGTTTGCTTTCGGATTCGGCTTTAATATCAACACGTTAAAAAGGAGATCACCTCAGTAATTTCTCAGGCAAAGAAATGATCAAAGAAATGTATCTTTGACAGCCATAAAAGCATCCCGGGCTGTCATTCAGCTTCTGGATATCAAATCAATAGATTGATTGCCAGAATTAATCCATTATTAATCTTTAAATTTTATTGAACATGACTCAAAACAACGATCAATTACGGGCGAAAGTGGTCTTAATCACGGGTGCCTCTTCCGGTTTTGGTAAAAGCTGTGCTGAATTTCTCAGTGCGAAAGGATATAAAGTTTACGGTACCAGCCGGAAACCGGCAGGAGGATCAGCGCCTTGCGAAATGATCCGGATGGATGTCAATGATGATGCATCTGTGACACAGGGAATCAGGATGATCGTTGAAAAGGAGGGCCGTATCGATGTAGTGGTCAACAATGCCGGTTTTGGCATAGCCGGTTCGGTGGAAGATACCTCTGTAGAGGAGATGAAATCGCAATTCGAGACCAATTACTTTGGCGTTTTTCGTGTGTGCCGTGAAGTGCTTCCTGTGATGCGCAGGCAGCAGTCGGGCACAATCATCAATGTCGGCTCCATTGCCGGCTCCATCGGCGTGCCATTCCAGGGAGCTTACAGCGCCAGCAAGGCAGCCGTGCAAAGTATCACCGAAGTACTGCGCATGGAGGTGAAACCTTACGGGATTCGTGTGGCCCTGATCGATCCGGGCGATTTTAAAACCGGTTTTACCGACAGCCGGGTGAAAACAAAACAAGCTGTCGCCAACCCCGATTACACAGATCGTTTTACCAAGGCCCTGCAAACCATGGAGGTGGAGGAGCGAAAAGGCTGCGATCCCCTGAAACTGGCTGAACTGGTGTATAAGATCATCAACAGCAAATCCCCCCGGCTTCGTTACATGGCCGGCCCGGTGATGGAAATTTTCGCGGTGCACCTGAGAAAATTCCTGCCTTCAAAATTATTTGAAAGCATCATCATGGGAAATTATCATATCTGATTGCTGCAATTCCGTTTCATTCAATTCGGGCCGGATTATCCTGAATTACTAAAAATGCCTTTTATGAGTAAAATCCCAGTTGGATTACTTTTTATACTGCTCTGCTGTGCGGAGATGTCAACTTCTTTTGCATGCACCAACCTGATTGTGACCAAAGGCGCCAGCAGGGATGGCTCGGTGATGATCTCCTATGCAGCTGATTCGCATACCCGTTACGGGGCCATTGCCTTCTATCCGGCAGCAGACCATAAACCGGGTGACCTGTGCGACCTCTACCATTACGAAAGCGGGAAATTCCTGGGCAGCATTCCTGAGGTTTCCCACACATATACCGTGATACAGCTGATGAATGAACACCAGGTCGCGATCGGGGAGACCACTTTTGGCGGGCTGGATTCATTGAGCAGCCAGCCGGGAGCGTTGCTTGATTACGGTTCGCTTATGAAGATCGGGCTGCAACGTTCAAAAACCGCCAGGGAGCTGATCAGGGTGATCACTACCCTGGTGGAGGAGTATGGTTATGCGTCGGGCGGGGAGTCTTTTTCTATTTCCGATGCCAATGAGGCATGGATCATGGAGATCATCGGGAAAGGAAAGTATGAGAAGGGAGCCGTCTGGATAGCGCGGATGATCCCCGACGGGTATGTATGCGGTCATGCAAACCAGGCCCGGATTACCAATTTCCCGTTCATGAAAACCAACAACTGGGATGATCCAAAACAAACGGTCTACCATTCGCCCGATATCATCACCTTCGCACAGAAACACGGATTTTACAGGGGTCCTGATGCGGCATTCAGCTTCTCGGATGTTTACAACCCGGTGAATTTTGGCGGTGCCCGGTTTTGTGACGCAAGGGTATGGTCATTTTTCAGGAAGGTAAACCGCGGCGTGCGCGAAAATCCTGATTTTACAAAGTACGCGCAGGGAAACCTGTTCCGGTTGCCGCAATACACCGAAGAAAGTCCCAATCCCAACAAGTTTGTCACCAACCGGCTCCCGCTCTGGGTCAGAGTCGATTCGCCGGTGTCGCTCCAGGATGTTATGACCGCCATGCGCGACCATTTTGAAGATACACCGCTGGATATGCGGACTGATTTCGGGGCCGGGCCGTTCCATCTCCCTTACCGCTGGCGGCCGCTTGAATACACGGTCGACAGTATTGAATATTGCCATGAACGGGCCATCGCCACACAGCAAACCGGGTACAGTTTCGTGGCACAGTCGCGGAACGGCTTGCCTGATCCGATCGGCGGGATCTTTTGGTTCGGGGTGGACGATGCCGCCGGGTGCGTTTATGCACCCATGTATTGCGGGATCAGGGCAATTCCTGAAAACTATGCCCCTGGCAACGGCTCGATGATTTCCTGGTCGGAAACCTCCGCCTTTTGGACCTTCAACCAGGTGAACAACTGGGCTTATACCCGGTACGACCTGATCCATCCAGAAATAGCGGCATACCAGCAGGAACTTGAATCCCGTTTTTTCAGGGAAACAGCCATCGTTGACGCGAAAGAACTTGAAATGTACCGGGAAAATCCGGCTGCCGTCAGCAACTACCTTACCGACTACTCAGTTTACACAGGAAACCAGCTGGTAAGCAAATGGAAAAACTTTTACCATTACCTGTTCATGAAGTACATGGATGGCAATGTAAAACAAACCAGCGGGTTTGAGTTGCTTGAAAATGGGAATGGAAAGGGGGTTCCCAAAAAACCGGCCCAGCCGGGTTACGGGAAGGAGTGGGAGAGGAAAATGAGATCGGCCGACAGGGTGGTACGACCCTGAGTCGTGTCAGCCGATCAGGATTTTATCTTTGTGTTGCGGGACTTTCCAGTTGGGGAACCTGGGTATAATGGTTTGCTTTCAGATCCGCAGCTACTTTCTTAATGATATCCTTGCGCAGGAGTTTATTGGCCGTAGCCCTGACTTCCGTCACATAATAATAGGTAAAAGCCCCATGATAGGCACTTCCGATTTTGGCATCGGAACTCGTTTGATTCGCCTTGCATCCCGCCCAGAGGAATTGGTTTGGCTTTGCCTTATCGGCCAGCAGTTTTCGGGAAGTCCTGGGTTTCATTTGTTCAAGCTGTCTGAATCCCTTCGCAGTAGGAGGGGGGAGATACCTTGGTTTGCGGTATATCAGCATATCGATGGCTTTAAGCCCCGTGCCGCTGTGACACGTATCAAGATATACTTCCAGCACAACAGAATCAGGCAGTTGAATGAAGAGATCATGCAACTCATCGTCAACGATCACATGGTCTGTATCCCATTGATCGCCTTTCTGGGCAAGATCATAAGGACAGAACGCTTCGTCCTTTTTGTCAGCCTCATCTCCGTTCGTATCAGGTACCTGGGTGCCATGGCTTGACAGGCTGAACACAAGTTTTGAGTATTTGCCGCTGATTGCGTCATTTACCATCGCTGTCAGGGCTTGCATGATTTTTACCCTTGTGGCCTGTGCATCTGTCAGGATGGTAATATCACCCGATGAAAATCCCATAAAATCCTTTAACAGCGCGGCCATGTCATTGGCATCGTTCACGCAGCCCTGCAGGGCAGCCGAAGGATAATTCTTAAAATGGTTAATTCCCACACATAAAGCTTTTTGTGCCATAGCGACCTCCTTTTTCTTTATTGAAATTATTTTGATAATTTACTTCAGATGAATGATTTATAGTAGGGCCAGGTGGATTGGTATCAAACACTGAACGGGTCAGGATGAAAGGTATATGATCATCCAAGCCCCGGTTCAATATTGATCCCCGGAGTGGCGGAAGATCCCGGAGAATGAACCTTCTCGATGAGTCCGAACCCGCTGACAGTCTGCCGGATATGAATGATTTGGCTGCTCACTGAAAATTTCATTTTAACGGAAGAATCATTTCCTGCATAAACAGTCTGTCCGTCAACCCAGTTCAACCGTCCAAGCCGGTGTTCGGAGAGATAATCGGCGGTCGAATATTGGGTCGGATTGGTTGTGTTGAACCCCGCGATGAGTTCATCATAATTGGTAAACAGGATTGTGGATGCCAGTGACGCGATCTTCTCAACAACTTCCATATCGGGCCCAAGGGTCTCAATAAAAAAGTCCTGCTGAAAATCTTCCGAAAAAAAAGTTGCAGGAAAAGAATAGGTAACACGCAAAACCGAGGCTCCTTTTGCATCCACCAAAAGCGTAACCGATCCCCCTGAATAGTCAATGGTAAAATCCGCTTTTTCCAGGATAAGCCGGCTTCGCTCATTCAGACTTCCTTTATTATAAGTAAGTTGACCGATGGCGGTGCCTGTGAGGGGGATTTTAGAAAAATTATAGGGCCAGGCGGGGGTGGACTGAGCTACAGGGAATTATTCA
>Ga0118677_10010729_pt1 | contig 13936 bp, 11 predicted proteins | sample AliMusrvi5mmetaG_FD_86154 | JGI IMG/M metagenome (GOLD analysis project Ga0118677, IMG submission 86154) | reverse complement strand
CAATATCGTAGAGTTGAATAATTTTATTCTCTACAGGATCATTATATACAATCAAATTTTTTGATTTTTCTGGCTCCTCGCTGTTTCAAATGGGTAGGCCAAAGTTAAGTTTGCCACCGATCAGATAGATCATAGCAATAAGATTCCGGGTGGTACGATACCCTCGCGCTCTGGCTTTTGCCGCTTGGACAAGGCTGTTGAATCCTTCCAGCATTCCGTTGTTGATTCTGGAGTGAAACCAGCGGAGCACTCCGGCCCAGTGCCGTTTGATTGTATATGCTGCGTCTTTAATAGGCTGTAAGCGGCTATGGGTTGCCCAGAAATACCATTTTTTCAGAAAGGGTTCCGCACACTCAGTGGGCTGGGTAAAAAAATCCTGAAAGTTGAGGCGAATGTGATAGGCACGACAGGTTTTCAGGTTGAGTTTTTTGACCTGTAATTCTTCAAGGGTTTTGAGCTGTGTTGACTTCAAGTTATTTTGATTCTTCAGCCAGATGTAACGTGTCCGAATCAGTTCTGGCCGTTCCTTCTGCTCCTGGCGACGTACTTCGTCAACGGCTTCATTGACAATTTTCATGATATGGAATTTGTCAAAAGTCAGGTGGGTCGTTGGAAAACATTCCTTAACCCCCTTGATGAATGCTGGAGACATATCGCTGCAAAATTCGGTAACCGCTTCGGGGGCACCGTTATGGGCAACCAGAGCCTGCTGAAATAGTCTAACCGTTGAGGCATCCTTGCCTTCAGTGGCAAAGATAATTTTGGACTCATCAAGATCGACAAACAGGCTTACGTAATTGTGCCCCTTCTTGCTGGAAGTTTCATCGACCCCAACATGCTTGACGCTGGAATGATCGGCTTGCTCACGGCCCTGATCGACATAATGATGCAAAATACGCCATAATCGCGTGTCATGCTCACCCACAAAAGCAGCCAAGGTCTTGACCGGCATGGATTTAACCAAGGTCATGATCATGGCTTCAAACAAGAGCGTAAAGCCGCTGTCCCGCCGAGCCCATGGCAGGTTATCAATCAAACGCACCCCGCACTTTGGGCAATCTACCCTGGCCACTTTGACGGTTAGGTAGGCTTCATGCTGGAAAAAGTTCAAATGACGCCAACTCTTCTCTACGGTGTCGTATGCTTTTAAATCAACTTGGCCGCACTCCGGACAGGAAAAGGCGCTACCTCTATGAAAATCAATCTTGATATCAAGGCGCTTTTGTTCGGGGTTGAATTCTAATGATGAAACCTGCCATGGTGGTTTCAAGCCAAGGGCCAACTGGAAAAGTTCAAGGTCTTTCATGATGCAGCTTTTACCAATTTTAGCCCTAAAGAATCAAGATGCTACCCATTTGAAACAGCGAGGAGCCCTCTTCTTCTGTTCATCCGACATACTGGCATACAACTCCTCGAAGGGCGGGATAAACTTCTTCACCTGACTTAAATGGACTTCGGTTATTTGACTATGAAATTTCATATGCTCGACAGCGTTCATGGTCTTGCTGTTTTCACGCATATCCTTGGTAAAGGCATCCATCTCTTTCGCATTTTCCTGCATCACCTGCGTGAGGTTATTCCATAATTTTTCCTGAGCACCGGTGATTTTCAGTGAACCTTGCAGCTCTTTGATACGGGCCTCGGTATGATCGACAGCAGACATTCTTTCGACGGCTGGAGATGATGTTTTAGCGGCTGGGGAAGCAATAGAAAGATTTACATTCGCCCAAAAGAGCATTGAAAAAAAAGCCGCCATGACTACAACAATACGTGTAACTGGGAAAGCACCCTGATGAATATCTCGTTTCATAATTTGTCTCCTGAAAAATTTAGGCTTGCATGATTGCAAACGCTAAGAGCAGCGTTTCTGTTTGAATTGCTCAATTTCTTCGATCTATAGAATGCCTGTCTGCGACGCATTGAATCATCTACCCCCTTCTTTATTGCTTCGTGGAGCAGCCCTCCTTTATTGCAGACCTGGAAGATCTTCATATTTTCTGCTCCTCGCTGTTTCAAATGGGTAGCGTCTTGATAATCAGGGCTGAGATTGGTAAAAGCTTCGTCATGAAAGACACCAACCTTTTGCAATTGGCCCTAGACTTGAAACTGCCGTGGAAGGTTTCATCATTAGAATCCAACCTCGAGCAAAAGCGTCTTGATATCAAAATTGATTTTGTTAAAAGCAGTACCTTTTTCTGCCCTCAATGAAGCCAAGTTGACTTGAGAGTCATACGACACCGTGGAGAAGAGTTGGCGGCATTTAAATTTTTCCCAGCACGAAGCATACCTGACCGTCAGAGTGGCCAGGATAGATTGCCCAAAGTGGGGGGTGCGCTTGATTGACGATCTACCATGGGCTCGGCGGGATCGCTGGCATTTTTAGAGGCGGTACTCTGCATAGTCGTAGTTTCTCAATTCGCAAGTAGAACACGCAAAAAAGGTTGTTTTCCCAAGTTCCTTATTAAGGACCTCTTCGTTGAAAAAGATGTCGCTTCCACACTCAGGACACATTTCTACAGCAATACAGTTACTAACATGATTATGCCACCCTGTTTTCCTTGGGGAAAAGCTGCCTATCTGTTGTATCAACAGCTTATTCATTAAGGATTTCTCCGGTAGTGAGGTCTCGTTCTCATTGTGATATTTCCATTTTGGTTCTTGAGATATTAAGGCAAAATCGAATTTCCTGGATTTTATTAGGCCGATGCCGCCTGCACGAACAGACAATTTTTCCGCTGCTTATTATTTGAGCAATCTATGTGCCGATTTGCAACACTCCGTGCAATGACACGCATCATGTTGATATTTAGTGAGAATTATAAGAAAAACTATTGCGGACTGATCTAGAACGACCATAAAGTAGGGGTCACATCTAACCGTTGGTCATATATGGCCTTTCTAGGTGTTCTAGATAGTGTGGGGGTGCTAAAGATAAGGAGGGAGTGTGCAGTCACAGCAGATAGACCCTGCAACATGCTCGATGATTGTTTCCGACTGCTGGCCAAGGAATGTTCGTATTGCCCGTTCTTCACCCAAACAGTTGCATATGACGCATCTCTGAGTGCTCCATGGAGGAGCCTCCCCGATTATGGGGTTATCTTCAACCAACAAAACGCTTATCCTACTTTGGCCAATGCACCTCGCTTCAAAGAGTCTTTTCTGCTGCCCTCTGTTTGAAAAACAAAATACAAGTTAGCATAAATGCAAAAAGAGCAACCGAAGCTGAATAGCGGCTTAATGCCAGCCCTCCAGCATTGAGTGGCTTATCAAGAAGATCTCCGACCACGGCTCCAAGAGGGCGCGTGAGAATAAATGCTGCCCAGAACAGTATGGTGCGAGATATTTTTGTCCAGTAGTACGCCGCAGCCACAACTCCCAGCAAAACGGTGAATACCAGCGCACTACCTCCGTAACCTAGCCCAGCAGTATCGGCGGTCCAGTCGCCGAGTGCAGTCCCTAGGGTTTGAGAAAACATGATTGTCATCCAATAGAACATCTCAGCCTTTGGCGAACTGATGGTATTGATTGATACCGAACCAAGTGACCAATACCAGATAAACAGCGACATCATCAGCAAGATAAACAGTAAAGATGCCCCCCCTGCGTATCCTATTCCAAGAGAACGATCAGCAAAATCCGCCAACGTCGTTCCAACTGTTGTCGTTGCGATGATAGTTGTCCAGAAGAGGAATGGGTGAAAGGTCTTTGCCTTAATTTGGGCCGCCACAGCGACTAGAAAGATTGCTGCGAAAATGGCCGTTCCAACAAGGTACCCCAGTTGCATCGACATAGATACAGCATCACCACCGGTTTCGCCCAGTGTGGTAGCAGCGATTTTAATAATCCAGAAGATCAAAGTAACTTCTGGAATCTTGCCCAAAGTATGTTCGGTAGTATTGTCCATACGACTTTCCTTTTTTGCCTATGTTATCGAAAGATATTCATTTAATTTTTGAGAGTATTTGACCCTACCTAACGAAGAAAACATCTTCGATTCTATCGACAAGCCCTTCTCCATGGATTTTTTTAAAACATCCTCGTCAATGCTTTATTTTTGCCCAACTGTCAAAATCATAAAGGTATCAGGTTTAATGTGCGGGCGAGGCTGGGGATGCTTTTCGGTAGGCGGATCAAAGCCTTCGGTTTCAGCGGCAGCAAGGTAAAGCCGGTGCTCCGCTGGATCGAGCGTCACCGTACGTGCCGTTGGCATCGTCGATACTGTTTGTAGGACCTTGTAATGGTCAGGAGACGTCGCGCCTACTACGGTTAGTGTGCCATCCCCATTTGAGCTAAAGGCAAGCTTTGTTTTAGCGTCAAAGACTGCACCGTCGCTGGACGCGCCGATGGGCAGAGTGTCCATGATTTTGCCAGTTGCGCCATCAACCACGACCATGACCTTGTTGCCACAGACGGCAAACAAGCGGTTCATATCAGTGTCGATGGCGAGTCCGGTAGGAGCTTCGCAGCTTGGACTAAGATTATAGTGAGCAATGACCTTTAATTCCTTGGTGTCGACAATGGCTATCTGTGACTTATCTTCCAGATTGACGTAAAGCTTTCCTTTGCCGTCAACCACAGAAAACTCAGGCTGACCATCAAGCTTGATCGTAGCGGCAACAGTTTCATCTTTAGCATTAAGGACGGTCATATCACCGCTGTCGCCGTTGGCGACAAAAACACGCTGCGTTGGCTCATCATAAACGAGGACATCTGGCTTGGTTCCTGTGGGAGCGCTTGCGAGGGGCTTTAATGTCGTCAGGTCAAAAACCGTGACTGTGTTCGTTTTGCCATTACTGATAAAACCTTTACCGATTTCAGAAGCGAGGGCAACGTTGTGGACACCGCTGGTGTTAGGAATAGAACCAACGATTTTCTTGGTGGTCACATCAAGCACGTCAACGCTCTCGCCACGTGTGATGAACAGACGATGTTCCTTTGAATCGTAAGTCAGGCAATCCCAGCGTGTGAGCCCGGGGAGATGTAGTGTGTCTACCAGTGCATAGTCCGAAGTTGCGGGAGCCGCACGCACACCGCAGGGTAGGACTAATGCGAAAGCGAGCGCGGCCAGCATAACGTGGGAACGGTATTGAGAGGACATTGGGCACTCCTTAAGTTGATTGTGGAGATGTGCATGACGACTTCTAGGATAGACTTTATACGCCTTTGGCGCTTCTTCATACTTTATTAGAAGAATCCCGTACTATCTGATTCGTAATGGCCCGGTTTTATCGCATTTGAGAACTTGATTGGCAATATCTTGATTAAGGCGAAGGCTAAAAAGAAGCAGATCCATAATAATTTGACAAAAGAGGAATATTCTCTTAATCAAGGAGCGAACATTCATTCTTTCAACGAGAATCCTCATGGCGACTTCAGAAAAACGTCAAGACATACTCATCGCGGCATTGGAATTGATTACCGAACATGGTTTTCATGGTGCACCCGTTTCGGCCATTGCCGAACAGGCCAGCGTGGGAACTGGAACTATTTATCGTTATTTTGCGAACAAGGATATTCTTATTTACGAGCTGTTTCAGGAGCTTCACAACAAGATCTGTACTCAACTCCTTGAAGATTATGAGGTGGGCAAACCTTTCAGAGAACGATTTCTCTACCTCAGCACGAAGCTGCTTCGATATTTCATTAACAATCCCCAGGAGTTCCGCTACCTGGAGCAGTACCACAATTCCCCTTATGGGGTCGCCTTTCGTCGGGATATATTTTTTGGGAATGGGAGGGAACGGGCGCCGTTCCTTCTACTTTTTGAAGAGGGAGTATCCCAACAGGTGATGAAGGAACTCCCTCTTGTTGTACTGTTCGCTCTCGCGTTCGGGCCTCTTCTGGCAGTGGCCCGGGACCATATTCTCGGTTTTGTCGTCTTGGATGATCCGTTACTCATGCAGACGGCTGAAGCCTGCTGGGATAGCATTAAACGGTAATATATTGCGGAGTTAAAACATAAGTTTTCCGCTCGTTACGAGATGGACGTTCGATATTTTCTTCCAAAGTCAACTCCTTCAAAGCACTCGCAATCTCAGCTGGCGATGCAAAAAAATATATAAAACAAGGCAGTTATTCAATCCTAATTGAGGAATATTTTGATGAGAACCACTGACACAATCAAGCTGCTCACCCTGGCGGGAGTTCTGGCCGGTATACTCGTGATAACCGGCTGCAAGCAACAAGCGGCCCCAGGTGGCCCAACGCCGGCCCAAGGTAACCCCGAGGTGGGAGTGGTCGTCATGACCTCTGAGCCGGTCACCTTGACCATGGAGCTGTCAGGCCGGATCTCGCCACATATGGTGGCCGAGGTACGCCCCCAAGTGGGGGGCATTATCCAAAAACGACTTTTTATCGAAGGCAGTAATGTCAAGGTCGGTGAAATCCTGTACCAGATCGACCCCGCCACCTACCATGCCGCCTATCTCAGTGCCAAAGCCGCTTTGACTAAGTCAGAAGCCAATGTTCTTACGATCCGGCAGAAGGCCCAACGTTACAAGGAACTCATTGCCATCAATGCGGTTAGCCGGCAGGATTACGATGACGCCGCCGCTGCGCTCAAGCAAGCCGAGGCTGATATTGACGCCACCAAGGCCGCATTGGAAACCGCCCAGATCAATCTTGGGTACACCCGTATCACCGCCCCTATTTCCGGAATAATCGGTCGTTCGGCCGTGACCCCCGGTGCTCTGGTGACCGCCAACCAGGCGACGGCGCTGGCTACAATTCAACAGCTCGATCCCATCTATGTGGACGTTACCCAGTCCAGTACTGATTTGCTGCGCCTAAAACGCAACTTTGCCAGTGGCGAACTCAAGAATACTAATGGCAACCAGGCGAAGGTCAAGCTGCTATTGGAAGACAATACTCCCTATCCGCAAGAGGGGACCCTGAAGTTCAGTGAAGTGACAGTGGACCAAGGTACCGGTTCCGTCACTCTGCGAGCATTGTTCCCCAATCCGAACCAATTACTACTACCCGGCATGTTTGTTCGCGCCCTGGTGCAGGAAGGTGTTAGGGAACAAGTGATGCTAGTGCCCCAGCGCGGTGTAACGCGCGACCCGGCCGGTAATGCCGTGGCCCTGGTGGCTGGCGAAAATGATGTGGTGGAACGGCGGATGTTGAAAACCGAACGGGCAGTCGGTGACGCCTGGCTGGTCACCGATGGCCTGAAAGTCGGAGAACGGGTAATCGTTGAGGGTATTCAGCGGGTCCGCCCCGGGGCTACAGTGAAGGCGGTACCCTTTGACGCCAAGGCGGCTGCGCCCGGCAGCCAACCCGCAGCGAAATAATCCAAGGAGCCGATCATGCCCCGTTTTTTCATTAATCGTCCGATCTTTGCCTGGGTGATCGCTATCTTGGTCATGCTGGCAGGCCTTCTGTCCATTAAAACGCTGCCGGTCTCCCAGTATCCGGCGATCGCGCCTCCACAGATTGCCATCAACGCCACTTATCCAGGTGCCTCGGCTCAAACCGTGCAGGATACGGTCACCCAGGTAATCGAGCAAAAGCTGAATGGTATCGACAATCTGATTTACATGGCGTCTACCAGTGACTCGTCGGGTGCCGTGTCTATCACCCTCACCTTCAAGGCGGGAACCGATCCGAACATCGCCCAGGTCCAGGTGCAAAACAAGCTGCAACTGGCGGTTCCCCTCCTGCCCCAGGTCGTACAGCAGCAAGGCATAGCGGTTGTCAAATCAACCCGAAACTTCCTCTTGATTGTCGGCCTGGTATCAGAAGATGGAAGCTTGGATCGTAACGGCTTAACAGACTACATGGTCTCTAACCTACAGGATATCGTCAGTCGCCTCGATGGGGTGGGCGAGCTTTTGCTGTTTGGCACCCAAAACGCCATGCGAGTCTGGCTGAACCCAAGCAAGCTTAATAGCTACCGACTGACTGCCGACGATGTGATTGCCGCCCTGCAGGCACAGAATGCCCAGGTATCTGCCGGTCAGTTCGGCGGCCTCCCTGCTGACAAAGGGCAGCAGTTGAACGCCACCATCACCGCCCGCACCCTGCTCAAAACTACAGACCAGTTCGACGCCATTATTCTGCGCACCAACAGCGATGGTTCCACGGTCAAGCTCAAGGATGTAGCCGAAAGCAAAATCGGCACGGAGAGCTACGACCTCCAATCCTTCTACAATGGCAAGCCGTTGGGTGGCATGGCCATCCGTCTGGCTGCCGGTGCCAACGCCCTGGAAACAGGCGATCGGGTCAAGGCCAAAATGGAGGAATTGTCGAAATACTTTCCACCCGGCATGAAGGTGGTCTATCCCTACGACACCACCCCCTTTGTCAAAATATCCATCGAGGAGGTGGTCCATACCCTGATCGAGGCAGTCTGCCTGGTCTTCTTCGTCATGTTCCTCTTCCTGCAGAACTTCCGCGCCACCTTAATCCCCACCATCGCCGTGCCGGTGGTCCTGCTGGGCACCATGGGAGTACTGGCGATAGCCGGATTTTCGATCAACACCCTGACCATGTTTGCCCTAGTTATTGTTATCGGCCTGCTGGTAGACGACGCCATCGTGGTGGTGGAGAACGTGGAGCGGATCATGTCCGAGGAAGGATTGTCGCCCCATGACGCCACCATCAAATCCATGGGGCAGATCACCAGCGCTCTCTGGGGTATCGCCACCGTTCTGACCGCGGTTTTCCTGCCCATGGCCTTCTTCGGCGGCTCCACCGGGGTCATCTACCGCCAGTTCTCTATAACCATCATCTCTGCCATGATCCTCTCGGTAATGGTGGCTATGATCTTGACTCCGGCGCTCTGTTCAACCCTGCTCAACCCAATCGAAAAAGGGCATGCGCCCGGTGAGTGCGGCCCGTTCTGCAAATTCTTCCAAAAATTTAACCAATTTTTCAACTGGAACAGAACCAAGTATGAAGGCATCGTTGGTCGATCCTTCGACAAACCGCTGCGCTATCTAGTACTCTACGGGGCCATTGTCGCTATTATGGTGTTCTTTTTCCTGCGTCTCCCCACCTCCTTCCTGCCAGATGAGGATCAAGGATTCATCATCTGCCAGGTGCAGCTGCCGGCCGGGGCAACCCAAGAGCGGACCGTCCAGGTCATCCGCCAGCTGGAACAGCATTTCCTTGAGAAGGAGAAACAAACTGTGGAAGGGGTCATCACCGTAACCGGTTTCAGCTTTGCCGGGCGCGGCCAGAATATGGGGCTAGCCTTTGTCAAGCTCAAAAACTGGGATGTCCGTAAGACTATCGACCTGAAGGCGCCGGCGATTGCCGGCCGCGCCATGAAGGCGTTCTCGCAAATCCGTGACGGTCTGGCCTTCGCCTTCTCCCCACCAGCGGTGCTTGAACTGGGTGTTGCCAACGGCTTTGACTTCCAACTGCAGGATCGCGGCGGTCTTGGACATGAAAAGCTGATGGAGGCCCGCAACCAGATGCTGGGCATGGCCATGAAAAACCCGAAACTGGTCGCGGTGCGCCCCAATGGCCAGGATGATTCGCCCCAGTTCAAACTGGATATTGATGATGTCCGAGCCAGCACCCAGGGCGTGTCGCTAGCTGCCATCAACAATATTTTAACCACAGCCTGGGGCAGCACCTACGTTAACAATTTTATCCAAAACGGCCGGGTCAAGAAGGTCTATCTCCAGTCAGATGCCCAATACCGAATGTCGCCTGAGGATATCGGTCACTGGTATGTCAGCAATAAAAACGGGGCAATGGTGCCGTTTTCCGCCTTTGCCATTGGTCGCTGGGAGTATGGTTCACCCCGACTGGAACGGTACAATGGTATTCCGGCCGTGGAGATTCTGGGGCAGGCGGCACCTGGTATAAGCACCGGTGAAGCCATGGCCGAGATGGAAAAAATGGCTGCTCAACTGCCTGTGGGTATAGGGTACGAATGGACCGGCCTCTCCTACGAGGAACAGCATGCTGGCGCCCAGGCCCCGGCCCTCTATGCCATCTCTCTACTGGTGGTCTTTCTCAGCGTGGCGGCCCTGTACGAGAGTTGGACTATCCCCTTTGTCAACCTGCTGATGCTGCCGCTGGGGTTGGTGGGAGCGGTGACTGCCGTCAAGCTGCGGGTGCTGCCCAACGATGTCTATCTCCAGATCGGGCTGCTCACCACGGTAGGGCTCTCCACTAAAAACGCCATCCTGATTATCCAGTTCATCAAGGAGCAAATGCGTCAAGGGCATGAATTGGTCGAGGCAACGCTAACGGCAGTGAAGATTCGGCTCCGGCCGGTCATTATGACCTCGCTGGCTTTCTTCTTCGGCACCCTGCCGCTGGCACTGACCAAGGGAGCCGGCGCCGCAGCCCAAAACGCCATCGGCACTGCCGTCACCGGCGGGCTGCTCTCGGCGACCTTCATTGACCTGCTCTTTATTCCGTTTTTCTTTGTCTTGGTCTCACGGCTATTCGTGAAAAAACCAAAGAACCTGGTCGCGCAGCCACCAGCGGTTGAACATGTATCGGAGTTACATTGACATGAAACAAATAAAACGGATGACTACCGCGCTCTGCCTCTCTCTGGGCACATTGGTCGGTCTGCCTGGGTGCACGACTATGGCGCCCACATACTCCCAGTCAGCGGCGCCTGTTCCTGCCGCTTGGCCAACCGGCCCTTCGTATCAGACAGAAGCCGCCAAATCGTTGCAAAAACCACTGGTCGATATTGCCTGGCAGGAGTTTTATCTGGATGCCAAGCTGCAAAAGCTTATTGCATTGGCCCTGAAAAACAACCGAGACTTGCGGGTCGCAACGCTCAATATCGAACATTTCCAGGCACTGTACCAGATCCAACGTTCCGCTCTCTTGCCCCAGGTAAACGCCAACGCATCTGGCACCTTCCAACGTATAGCCGAAGACTTTTCGGCTACGGGGCAGCCGATGGATATCCATCAGTACACTGTCGGCCTCGGCGTCAGTTCCTACGAGCTAGATCTGTTTGGCCGAGTACGCAGCCTCAAAGATCAAGCACTTGAGCAGTACCTCTCCACCGAGCAAGCGCAGCGCAGTGTACAGATCAGTCTGATTTCACAAATTGCCGTCGGTTATCTTGCTCTAGCGGCCGACCGTGAGCGCTTACAATTGGCGCAGGAGACTCTGAAAACCCAACAGACCACCTACAAGCTTATTGGACGTCGCTTTGAGGTGGGATCTTCGTCCGAGTTGGATCTCAAGCAGGCACAAACACAGGTGAATACCTCACAGGTAGATGTTGCCCGCTTCACCACCCTGGTGGCTCAGGACGAAAATAACCTCAACCTGGTAGTCGGCTCCACGATTCCGGTCGGGTTACTGCCGCAGACACTCTCGGAATCACTGACCGGCGTGAAAGATGTAGTAATTGGCCTGTCTTCTGACGTATTGCTACGACGACCTGATGTTCTCCAAGCCGAGGACCTGCTCAAGGGCTTCAATGCCAACATCGGGGCGGCACGGGCAGCCTTTTTTCCGCGTATCACCCTCGTCGGATCCCTCGGAGCCGGCAGCAACGATCTGTCTGGCCTCTTCAAGTCGGGGTCAGACGTTTGGACTTTTGCTCCGCAAATAACTCTCCCTATTTTCGATGCCGGTGCTAGATCGGCGCAGCTGAAGGTGGCCGAGGTGGATAGGGACATCGCCGTCGCTCAGTATGAGAAGGCGATCCAAACCGCTTTCCGGGAAGTGGCCGATGCTCTTGCCCAGAGAGGGACGATTGACCAGCAAGTGGCGGCGCAGCAGTCGCTCACCGATGCCACCGCAACGAGTTACCGCCTTTCCCAGGCACGCTATGAAAAGGGGGTTGACAGTTACCTCAACGCGCTAGATTCACAACGTTCGCTCTATAGTGCACAGCAGGGATTGATTACTATCCGTTTGACACGGTTAACAAATATGGTCACCTTGTTTAAAGTGTTGGGAGGTGGTGGAAAAAATACCGATATCCCCCAAACATAGCAGAGATGAGTCCGGGTACAGGCCGAAATCGTATTGGATGCGGTCAGAAAGAGGTTGAGCATATGGATGGGAACTGCACCCGGAATAGAGATGATTGAATCGCGGCTTCCACGCTGAAAGGTGAGGACCGATTGAACGCGTGAAATCATAATATTTAATATGGCTCTGAAGGAAAATAAGCAGGATATATTGCTTTCAGGCCTTATCACAGTTTCTATACTTACTTTGGTAGATGGCGTAAGGTTTTTACTGCCATGCCTGCATGGACAGGGGGGGACCGCATTTCTTGCTGAGTATTATACAGAGCCACTATCCTTAAAAATAAACCCCTTGTTATTCTCGCCAATTATCGACTGGAATAACAAGAAGGAGAATGCTCATGCTTGAAGGACTGTTTCAACCCATGCATATGCTTATTATCCCTGGAATCGTTCTAATCATCTGAGGCCTAGGCAAGATACCGGAATTAGGAGAGAGGCTTGGAAGGAGTATCAATGCCTTTTTAGAAGGTGATGAAAGAAGAGCAGAATATAACAACGATCCAAAACCAGGATGAAAAGAAAGTATAACGGTATCAAGTCATCGTTTGCAGCTACCGGACAACGAATTGTCCGTGGAGATCTACTATGTCCGATTTCAACACTACGCCACACCATTTTCTTCGTATCGTTACTATTCTTTTGGCATTAGCTGCAACGATAGCAGGATTTTGGTGGGTATCTCACTCGTCTTCCGGTAGTGCAAAAGCGCAGAAACGCAAGGGCGACATGCCGGTTGCGGTCGCTGTGGCAGCTGTACGGAAACAGGATGTCGCAGTGGAGCTGACGGCACTGGGTACGGTTACTGCCACCTACACGGTGACGGTGCGCAGCCGAGTCGATGGCCAGTTGGACAAGATCCTTTTTACCGAAGGAGAGCTGGTTAAGCAGGGCCAACTGCTGGCCGAGTTGGATCCGCGTCCCTACCAGGCCGCACTGACCCAGGTGCAGGGCCAGTTGTTGCGTGACCAAGCCCTGTTGAAGAACGCCGAACTCGACCTGGTTCGCTATCAGCAGCTGCAGGCGCAAGACTCCATTGCCAAGCAGCAGGTTGACACCCAGAAGGCATTGGTGCAGCAGTACGAAGGTACCGTCAAGCTGGATCAGGGCTCCGTTGACAATGCGCAGCTCCAGCTCAGTTACAGCCGTATGACAGCCCCCGTAAGCGGTCGTGTGGGACTGCGGCTGGTCGACCCCGGCAATATCGTCCATACCAGTGACACCAGCGGCTTGGTGGTGATCACGCAGGTGCAGCCGATCAATGTGGTATTTGCCGTTCCGGAAACCAGTCTTGGTCAGGTTTTGCAAGCCAGGACGGTAACAAACCAGCTTAAAGTGGACATTTGGGACCGCGACAATCGCAACAGATTGGCTGAAGGGACGCTCTTGGCCATCGACAACCAGCTCAACCCCGGTACCGGTACGGTTAACCTGAAAGCTAGGTTTGCCAACGAGCCGTCACAACTGTTTCCCAACCAGTTTGTGAATGTGCATTTGCAGCTTGGAACCCAAACAGATGCGCTTACCATCCCGACGGCCGCTGTCCAACTGGGCAAAGTCGGCAGCTATGTCTACACCGTCGATACTGAGCAAACTGTCAGTATTACGCAAATCGCCACCGGGTTCGTATCCGGGGACAACATAGTCGTCACGAAGGGACTGCAGCCAGGGCAGCGCGTGGTAGTCGATGGCCTGGATAAGCTGCGCGACGGTGCTAAGATCGAAGTGATTGACCGTACTGCCGCCGACCCATCCTCTGGCAAAGACCAGCGCCGTGACCGCAATGGCAGTGGCGACGATCCAGGTAAACGCAACGGCAACACCGCCAAGTAAGCACCTGGATACGGCATGAACCCTTCTCGCCTGTTTATCCTGCGGCCGGTGGCGACCACCCTGCTGATGTTGGCGCTCTTGCTGAGCGGTTTGGTGGCCTGGCGGATGCTGCCGGTGGCGGCGCTTCCTGAGGT
>Ga0118677_10010728_pt1 | contig 13937 bp, 14 predicted proteins | sample AliMusrvi5mmetaG_FD_86154 | JGI IMG/M metagenome (GOLD analysis project Ga0118677, IMG submission 86154) | reverse complement strand
GCCGCCTGACTCGCCGGATCAACGCCATCAACGCCGACTCCTAAGACTTCTCCTCGCCACCCCAAGATCTCACTGGCGTGAGTTCCCTATCGTTTGTAGCTGCTTAAAAGTCGAGCCAGGCGAGCAACGAGAATCTCGATCACGACTCGCTCGTCAAGTCCCGACATTCCTTTCAGGTCAAGGTCGGCATCAGCAACGAGCCCGATTGCTCGTCGGATGCCATCAGTGTCGACTCGCCGAGAAAGATCAAGTGCTTTTTTCGCAGGGTACGCATTAATGCCGAGCAGTGTCGCTGCGTCATCTCCAGAGCGGAGATCCGTGCCGTCAAGGCGCGCAACTCGAGAGAAGTGACCGTCAAGCGATGCGACAATCACGTGGCCTGATTCTCCTCCCGGCCCCATCATTCGATCAACAACTCCCAATGCAGAGGAAACGTTCCCGCTGTCAATGGCGTCCGTGAGATCAAAGATCGGCACTGAACCTTGCGACCCGAGAAATGGGGTCAGCATGGCTTCGTCAACGGTGACCCCCTCGCCATAGGCAGCGGCCAGGGTTTCTAAGAGACCGTTGAGTCTCCCGAGATCTTCTCCGAGATGGTCGAGGAGCATTTTTTGGGCGCTTGCGTTAAAGCGAACCGGTGCACTTCGCAGGTGATCAGTGACGTAGGTTTTTCGCTCTCCGAATCGCCGAGCCGAGACGTCAAGAACGTCCCCGAACTTCGTCACGGACTTGGCAAAGCCTCGTGGAAGTGCGCCGTGTCCGGCCACGATCACTAACACGGCGCCTGGAGGAGGTGGATCAAGTACTTCCAAAATTCGTTTTGACCCCGCTGTATCGAGACGACCAGCGTCTCGAAGCACCACAATCCTGAGGTCTACTAAGAACGGTGGCGTCGTGAACGAGTCGATCACCGCACCAAGGTCGAGCTCTTCATTGCCCGATCCCCCAACTTCCTCGACCACCAATGAAGGGTCTCGGTCGCCAAGAAGTTCTTCGAGGAGATCTCTCACTTCATTCGCGACGAGCGAGGGGTCATCTCCTGTAATCAGATAGACCGGCTTGCCCGCTCGATTCCGAGCAGCCATCACGGAGCGCTCAACACGCGATCGATGGTGTTTCTGACCGCCACGGTTCCTGCAACATCATGAACTCGCAGGACCCGGCACCCTCGAAGAATCCCAATGGCTGAGGCGGCCAGTGACGCCTCTTTGCGTTCGTGGACCTCGAGATCTAGCAAGACACCTAGACAGGTCTTGTTCGAGGAAGACAGCAAGAGCGGAAACCCAAGATCAGCGAGCTGCGCCGAGCTTCGCAAGAGATCAAGTGACTGTGCAGCATTTTTACCGAGATCGAGTCCAGCATCGACGATGATTCGCTCTCGAGGAATCCCCGCTTCAAGGGCTTGGGTGGCCCGCTCGAGGAGAAACTCTCGAACCGAATCGACGACGTCGTCATAGTGGGGGTTGGGGTCGGCGACTCGAGGGCGCAGGCGAATATGGGTGGCCACCACACTGGCTCCCGCTGCTGCCGCGACTCTGAGGTAGGCGGGATCACCAAAACCACTGATGTCATTGCCCACCACCGCACCGACTTGATACGAGGCTTCGGCGACCGATGCTCTCCACGTATCAACGGAGACCGGCACGTCAAAACGAGCCGTAATCGCCTCTATGGCGCCAACGACTCGATCAAGTTCTTCGGCTTCAGAGACTTCTTCTCCCGGCCCGGCTTTGACTCCCCCAACGTCGAGGAGGTCCGCTCCGGCATCGACGTGGTCACTGGCTTTTTCCAAGAACTTGTCGAGGGCGAAGTTGGCACCTTGGTCATAGAACGAATCAGGAGTCCGATTCAAAATTCCCATGACGAGTGCACGGGTAGCAATATCGAATTCGTGAGGCCCAAGTGCTACCTGGGATGCCGAGATAGACGACGTCAGTGCCACGACTTAGAAGAGTCTCGTTGCAAGTGCCTTGCGATACGAGACCGCAAGGGGATTTGTCGGGCCCAAGGTCTCCAAGAGGTCGAGATACTCTTGACGAGCCTCTTCATCAGTACTGACCTTTTCTAGGAGTGCATCGAGCAGTGGTCCTACCTCTTGGCCTTGAACGTCGATGGCCTGTTCGGCTAATCGAGCTTCGGCCATGAGTGCGCGCGTCTCTGTCGTCTCAGGGATCTTGGCCAAGAGTTCGAGAGCTTCCACTGGTCGATGTGTAGCAACAAGCACACCTGCGAGTGCCGCAATGACGTTCGTGTTGCCAGGTTCGAGCCCCCATGCTTTTCGCAGCGACGTCTCGTCACCGGCTGCGACCAAGAGATCGACTTCTGAAGGAGCGGGAGCAATGCGATCGAGAAATTCTTCTATCTCAGCTGCTCCTTGTCCCCCGACAAACCCATCGATAACTTTGGTGTCTTTAATCGCAAAGACCGCAGGTATGGATTGGACTTGAAACATCTGAGCGATGGAGGGGTTGGCGTCCACGTCGACCTTGGCTAATTCAACAGTTCCTCCTCGAGCGGCGACCGCAGCTTCGAGCATCGGACCGAGGGTCTCACACGGGCCACACCACGTCGCCCAGAGGTCGACCACCACGGGGACGACCTTGGAGCGCTCAAGGACCTCTTGTTCAAAGGTGGCATCGGTGACATCGACCATATGGTGAGGATACCGGCCTTCGTGGCCCAGAGTCTCGCTCAAAGCGATAGCGTCTCAATATGGCAAACGAGACCTCATCTCCTATTGGGATCAACGTCGAATCCGTCTCGAAATGGATGGTCGACCACATTAAAGGGGCAACGGCCCCTTTCGACTTTGATCTCGTTGCAGGAGGCCGATCAAATCTCACCTATCGGGTCACCGATGCCAATGGCATGACGATGGCGCTTCGCCGACCGCCCGTCAGCCATGTTCTCCCCACCGCTCACGACATGGTTCGAGAGCACACCATCCTCTCAGCCCTCGTCCCGAGTGGCGTGCCCGTTCCCCAAACTTTAGGACTCTGCGTTGATGAGGCAGTAAACGAGCGCCCCTTTTATCTGATGGAGTTTGTCGAAGGACACATCTTGCGTGACATGGCGACTGCAGAAACTGCATTTAGCGTTGAGCAACGATCTGCTATCGGACCAAATCTCGCAGCAACGTTGGCTCAGCTCCACCGAGTTGACGTCGATGAAGTTGGCTTGGGTGATTTGGCTCGGAGAGATGGCTACATCGAACGCCAACTGAAGCGTTGGCGAGGCCAGTACGAAAAGATGAAGGTTGAAGGCGTCGACCACGGCGGACTTGTTGAGGACGTCGGTGATGCCCTCGCCGCACAGATCCCTGCACAACAGCGCACCAGTGTCGTCCATGGTGACTATCGTCTCGACAACACCGTGCTTGGCGATGACGGACAAGTCCGAGCCATTCTCGACTGGGAGATCTGCACACTTGGCGATCCGCTCGCCGACGTCGGCCTCTTGATGGTCTACTGGGCTGAACCCGCCGACTCTTCGGTCGCCCTCCTCGGCCAAGCGCCAACTATGGCGCCTGGGTTTTCGACTCGTGCTGAGGTTCTTGATTCCTACGCCAACGCATCTGGTCTCGACCTAAGCAAGGTCGCCTATTACCAAGCGTTCGGGTACTGGAAGTTGGCCTGCATCTTGCAAGGGGTCTTCGCTCGTTATGCCGCAGGCGCAGGTGCGGGAGACACTGGAAGTGTTGATGCCTATCCAAAACACGTGGCGCTCTTGGCCGAAACCGCGGCAACGACTCTTGCGACGGTGGGCCAATGAGCCCAGCAGAGTCACAGAGTTTCTACGAACTCGTCAACGACGTCTCACTCCATGAGCCCGTGTTGGTGGTGGCACTCGAAGGCTGGGTTGATGCTGGCCTTGGTGCGTCATCGGCTATGGCATCGCTGTTGGAGTCAAATCCCACTGAGTTGCTCGCCACGTTTGATGACGATCGCCTCTTGGATCAACGAGCCCGCCGCCCAACTGCTCGCATTGTTGACGGCATCACCACTTCGTTGACCTGGCCTTCAATCGAAGTACGCGTTGGGGTTGACCTTGTGGGCCGAGACGTCTGTTACCTCGTCGGGCCCGAGCCCGATATGCATTGGAATGGGTTCGTCGACGCCATCATTGAGCTCGCTCGCCGATTAGATGTCCGATTAGTCGTGGGCCTCGGCGCGTTCCCTGCCCCAGCTCCTCACACCCGCCCCGTTCGCCTGGCCGCCACCGCTCCAGAATCATCAGCGCGACTCCTCGAGCGAGTTGGTCAAGTCTCCGGAGAGTTAGAAGTTCCTGCCGGAATTTCTTCAGCCCTCGAAATGGGATTTGGAGAAAGCGGAATCGACATGGTGACGCTGTGGGCTCGAGTGCCTCACTACGTAGCGGCAATGCCATTCCCCCAGGCTTCTGCCGCGCTCATTGAAGGTCTTGGACAGATCGCAGAGCTCTCACTCGATGCGAGTCGTTTCGCAGCCGAGGCTGAAGCATCTCGTGCACAGGTCGATGACTTGATCTCTTCGAATCCCGAGCACATGGCGATGGTTCGAGCGTTGGAGTCGACGTTAGACGCCACAGAAGGAAACACACTTGGAGTTGAAGAGCTCCCAACCGGTGACGAATTAGCTGCCGAACTCGAACAGTTTCTGCGTGGTGAAGACTCCTAAGGTTTCAGGCGTCTCTGTCTCCACACCCTCGTCGATCACCGTTTCACCCTCTTCATCAGCTCGCTCATCGCTTCCTGATTCTCCCGATCCAAGTTCAAGGCCGAGTTGATAGCCATCGAGATAGTGCGAGGCTTCGCCTTGTTGAGGGTGACGATTCGCGAGTTCATGAAAGTCACTGGAGTGATCAGGGAACCGAAGATGCGCGAGTTCATGGACAAGGACTGCGTCTAACACCCAGCCGGGGACGTGTCGGAGCCGATCGGAAATTCGGATTGACCCAGAGTCCGATGAACACGACCCCCACCGACGTCGCTGCGTGGTGACAAAAGAAACAGAAGTTGGGACTCGCTCAAGTCGGTACTTTTTCGAGAGCGCCACTGCCCTCTCGAGAAGTTCAGGATCCGATGCTCGAAGGGCTGGACGTCGCTTTGAAGATCTCTCTATGAGCCAGGTCACCAGCTCCTCTTTTTCTTTCCCCTTGACGTGGGAGGGAAGAGCGACAATCAACGTCGTTCCTTCCCACCATGCCGTTGCCGTTTTTTTACGCTTGGTGCTCGTTCGGATCTCCATCTCGGGCGAGAATGCTGTCTCGTCCCGGTGTTCGACCTTCATCGTTGAACTCTCACGGCGTTAGGGAACAATATTGACGAGTTTGGGGGGACGGGCAATCACTCGAGATGGCGTGGCCCCCGCGAGATCATCTTTCACTTTTTGTGACGACAACGCGACCGCCATGGCATCTTCTTCAGTGATCTCGTGATCAACCTCAATCCGGTCTCTCACTTTGCCATTCACTTGAACGACCATTGTGACCGTGTCAGAAGCCACCAGGGCTGGGTCATAGCTTGGCCAGGGTTGTTCATGGACATGGGATCCATGTCGTTGTTCATAGAGCTCGGCCGGCAAATGTGGGGCCATGGGGGCAAGAAGGACCAATAGTGCATCTATGGCTTCATCAAGGACTTCTCTTTTGGGGCCAGCATCAATTTGGACGTAGCGAGTCAAAAGGTTCACCAGTTCCATCAGCTGGGCAACTGCTGTGTTGTAACTCCAACGATCGAGATCTTCGGTGACTTTCTTTATGGCCTTATGCACACTGCGTCGGACCTCATCGTCCTCGGGGACGATCTCATCGTTCGCTCGGTATGGGTGGGGATTGGTTGCCACACGCCAGAGACGATCGAGGAACCGGCCACAGCCCTCAATGACGTTGTCGGTCTGATCGGTCCAGTCGAAGTCGTCGGCCGGGGGTCCCACAAAGAGGTGAAAGAGTCGAAGTCCGTCCGCCCCCACGCTCTCGTAATAGGCGGTCGGAGCAACAAGATTTCCTTTGGACTTCGACATCTTTGATCCATCCATTCGGATCATGCCTTGCGTGAAGAGCTGCTGAAAAGGTTCACGATCAATTCCTGGAGCGAAACCCGTGTCGATAAGTGCCTTCGTGAAGAAGCGCGCATAGAGAAGGTGCAAGATGGCATGTTCGATACCACCGATGTACTGATCTACCGGCATCCACTTCGCCGCGGCCTCCGGCGAGAACGGTGCGTCGTGATCAAAGGGATCGGTGAATCGTAAGAAGTACCAACTCGAATCAACGAAGGTGTCCATCGTGTCGCTCTCTCGTCGAGCGCTGTTGCCACATTTTGGACAGGTGACATTGACAAACTCTTCATGTGACGCCAACGGGGACTGCCCCGTTGGGGCAAAGGACACGTCATCTGGTGCGACCACCGGCAAGTCATCGGCGGGAACAGGGACGATCCCACAGTTCACACAGTGAATAACTGGGATGGGGCATCCCCAAAAGCGTTGGCGAGAGACTAACCAGTCCCGAAGTCGGTAGTTAATTGTTCCCGTTCCAAGGCCACGCTCTTCGATCCACGCAATCGCGCTTGCTTTGGCGGCGTCGACCTCGAGACCATCGAGAAATCCACTGTTGACCTTGATGCCCCCACCCGTATAGGCCTCATCGAACTCGTCAGGAAGACCTTCTCTTGGTTCGGTGGTGCGAAGGATAGGGAGCCCATAGGCCTTGGCGAATTCGAAGTCCCGCTCATCTTCTGCGGGCACCGCCATAATCGCGCCCGTGCCGTAGCCCATGAGGACGTAGTCGGCGATATAGAGAGGGACTGGAGACTCGGTAAAAGGATTGATCACGTAGCTGCCGGTAAAGGCACCGCGTTTGGTGAGCGGCCCTCCTTCTGATGAAGTGCGCTCGATGTCGGTGGCGCCGGCGATCCGCTCTCTGAGCGCGTTCACTTCGCTGCGACACTCCTCGGTGGTTACTTCATCAACCAGGGGGTGTTCTGGAGCCAAGACCGCATAGGTCATACCGAAACTCGTATCTGGGCGTGTTGTGAAGACAGGAATGCTGAGGTCATCTCGACCGGCGACGCTGAGCGAGAACTGAGCACCTTCAGATCGGCCAATCCAGTTGCGCTGCATTGTCTTGACTCGCTCGGGCCAGGCGAGATCGTCAAGACCGTCGAGGAGTTCGTCGGCGTACTCGGTGATTTTGAAGAACCACTGCTCGAGTTCTTTCTTTTCCACGAGATCGCCCGAACGCTCACAGGTTCCATCTGCTTGGACCTGCTCGTTGGCGAGCACTGTCGCACATCCTGGGCACCAGTTCACTGGCGCCTGTTTTCGATACACAAGACCGGCTTCTAAAAATGCCAGAAAGATTGTCTGGGTCCATCGGATATAGCCAGGGTCATGACTGCGGACTTCTCGGCGCCAGTCATAGACGGCCCCAAGTTTGCGAACAGAGCTTCGAAGTTCTTCGATACGAGCATCGGTGAACTCACGCGGGTGCATGCCGGTCTTAATGGCGGCATTTTCTGCGGGGAGTCCAAAGGAGTCAAACCCAAAGGGTGACAACACGCCAAAACCCTTCATCGTTTGATAGCGAGTGACAAGGTCGCCAAAGGTGTAGTTGCGAACGTGGCCTTGATGCGCAGAACCCGAAGGGTAGGGATACATGCACAGGGCATAGAACTTTTCGCGCGGATCATCGTTCTCGACTTCGTAGAGGCCAGAGGAGAGCCAGTTCTCCTGCCATTTCGCTTCAATTTCGGTAACTGGATATGCGCGTGCCATTGCGTTCAGCCTACGCCCTGGCGATCACTCCTCACTCTCTAGGGAAGTGCCGTTTCTTCGTGCAACGCAGCTTTCGACGTTGGATAGAAGTAAGGAGCATGAAAACACTGAGAACTCAGGAAGTTGCCCCTCAATGCACTCCTTCGCCACTGAGAGAGAGTGCCTCCCTGGTGGGAGAGCTCAGTTGGTAGAGCCCTTGACTGGGAGTCAAAAGCAGAACGAAGCCAGCAAGAGATGCATCAACTTCGGCGAGCCAACGCCATCCATGTTTAGGATCTCAATCGTTTCGGTCTAGCCGAATAATCGTTCTCGCCGTCAGCATTCCCTGTGCGAAGATTCCTGCGTGACAACTGGCGATTCGACCGAAGAAACGAGGTCCAGGTTCGGACTGAGCGAGTTCTTTATTCTCGCATCTGGCTTCAGTTCTTTTGGAAGTTCCATGGCGTGGATTACCACCACGTTTATCATTTTCCAGCAAACCCACTCCGTCCTGGCTACGTCATTTCCATCAATCAGCTTCTATCTTCCGGCAGTACTTCTGGGGCCAATTTCTACCCGGCTGTCGTCACGCTTTGGAGCAACGCAACTCTTCGTCGTCAGTGAGGCGGCTGTGGCACTTGTCACACTGGTGCCAGTAGCCATTGCCCTCTTCGGTCATTTGGGCACGACCACGCTTCTCATTTGGGAGTTTGCTCAAGGGAGTGCCATTGGCCTGCAAGGTCCGAGTAAAAATATTGTGACGCTCATCTTTGCTCCACACGGCAAGGTCCCTGAGTACAACAGCCAAATACTCCGGGCCATTGCCGTCTCCGCTGTGATTGGATTTCTAGTCGGGGGCATTCTGCTTGATACCTTCGGCCCTTTTTGGAGCTTTGCCCTTGATGCCCTCAGTTCTCTCGCGCTCGCTGCTGTGGTGATGCCTCGATTCCATGATCAGCAGCGCAACGAGAAGCCAGAAACAATCACGCTGGCCCTTCCGCTCCTCAAGACGAATCCAGGTCTCCGAAGTGTGTTTTTGATGTTTGCAGTCGTGACAGTGGTGGGAAGCATTATTGTTCTCTTCCCAAGTATCGCCGATGACGTTGGCAAAAGAGCCAGCGGACTGTCTTTTCTGAACACGGCCTTCGTATTCGGCGGCCTGTTTGTGGTGGGGTCCGTCCGATTCCTTCATCAGCGCGTGAAATGGGGCTCCGTTGTCTGGGTGAACACGATCATGACCATGCTCCTCCTATTCTTGCTCCTGGTCGCCTATTACATTTCTTCATCGCATTCGTTAACCCTCGTCATCATTATTCTCATTCTTCTCCCTCTCGGATTTCTCGTCTCTCTGCAAACATCAATCCTCACCGCACTGGTTCAAATCGGTTCTCCAAAAGAGTCACGCAGTTCCGTTATCGAACTCTTCACTCTGCTCCCAATGGTCATTATTCCCCTCAGTGAGGCGATCATCGGCTTGTTGGCTGACCAGTTCACCGTGAGCTTTGCGCTGGCTTCGGTTGGGGTTGCTCTCATTCTCGTCTTCGTTCTGAGTCTGAAGTCCCATCAAAAACAAGCTCTTGCTGAAGTCGACCAGCAGCAAAAGGTTTTTGAAGTTCACCCAACGTCTCCGTTTCGTTGGGAAGGTCGCTCACAAGACTCCAGCTTCCACATCCACAACGCACAGGATTTCAAAACGGGGGGTGCGGTGGACACTGGCAAAGAGTAGGCAGTAGGTGCAGACCGAGCGTCAGAGTATTCGATGCCTCACTGCTAGGGTGGCCCTTGTCCCTGGGGGTATAGCTCAGTTGGTAGAGCACTTGACTGGCAGTCAAGGGGTCAGGGGTTCAAATCCCCTTACCTCCACCATGTCGTAAAAATCACGACTATAAAATTTAGGCGTAATTAAATCTCTCGACTCAAGCTGGTACGGCAATCTGGTAGAGATCCAACTCCCACCACTTCGACATTGGGAGGCGCTGGACAGTTGCCGTGGCCTGGTCCACGTCGTCGGCGACGACCTCGAGGAAGACCTTGTCACGTGCAACTGATACTCGTATGGCGCTGAGAATGCCCTCGGCTTCGAGTGCCTTCGCCACTTCCATCTCTTCGGGCACCATTGCAGTGACCTCTTCCCACGCCAAACCGGGCTGAAACGTGCAGACCACCATGTACTTGTTCATAGTCATTCTCCTTCTACTGAGTCATCAATTTTTGAGAGTTGTAAAAGGACTCCTCAGCCAACTACTCGGCGATCCATCTTCGGGATTCCTGGGGTTGTGTCGTTGACACCCCAGCTGATAACGACCTGGGGCCTAATCCGGAATCGCGGCGCTCCCTCATGATCTTCTACGACGACCGATCCCACTACTTTGATGCCTCGAGGAGTCCAAGGACTCACCGATGCAAGGTCATCGATCACGACGGTTGCTCTGGGGTTCGCCAAAGCGTTCTTGTAGCGAACGGTGTGAGCGATGTCGAAGCCAGCTGTCAAGATGTCGCCCTCCTCAACCGAGAAGATCACTGGTGCAACATCGGGCTTGCCTTCGGGCGAGGCCGTCGCGAAACGCATCAACGGCTGGGCATCCAAATAGGCAAGTTCTGCATCACTAAAGGTGCTCATTTGTCGTCCTTTTGATCATGATGCGGTTCAAGATCACCGCACATCGCCACCATAGCACATCATTTGTGTGCGCATACACTAATATATTCGTATGGCTAAAAATGAGATTTCTCCTCTGACACCAGGCGAAGAGTCGGCGTGGCGTGCGCTGACCTACGTGGCGAACCACTTGGTAAAGATTCTTGCCGAGGACCTTGCGAGTGAGTCACCGATCACTGTGTCCGAGTATGTAGTGCTCGTCCACCTCTCCGAAGCGGAGAACCAAGAACTTCGGATTGGAGACCTGGCATCGATCACGGCACTCTCGCCAAGCAGAATGTCGCGCCTAGTTGACGATATGACAGCCAGGGGTCACACCACCAAGAGTCGTGTGGCTGATGATGGCCGATGCATGTTGGCGACTTTGACACCCTTAGGCCTGAATATCTTGAAGATGACTCATCCAACGCAACTCCGCAACGTTCGTCGTCGTGTTTTTGATCAGCTCACAAGCGAAGACGTCCAAGCGCTGGACACTGCACTCTGGAAGATCCGAGATGGCCTGGAATTAGCGCCTCACACCTCGCATCAAGAATGACTTCTACGCTCAAGTTTCAAGGAGTCTGGGAAATCTGCGACCCATTTGCAACCATTCGACCGAATCTGACACTGACTCAGGTGCACTAACCGAAAACGTTGGTTCACAAAACCCAAAGAAACAACCACTTAACGGCACCAATGACAACTACCCGATACCTCTGTGCTGAGACTGGCAGTCAAGGGGTCAGGGGTTCAAATCCCCTTACCTCCACCAAAGTAGTTCGTCTATTGCTTCGACCATTAATGGATGCGTTGTTACAGCCAATCTTTACGGTTCGAGGCATGCCTCGACTTTCTGAATTCTATGGAATCGCCATCTATATGTATTGGCAAGACCACGCTCCTCCCCATTTTCATGCGTTCTACACAAGCGATGAAGCGCAATTGCGAATCAGCGACGGGTCGGTGATGCGAGGATCACTTCCGAGGACCGCCTTGGGCCTTGTCGAAGAGTGGGCACGACTTCATCGAGATGAGTTGATGGACAACTGGGAATCAGCTCAATCAGCATCCAGCCTTCGACCGATCGCCCCTCTCCAGTAGAATGACCACCATGGCACAGTCTGCACGAATCGTTGCGATCAGTCACTTGGGGGACTTCAAGCTTCGACTTACATTTTCTGACCATCGCGTGCGCGATCTCGACTTTGATTTGACCCTTCAAGGCGGAATTTTTGAGGAACTGAGAGACCCAGAACTTTTCAACCGGGTGACCATCGACGAGTTCACCGGAACACTCTGCTGGCCAAACGGTGTCGACCTCGACCCTGATGTTCTTCACGGTGACTTTGAGCCATCGCACGGTCCCGGACCTCACGTGCTCGCTGACTCCGTGGTTCTCAACAAATCTCAGGAGTAACGACAAGAGCGTCGAAAGATCACTTATGGGAGATCAGGGGTTCAAATCCCCTTCCCTCCACCAAAAAGCCTATGAAGGCTTGATTCCTTTTAACTCGTGGGTAGGGGAATCAATTTGAAGTGATTCACGCTGACAAAAGGGTCGTCTATTTTTTCAGTCTTGCGACCCACCTCTGGTGCCGATCTTTCACAGCTCGAGGGTGATGCTCACCGGGCAGTGATCTGAGCCCATGACTTGGTCGTGGATCTGAGCGTCGAGCACCTTGGCCACGAGCTCCTCAGACACTAGGAAATAGTCAATACGCCATCCAGTGTTGGTAGTGCGCGCTCCCCCGCGATACGACCACCAGGTGTAGTGGCCGTTCCCTTGGGTAAACATACGGAACGTGTCGACAAAACCAGCACTGAGCATCGCATCAAATCCAGCTCGCTCTTCATCAGTGAAGCCAGCCTTTCCGAGATTGGGTTTTGGCCGAGCCAGGTCATCTTCACTGTGAGCGACGTTTAAGTCTCCGCAAAATGCCACCGGCTTCTTCTTCGCCAATGCCTTGACGTGTGCCAAGAAAGCAGGATCCCACTTTTCATGACGAACAGACAATCGGCTTAAGTTCTCTTTGACATTGGGCGTGTAGACCGTCACGAGATAAAAGTCATCAAACTCTGCGGTGATGACGCGTCCTTCAGTATTGGTGTTGCCGAAGGCATCGTTTTTAAGTTCGTGCTTGGTCTCGAGACGCTTTGCCAAGCCTTGGGTGACCTTGAGGGGCTTGATTTTGGAGAAGATGGCGGTGCCAGAGTAGCCAGGCTTTTCAGCCGAATGCCAAAACTCATGGAAACCGTCGAGCTCAAGTGGCGACTGATCTTGCTGCGCCTTGATCTCTTGCAAACAGAGAATGTCAGGCTGTACTTCATCAAGGAAGGGCTGAAAGTCGCCTTTCTTGTGCACGGCACGAATTCCATTGACGTTCCATGAGACCAAGCGAAGGGACATGGGCTCAGCCTAGGAGCGCATAGGGGTGACGTTGCTGATCTCCACGAGTATCACGCCACTCACGAGATGGTGAGACGGCGAACCTCGTCAGCTTCTTCGAGAGAGAGTTCCCACGATCCCGCAACCGCGTTCGCCCTGATTTGCTCTGGGCTGGTTGCGCCAGCGATCACCGAAGCCACGGCAGGTGTGGCGAGAAGCCATGCGAAGGCGAGTTCGAGCAGCGTGTGATCGCGTTCTTGCGCCCAGGACTCGAGGCGCTCGAGGATGTCGAAGTTCGCATCCGTAAGGACTCTCTCAGCCATTGCCCACTTCTCAATGCGCGTACCTTCGAGCACCGCTGCACCTCGCCGATACTTGCCGCTCAACAGGCCACTGGCCAGAGGGAAATAGGGAAGATAAGCCAGGCCAAGCTCGGCACAGACAGGCAGAACCTCGTCCTCGTCGGTGCGCTCAAGCAGGCTGTAGTTATTCTGAACACTGACGAAGTGCGCTCCGTCACCCGCTGCCACTTCGGCCTCGCGGAGCTGTTTCGCTGAGAAGTTGGAACAGCCAATCTCGATGATCTTGCCCTCGTCGACGAGCTCGTTCAACACTCCCAGGGTCTCTGTGATCGGCACCGTGTCGTCGGGTTGGTGTAACTGATAGAGATCGATGCGGTCGGTACCGAGTTGGCGCAGGCTTCGCTCGACGGCTTGGCGCACATAGGGGCCAGAGGCACCTCCGGCGATTTCGTCATTGACTCGACTTCCGAACTTGGTGGCCAAGACGATGTCATCTCGCCGACTTCCGAGAGCGCTGTGGCAGCGCTCTTCGCTGGTCAAGTAGGAATCAGCAGTGTCAAAGAAATTTATGCCGGACTCAAGTGCGGCGTCTACCACCGGCAGGACGGCATCCTCAGCCATGGAGAAGCCGAAGTTATTCGTACCAAGTCCGATCACCGATACAGAGAGTGAGCCAATGTTGCGCTGGCGCATGTCGAGTTCCTTTCCAATGGTTCTTTGGCAAGGATAACGCTAAGTACGTGAGCGAGAAGTTCTGAAGGGTTTCGGGAAGGGTGAGAACCACTCAGCCCTCTTCGCCGCTCATCTGTTGGGACTGGGGGTTCTTGGGTCTGCTGTGCTTCGTTCTCTGCCTGCCCGATCAGCGCACGGTCGCG
>Ga0118677_10010727_pt1 | contig 13937 bp, 14 predicted proteins | sample AliMusrvi5mmetaG_FD_86154 | JGI IMG/M metagenome (GOLD analysis project Ga0118677, IMG submission 86154) | reverse complement strand
GCTTGGCGCGGGGTGCGGAAGCGGGAGCAGCGGGAGCGGAGCTCGCCGCAGGCGTCGGCGGCGTCTCGGCGGCAGCGATCTCAGGTGCCGGGGCCTTCGGCTTCCGGGGCGCACGGCGTGCCGGCGCCTTCGCGGCGACCGGCTCGACGACCGCGACCTCGTCCGCTGGCGCGGCGTCCAACCAGGCATCGATGCCGTCGGGGGCGGGCGCGAAGGGTTCGGGCGCGGGCGCCGTCGCGGCAACGGCGGCTGCCTCCTCGGCCTCGCGACGCTCGGCGGCGAAACGCTGGCTGGCCGCCTTCACCGCGGCGAGACGGTCGGGCGAGAGTCCCATGCCGGCTGCGGCCGACCGAGCGGGCGCGGCGGGAGCCACAGGCGGCATGGCGACAGTGGGAGCCGCGGCGAACGAGGCCGCGGCGCTCTGGGCAGGCAGCGGGGAGCCGGGTGTCCCGAACGCGACGGGAGCCACTGCGCCCGCCACGATCGGCGCGCGCGCGGGAGCCACCGGCGCCATCTCCTGCGTAGGGCTGTCCCAGTCCTCGGCCGCACGGCGGAACTTCTCGTTGGCGACGCTGACCGCATCGAGGACCTGGGGGCGGAACTGATCGGAAGGCGCGGGAGCGTAGGGGCGAGCCAGCGGTCGCGAGTCGACCTCGCTCGAACCGGAGATCTCCCCGAGAGTGGCGCTCACGCGCAGCGCGAGGGCGGCGAGGCCCTCCGCAAGATCACGCAGGCGAGTCCTGATCTCCTCGTTCTCGACGGCGGCCACCGTCGCACGGGCGATGGAGTCTCCGAGCGTGTCGAGTGCGACAGCGACGTCGCGCCAATCGCCCACGGGCGAAGTGCCTTTGGGGCGACGCGTCACACCCGACCGAGCTCCAGCTGCTGGCTTGCCTGCCATAGATGTTCTCCTTCTGCATTGCATGCGAACTCGCGCGGGAATGCGCGCGACACAGTGATCGATGTTGAAACCCGCCACGCGTGAAGATACCCGACGCCGGCGACGTGCGCATCCGCCCGCCCACGTAGACTACATCCACCGCAGGTACGCGGCCACGGTCCACACGACACCTCCACACCTGAAGGAGGGCCGCACCGGTGCGGATGACGGCGGTCTTGGCAGTGACGCCGTCAGGTCCGGGGCTTGAACGCGAGTGCGCCGGAGTTCATGCAGTAGCGCGTCCCGAGCGGAGCCGGTCCGTCGTCGAACAGGTGTCCGAGATGGCCGCCGCAGCGCGCGCACCGGACCTCGGTGCGCACCATCCCGAACCCGGAGTCGACGTGCGTCTCGACGGCCTCCGGCTCGATCGGACGAGTGAAGGATGGCCAGCCGGTACCGGAGTCGAACTTGTCGGCCGAGTCGAACAGCCGGCGGTCACACCCGCCGCAATCGTAGGAGCCGTCCGCGTGGTTGTCCCAGTACTCGTTGTTGAAAGCGGGCTCGGTGCCGGCCCTCCGCAGGATCCGGAAGGCGTTCGGCGACAGGATGGCGCGCCACTCGTCGTCGGTGTGCTCGATCTCGTATGACATCACGCCACCCCTTCGAAGGAACGGCTCCCACTGCGTCTGGTCACGGCCCACGTCTGAGAGTACCCGGTCAGGGGCCCCGGGACTCGCCGGTTCGCAGAGAGACTGCTGCCCGGACGCGGGCTGCGAGATCACGCCCGGTGGCGGCTCCCGAACGCTCTCTCGAGCAGGTGATCGACCGCCGCATCGCTCAGACCCAACAGCCCGGCGGTGTCGCGCGCGAGCGCACCCTCGCCGCAGCCGTCGAGCCACCCGTTCGCCCGGGCGGCCGCGGTGGAATCGACGAAGTCGCGATCAGCGGAGAACATCGCCCGGAACTCGCCCATGAGGACGCGGTCGTTGCGGAGCCTGTACTTCTGGTGGTAGTACAAACCACGACCAATCATCACTGAGCAAAGCCCTTCCCACCTGCGGTTTCTTTCTGCGGCTTCCGAAAACTTCCCACAGGCTTTCCCACGGATTGCTTCTCGACACGACCATCAAGAAGGTCCAGAACCCTGGGACGCTGCGTCACCGCATAAGCCGCGTACTGCAACGTAGTATCGAAGTTGGAATGCCCCATCTGCTCCCGGAGCTCGGCCAGAAGCATCCCGTTCTCCAGCATCCGACGGGCATAGCCGTGCCGGAGATGGTGGAGCGTAAGCGTCTCAGGGTCAAAGCCAAGACGCTTCTCTCGCGGCAGCACACGCAGTTCCCCGCTGGGATTTGCCTCCGCGTGCTTTCTAACCGCCTCGCGAGCGGCAGCCCGCAACGCCTCCCGCAGAGTGTTCTCATTGAACGGCTCACCTGAAGGCATCGGAAACATCAAAGGCTGTGGCAGTCCATAGAGTTTAGGACACCCGTTGTGCCAGCCAAAGACCCGCCATTCCGCGAGCGTCGCCACTAGAGCCTTCTCCACATAGACAGTCCGACTTGACTTCTTGCTCTTGGGTTTCGAGAACGGCCGCCCCGTACGACTGATGGCCTCCGCCCCGTTGCGGTAGACCGTCTTGCTGACAGACAGACTCCACGCATCCTCGTCGTAGTCATCCCAAGTCAGGGCCCTCAGTTCGCCGAGGCGAAGACCAGACAGATAGAGTGTGAGCAAATGCGGGAAGTACCGGCGGTCAACCTGTCTCAGAATAAGCTCGGCATCAACCGGCGACAGGGTTCGCAGCGTACTGTCACTCCCTTCTGGCTTGGCGACCTTCTTACACGGATTGCTGGCAGCGTAGCCATGGTCTATCGCCCACCGGTAGAGCCCGGAGAGCTGTATCAGCAGCAACCGACGCGTCGAGGCCTTCAAGCCGGGGAATTCCCACAGCTTCTCTTCGATTACCTCTGGTTTCAGCCGGGCGAGGGGTTGGTCGCCGATTGCCTTGAGCCAGTGACTATTGAAGGCCACACCATAGGACTTGCGTGTTGCCTCTCGCTTGGTCTTGAGGTAGGAGGCCTCGAACTTCCGCCAAACCGCCGTAACCTTGTCCTGAGTCGCCGGGGAGAACCCACCCTCCTTGAGTCCCACGTCCAGCTTCTTGGCCATCTCCTTCGCAGCAGTCTTGTTGCGAGCACCGATTGCGGGAACCTCTCGCTCAACCTGACGACCATCCACGTACTCCCGATAACGGATGTACCATCTGCTGCCCTTCTGGCGAACCGAAGCCATGGCAGCTCCTTCCCACTGAGGTAGTCCTCCGCAGTGTCGCTCCAGAGAGTCGGAATGGCCAGAGCGGCTCGACGCCCATGCCGTCCTAGAGAACCCGCCCAATCATTGAGGCCGCGGCCCATCAAGGACCGTCGTCGGGCGTCGTGAAACAGGTCACGATGCGTCCCAGCCGGACAGGCATCGTTCCAGCAACACGCCGACCATGCAAGTGCTTAGCACGACCGGTCTACTGAGCAGGACCTCCGCCCCCGCTACCAACCAAGGGCAGGTCTTCACCCGATGCGTTCGGACGGTTCTCCCACGTCGTACAGATACGCTCCACGTCGGCATCAGCACCTTCAACCCACGAGCGATAGAATTTTGGGTCGCGGCTCATCGGGGTCGGACACGCCTCACGGATACGCACCAGAGCCGGAGCACGGACGAACTCCCCAAAGACAAGAGCACATCTAGCCGCCAGCGACGGCAGCTGCTCAAGAAGAGCCCCGTAGACACCCGGCACGACCTCCCTGAAGTAACGCAGGTCCTCTGGGTTCTGAAGCCTGTGGACGATAAAGCTGCTGCACTGAGACAGCACAGTACGAGAGAGTTCACTAGGCCGCTGCGACGCCACAACCAAACCCAAGCCGAACTTACGTCCCTCCCTAGCAATACGCTCGAACACGGTGCGAGAGATAGACTCGTTTGCCGGCCGCCGCTCTGGAATGTAGTTCTGAGCCTCTTCAAGAACAAGCACAACCGGGAGTGAACCCGTTGTCGTCGGGTCCTGCTCCCGCAACCGCTGTTGAAACTCCAAGACAAGGCGGCCGAGCAACGCCGTCACATTCTCCAGCACCTCGCTCGACAGCAGGCTGAGGTCCACAATGACGACGTTGCTTCCAAGAGTCGCGGCCCGCTGTCTGTCGTAGAAGGGCAGGGCCCCGGGCGGCACTTGGTTTTCGTCTGCCAAGTTCGCGGGCACCGACGGCAGCCCCAAGATGTCCCTGATGAACGCGGCCAGCACATTGGGTGCGTCCGGAAATGCCGAGAAAAGGAACCTGAACCGCTTGTCCTCCTCGAACCTGCGTATTCGAAGAAGCATGGTTCCGCAGTTCTCGCGAACTCGGGCGGCGTTGCCCGACTGGCCCTGCTCCCCCATCGCGACCGGTATGTCATGCTCCAAGAAACGCGTCTCGCTGAAGTACGAAGGCTGGTCAGCACTCACCGTACTGACCTCCTTGCCGAGACGCGACGCGAGGCCATCAAGCATGCTTACTACGGGTTCAGTCGCTTGCCGAACCTTAAGCTCCAATACGGACGTCACGACCTTGCCCAAGTTCGCCCTTGCTATCGCCAGGACCTCGTTAAGGCAAGCCTCCCACCTAGAAAAGGCGTCGGGCCCGTAGGTCTCATCGAGCAGGGCCGCCTCCCCAGCAAACTCTTCGCGGAACACCAAGCCGCCTTCACACAACTCGACGATGTTCTTGAAGGTGTAGACCGCGGCCGCTCCGGTCGTAAGCAGCATGTCGTTCGCTCTACGCAGCGTCGTCCGCATGACCTCGAGCACGACCACCGTATCGGCCCGCTGGCCCTGACCGGCTGCAGCTCTTGCGAGTCGCAGTGCCCGCAGCAGAACTGGTCCCTGCACGCCCTCGCCAGCTCGGTAGAGCCGGAGGAAATCATCGGCGTTCATGAACCAGTAAGGGATAGTTAGGCGGCCCTCGCCTTCGGCTGCACTGGAAATGCAAAGACACTCCTGGACTTCGTCCTCCCCTCCCTTGGCGGGGAAGGCGGCCGCGTATTCTCCATTGGTGTCGAGGACGACAATCGTCGTCTTCAAGATTCCCGGGAGGGCAAGCACCGCCTGCAGGATTGCAGCGATGCTGCAGGACTTTCCCGAGCCTGTGCTGCCCAACACTGCCAAGTGCTTTCCGAACATCGCATCCGGGTCCGCACTGATGGAGAACCCCGGGAAGATGAGAGACTCCCCTATGTCCACGATGAATCCGGGGTCATCCGCATCGACCGGTATGTTGGCCTCTCGTACGTCGAAAATGGTTCGAAGGTCGTCCTTCCCAACAAGATGCACCGGCGAGTGCAGCACCGGAAACACAGAGACGCCCTGCGTAAAGACTCCCGCTTCGATTGTGCCTATCAGGGTCGCCTTCATGAGGCGACGTGCCGAGGGCAACGAGACCATCGTCCGGTCGGAGGTGACCTCGGATTCCTCAGTCATCAAGACGCGGGTCACCATGGCGACGAGACGCCGAGCACCAACGGGAATGATGACGTACGAGTTGATTTGCCCGACTTCCTGTTGCCCCTCATAGGTGCTCCGAGCAAGAGCTTTCAGCTCTGCCAAGAGTTCCACTGTGACCTGCGACGTGTCGACAGTCACCACACGACCAATCTCGGTATCGCTACTCAACTCCCGCCTCCTCGCCGCAGCCGGACACGCCAGCGGACACGGCTTGGCTCGTAGCAAGGACTCTTCTCAGGATGTCTTCCTCCTGAAGGTCAGGCATGAGCTTCTCAACAAACAGTTCAAGCGAACCGAGGTTCTCGCCCCCGACAACCCAGACACGCGGGTCGTTCTGAGCACGCAGCCGTGCGACGAACCCACCCTTGCTGCTGGGCTGAGGGGCATTCGGGTCGATGATGACGAGGGTGAAGCTGGGCACTGCGAGGGCCTGCCTGATAATCGCATTCACATGCTCATCGCCAAAACCATATCCGACGACGAAGAGCACAGACTGTGGACGGACAACGAGTCGAGCAAACCTCCGAAACAGCTCAGCGTACGGCATCCCCAAGGTATCGCCGTACTTCATGGGCGTTGGATAGATGAGGGCTCGCCCTTCTGAAGCAACACCCTGTACGTTGCTCACGCCATAGGGGTTCGACAGGGCCGGTACCTCTGTCTGCCACGACACGGACCCGTGCAGCTTGTAAAGATGCAATACACGGTCGAGCCGAGAGACCCGACCTTCCGTAGTCTCCGCCGGGAAGTAAAGGTCCTGGTCATAGGACTCCGGGCGAAACGTCCTCTTCTGAGCTCCCACGAAACCATCCACGAGCACGATACCTTCGGCGTCAGCAGCCTTCTCAAGAAGAGTGTCGTAGTTAAGAGTGAACAAACTTGCCCGCTTGAGATTAAGGGGGCGAAGCAGAAGCCGCTTGAGCAATCGGCGATGGGCCTCGAGCTCATAGGCGGTCCCTATCCCAGGAAGCTCACAGAGCGAAGCCAGTTCGCTGGTGACGTGGTCCAGTGTCCTATCGACAGTATCCTTGTCCATGCTAATGGCCCCGCCGTTACCAAGCGTCAGGCTGGAGCAAGAGCACTCTAGGGCAGCTCTCCACGAACTCAGCAAGACAAGCAACGACTCCAAGTTCACAGGGAAGGGCGAGGGTTCGCCTTCGAGACGTGCCTCCATCTCTTGGGCAGTTGTCGGCACTTCCAAGCTAGGGTCCATCGCGTGAACAGCCGCATAGAGCAGTTCGAGCCAATCGCTGACTGTGCCCTTATCGACGCCGGATTGAATGAGAGCCCGCTCCAGCGTCAAGGGCAAGGAGCCGAGCAAAGGGCCCCCTGCACATACCGATGAACCCGCTCCGAGAAGAATGGCGACGTTGTCCGCCCGCAACAGAGTGCCAATGCGAATTCTGAAGTCAGTAATGACGCCGGCTGCGTTCCGCTCAAGTCGCTTCTCTAACGCCGCGTCCTCCAGCGTGGGCTCTCTCGCTTCCTCACGCACCGAAGCCAGCAAGTCGGACTCACCGACCACGAGCTCAGCAGACTCAAGCCACTCAGTCGTCTTGGACACAACCCGCCCCCCGCAACGACGCTTCTCCGGACCGCCCCCATGGAAGCGACGGCAACGTCCAACCCGAGTCTACTCTCATCGAGGCACAGTCTTCGGGGCCGGAGCGAAGGATTGAATAGTCGGCGGGCCCGCCCAAAGCAGCCGACTCGGCAACGGGCTCACTTCGTCTGAGCTTTTCCTGTCAACCAAGCCGGTCAAAGCCTAGGATGAACTCCGACCTGACATTACCTTGCGAAGGGCCCGCGATGAACCAAGAGCCCCTCTGGGACTGGGCCAAGACCCACGGCATCACGCTCACAAACCAGACCGACATCATCGACGAGAGCGTGGCAAGGGTCCTATCCAAACACCCCGGCGACACGCCGTTCATCCGAGCCAATCTCGACACGTTGGTGCTCGAGGCAGAGACAGAGGGGTACCGCATCTACCTCGACCACGAAGCCGCCTTCTGTGCCCGCGTCTTCGAGACCTACGGTGACCAACTGGTAGAGAGCGGCGAAGTCAAGAACGTGTCAGAGCTCGGGGCCAGACTTGGCCTCGACTACCGGAAGTTCGACCGGTTCTTCCTGTCGCTGGGCCAATCCAGGAAAAGCCGCTCCGGCACTGGCTTCGAACGCATCAACCGTGGTTTCCTGGAAGTGCTGGGATATCCCTTCACCTTCCAGCCAGCCATCGACGGCACGCCCGACTTCGTCCTGCCCTCCATGGAGCACTACAACCGAAATGCCATGGACTGCATCACCTTCACGGCAAAGAGGACACTGAGAGAACGCTGGAAGCAAATCACCACAGAAGGAGCCCATGGGCTCGGCTTCTACTTGGCCACGATTGACCCGAAACTGTCAAAGCCCCAGCTCGAGGAGATGAACACGCACCGCATCAGGGTCGTCTGTCCCAAGGCCATAAAGGACCAAGCCTACCCGCACACGGTGAACGTACTGAGCTACGCACAGTTCCTGGACGACCACCTCGACCCCGCGATGGAGCGATGGCGACGAAACGGCGTGATACCCCCAAGTTCATAGACCTCTTCGCGGGCATCGGCGGGCTCCGCCTCGCCTTCGAGAAGGCCGGAGCCGAATGCGTCTACTCCTCCGAGTGGGACAGGTTCGCCCAGAAGACCTACGCGGCCAACTTCGGCGATACCCCCGCCGGGGACGTACGTGCTGTCTCGGCCACGGACATCCCCGACTTCGACATCCTGGCGGCAGGCTTCCCGTGCCAGCCCTTCAGCGTCGCCGGCGTCTCGAAGAAGAACAGCCTCGGCCGCAAGCACGGCTTCGCCTGCGAAGAACAAGGCAACCTCTTCTTCGAAATCGTCCGGCTGGTCGAGGAGAAGGCCACCGAAGAGGGCGACAGACGACCCCGGGCCCTCATGCTCGAAAACGTCAAGAACCTCCAACGCCACGACGGGGGCAACACGTGGCAAGTCATCATGGACGCACTAGATAAGCTCGGCTACGACGTGTCCGCCAAGGTGCTGGACGCACGCAACTACGTGCCTCAGCACCGGGAACGCATCATCATCGTGGGCTTCCGACGGGACCTCTATCCCGATGCCAACTTCGCCTTTCCGAAACCCCCACACCGGACACCCCGCATTGCGGACATCCTCGAAAAGGAGGTGGACGACCGCTACACCCTCAGCGACCACCTCTGGCAGTACCTGCAGGAATACGCCGACAAGCACCGGAAGGCCGGCCACGGCTTCGGCTACGGCCTCACGGACCCCGAGACAGACACGACGACGCGGACGCTGAGTGCCCGCTACCACAAGGACGGGTCGGAAATCCTCATCAAGCAACCCGGAAAAGTCCCACGCCGACTGACCCCACGGGAATGTGCCCGCCTGCAAGGGTTCCCGGACTCCTTCGTTATCCCAGTCTCCGACACCCAGGCCTACCGGCAGTTCGGCAACAGCGTGGCCGTCCCGATGGTGACGGCCGTGGCCCGCGAGGTAGTCAAGAAGCTCTGACGTGGACCGGCTGACGCAGGAACAGCGGAGCCTGAACATGGCCCGCATCCGGGGACACGACACGGGACCGGAAATGGCGGTCCGCCGGCATCTCCACCATCTGGGCTACCGCTACCGTCTCCGCTACCCACTGACGGGCAAGCCCGACCTGGCATTCCCAAGACAACGCATCGCCGTCTTCGTCCACGGCTGCTACTGGCACCGACACGGCTGCGGGAACACGAGCACGCCAAAGACCCGCACGGACTTCTGGACAGCCAAGTTCGACCGCACAGTCGAGCGGGACCGCGAAGTCAGAGCCGTGCTGGAACGCCGCGGCTGGAGGGTCATCCTCCTCTGGGAGTGCGAAATCGAGGCGGACGTCTCACAGGCAACACGAGAGCTGAGGTCCCTGCTGGAACAAGCAAAGTCCGACGAGCCCGCCTAGACGCCAATCTTCCGGACGAGAGCCAGACCCCGGGACCCTACAAAGACACTTGCCAGGCCGAGCACGCCGGCACGATGGGACTCGAGTTCCTCCGGGGTCAGCAGGTCCTCCGGACGCGACACCCGGGCGTCCCGGGTCACCACCACCCGCACAGTCCGTTGGCCACCATCCGTGAAGAGCACCCCGGGTCGGACGAAGTCCGCACCAACCAAGTCCTCCGCGACCCTTCGCGTAGCCCTTTCAAGCAACTCGACATCCTCGGCAATTGGAGCAAGCCTCTCCGCCTCGGTCTCGACCGTCATCGCCCGACCGTCAATCACCCAGGTTCCCACGAGAGCCGTGTCGTGGCCACGAGGCACCCACCACAGGCCCTTCGCGGACCGGGTGTCCAACACGGCCTCTCCGGCCGCGGTCTGCGAATAGTCGGCCACTGACACGGCGACCACGACCGGTCCGTCGCCCACGGCCCTTTCAACCAGTGAACCAAGAGCCTCCCGCAACACGACAAGGGTCCTCGAAGCCCCGAGCACCAAGGACCCATCCAACTCATCCTGCGTGAGTGCCAACAACAAGACCGCTCCTCATGTCCGGTGCCAACACCCATTGTCGCTCCAGACACCGACACGCACCAGGACCGCGTCACAGAGCTACCGACCGAACAGTTCCTTCCTCACGGCCTCAGACGCCACATCGACCAACACCGAGTACAGAGCCTTTCCCGCCACAGGGCCCGCCTTCTCCACCAAACGACGGAACCTCCCGACCGCCACCGGAGTCCTCGGCGTGTCGGCAACTAGGTCACCGAAGGTCCCGCTGAGCTCGACCTTCTCCTTCTCGGACAGCTTCCCCATATCAGAGACGAGTTCGCGAGCCGCATCGAGCCGCTCGCGGGTCCAAGGAAACGACGAGCCACACGCATAGCAGAATGCCGGGACAACGTAGTCAGCCAGAACACCCTCGGGGCTCCGGTATCGACCACGCAGTGCGACGCCGCAGTTCTCGCACACCGTGGTTGTGGCAACTCCGCACGACTCACAGAATGCGGACTTGCTGCCGCCCGACTCCAACAAGCTCGAAATCACGTGACCGTTCGCACACACTTGGGCCACATACCAGTCCCCACCCATGCCGCCTCCATCAACTGGTCTCGGAGACCCGCTGCCACAGCCGTCTCGCAGCTCCCGCCGCAACTAGCGAGCGTTCAACTCCTTCTCCATCCCTTCGATGTACGAAATACCTGACTGATAGCCCTCGTGCAGGTCCGCGAACAGCAGGCCGTCCCACCCTCGTAGGGGGTCGTCGCTGTCCTTGTCTCCCAAGAGCAGGACAGCCTTAGCATCCCCCAAACACACGAGAGCCTTCTTAGCGGCGACACGAGACTTCAATTCGCTGAAGTTGAGAGCCTCTTCAACGACAGTCGCGGCCAAGGACCAACGTCGTTGCATCTCTTCCAGAACCCGGGCCTCGCCAAAGGTTTCAAGACAGGTCTCGCTTGCCGCTGCACGCCGAAAGACATCTTCAAGAGTGGGTGGTAGTTCCATACACGGCTCCTTCACCGAGGCAAGTCCTCTGCGAACCTACCAGACAACCGGCAACCCTATACGCCAAGGCCTCTACTGCTGTTTGGTCTCCGGCGGGAACCTGCAAAGCCATCCGCCGAAATCCTTCCCAAGGTTCAAGCTGAACCGCTCAAACACACGCACCCAGACCTTGGTTCTCAGGTAGTCCTCCTTGCTGAGGTCCGACTTTCGTGCCACCAGCCATTCAGGGTCATCTTGAAGAGTCTGCCGGAACAGGTCCTCTTGAGACTCAAGTTCAAGAACGGCGACCATGATGAATCCGACAAGCCATTCCGGGTCGTCGGCCGGCAACAGGGGAGTCTCTTGTACAAACTCCCCAAGGCGGTCGACGTCCACGAGCATCACTTCGTCCTCACTCGCCCAGCCGACAATGCCGAAGAGGGGAACGTCCTTTCCATGCACGGTCAACCAGCCTTCCAAGTGCGGATGGGTGCGTTGACCCGGTCTCGCCCAATGCGGCGTGAACACATCCGGAACCTCACTCATCCTGAGGGAGGCAAGTGGCGAGGAAAGGGCAGCCAAGCGAGCATCCTTCGGCAGTCCTTCCAAGAAGGCTTCAAAGCTGCCTGCATCCGGACGCTCACACTTGGTGAGCAGCTCCTCAACCACCCTCCTTCCTTCCTCATGTGAGAGGCCTCGCCCGTGAGACTCTCCACGACCGATGTAATGGACATACCATTTCTCGAAGAAGGCAGCCTTGTCGTCGAAGACATTGACGCCAAATCCGCGGTCGTCGTCGGGGCCTTCCAGCGACTTGTCCGCGTACAGGTGTGGGTACTCGGCCAGGAAGTCCCTCCACCCACTAGCCTCGCGGAAGGAGTTGTAGACCTCCTTCTGGAACTCCACGACCTTGGCATCGCTAACGTGTTCATAGACCGCCGCGACCTCGGTGGCTCTTCCTGTCTCCGCCTGCACTTCTTCCAACCCGGACTTCACATTCCACAAGGACTCGCGAGCGTTCCCTTCGTCGCCACTGCTAATGATGACGGCGTCCGGCTGACCCTCCGCCATGGAAGCAGCCGCTTCAGCCATCCTGCCGGCTTCGTAGCCCATCGACGATGCTTGGCCGGAGTCGAAGTGAGGTTGGTCCGGCCTGAATGCGAACAGGTGCAAACCACCGGTGGTGGGTGCCGGCCCGACTGCTCTCGCAAGCAAGTCCACAGCGAGGCGACGCTTGAATCCCTCGCCATTCCGGTGAGACCCGAAACGGTTGAACCGCTTGCCCCCGCTCCAACAGAGAAGGTACCTCTTCAGAAGCTCGCTTGGAGACGTAGGCAGCGGGTCGCGGTTGATTGAGACTGCCGTGGCACCAGGCGGGTTGTTGTACTCCAAGAGCCGCCTCACGTAGTCCTGTCGGTCCGACGCGATGCTGTACGCCGCAACCGAGAACGTAACCTCATCCACCCTGTTCAGAATCGCCAGTCGGTCGAGACGGTCAAGGAGTCCACGAGACACCCCCTTGAAGGCAACCCGTTCTTCCTCAGCCATCTGCCGCTCAACACCATCGTAGATACGTCGGAGATGGACCGCCGCATCTTCGACCTCCGCCAGTTCCACGCACCCGGTCTCCGCTGCCTTCACAGAGAACATCAGTGATTCCAAATCAGCGACGTTCTGTTGTGTCAAGTGCTCGCCCGGCCTGACTTTGCGAAGCACCTCGAGTAGCTCGAAGACATCGTTGCCAGAGAGGTTCTGGTGAAGTGAGTCAACGACTGAGGAGCAATATGCTACGAAGACGTCTGTTTCGCCCTCGTCCACCATCCACCGCATCCTACTGAAGAGAGCATCCGACAAGAGGTCAAGGTACTCCGTCCTGAACCTCGTCCCGTTTAGCGATGGCATCGCCAAGACCACGTGAAAGAACCAGCCAGAGGCCGCATGGCTCTTGAAGTACGCGTCCCCGCCGCGTTCCGCGACGCGTAAAACCTCATCGTACTGTCGCAGCGTTGCCCGAATCAGCTGCTCGTTCCCTGAGGTCACCACGAGACTCCCCAGAGTCTCGTCCAGCCAGTACATGGCCTTGTCAGCAACATCGTCGTTGCCCGATTCCGTGGCAGCCTGGAAGCCACGACGGACCTGCTCCATCGGCAACGTGAAGCCCTTCAGAGTCTCGTCGGGCATCATCCACATCGCGAACCCAAGGTCCTGCTCAGTCCGGCCCGCGTACTCGGGGTTCAGTGCTTTACCAAGGAAGGCTTGGTCCGACCTGCCCTTCAAGACCAAGAAACCTCGAATGGTGGTCGCCAAGATGTCGAAACACCGCGTCACGGTTTCCTGTTGCGTCTTGCGGGCGGCCGCGTAAACTAGGATGTCGCCGACCCCCTGGACGGCCGCCTCGAAGGTGGGTCGACCCGATTTCACTCCCCGAACTCCTTATCGATTCGCGAGCCCATGCACTCCAACAGTGCGGTCGGCTCATTGATGGCGAAATCGACCACTCTATTGATGAACAACCAGAAGAGCACGGCGGCCGCAATTCCGCCGATGAACGCCAACATCGTCAGTGCCGGATAGGACCCCGAAAGGCCAGCCTTGAGAGACAGGACAAGAACAACGCTTGTGAACACGGTCAGCAGGAGCGGCACAAGCGGCAGACGATATGCGAGAAACGTCTTCACCTGATTCGAGCCGTACTTGTCATAGAGGCGACCGACCACATCCAAACCCACGGGCACAGCTACGGACACAACGACCGCCTCAAAAGCAACCGCATCGGAGAGGAAGCCTGGCGAGATGCGGAAATGCGTCAGGTTAGTCGCCAGCAGGCTCGCGAGAACGGAGACAAGCAACCCCACCACCCAAAAAAGGAACTCCTGAAGTCCGTATTCAGTCCTGACATGTCTCATGAAGAACATCTCGGAGACCCCCTTCTCGCCCAGCGTAGCCCACTCCGATGACAGCGACCATCACCAGCGGCACCGACGAGCAAGGCTGGAGCCCATCGCCTGACGCGGTGTTGACCCTCCGAGAACAACTGGGC
>Ga0118677_10010725_pt1 | contig 13942 bp, 10 predicted proteins | sample AliMusrvi5mmetaG_FD_86154 | JGI IMG/M metagenome (GOLD analysis project Ga0118677, IMG submission 86154) | reverse complement strand
GGCTTCCAGCCCGGCCGGGTCCAGGTTCATCGTGGCCGGGTCGATGTCCGACAGCAGGATCTCGCCGCCCAGGTAGCGGACCACCTCGGCCGTCGCGGTGAACGTGTTCGGCGTCGTGACGACCACGTCGCCAGGCCCCACGCCCACGGCCTCCAGGGCCAGGTGCAGGCCGGCCGTGGCCGAGTTCACCGCCACCGCGTGCGGGGCCCCCACGTAGGCCGCGAACGCCTCCTCGAACCGCTTCGCACGGGGCCCCGTCGTCACCCACCCGCTGCGCAGGGCCTCGCCGACCGCGGCGATCTCGTCCTCCGAGATGTCCGGCAGCGCGAACGGCAGAAACGGTCGATCCACCGACGACTCCCTCCGGGGGGGGACGGGGACAGTCTACAACTTCACGGGCCGTCCCTCCCGGGCGGACTCGTAGATGGCCAGGATCAGTTCCAGCGATCGGCGACCCTCGCGACCGTCCGAGGATGGTTCCGCGCGCCCGCGCAGCACGTCGATGACGTTCCGGTAGTAGCCCGCGTGCCCGTGGCCGTAGACGGTCGGCGGCGTGTAGCCCGCCTCCCGCACTTCCCGATCCTCGTCCTGGTACTGGTCGAAGTCCCACTGCTCGATGCGGTTCAGCGCGATCCCGCCGACGCGCGCGGTCCCTCGCAGCCCCATCATCGTGATCGAACCTTCCAGGTTCTTCGGGTACACCAGCATGGTCACGTTCAGCGTGCCGATGGCGCCGCTCTTGAACCGCACCACGGCCGCGCCGGTGTCCTCGGCCTCGATGTCCCGGCCCAGCGTCCCCGTCAGCGCGACGACCTCGTCCACGTCCCCGCCCAGCCACTGCGCCAGGTCCACGTAGTGCGACGCCTGGTTCATGAACGCGCCGCCGTCCAGCGCCCACGTCCCGCGCCACGGCGCCTGGTCGTAGTAGTCCTGGGGCCGCGTCCAGAAGACGTTCACCTCGATGAAGCAGGGCTTGCCGAACCGCCCCTTGTCCAGCGCCTGCCGCAGCACCTGGACGGTCGGGTTCAGGCGGTTCTGCAGCACCGTGAACAGCCGCACGCCCTTCTTTTCGCAGGTCTCGATCAGGCGGTCCACGCGCGGCAGGTCGATCCCGACGGGCTTTTCCGTGAGGACGTGGAACCCGGCCTCGGCCGCCGCGATCCCGTGCTCCGGGTGCAGCCCCGACGGGGTGCACACCGACACCACGTCGAACCCGCCCGCCCGAAGCATGTCGTCCAGCAAAGTGAACCACGGCACCCCGCCGGCCTTCCGCGCCGCGGATTCCGCGCGCTCGGGCACGACGTCGCACACCGCGGCCACCTCGGCCTCGTCCCGGTTCGCCGCCAGCGCGTCCAGGTGGTAGCCCGAGATCCGGCCGCACCCGACGATCGCGAAGCGCAATCGCTTGAAATCCATGGGGGCTCCCGTCCAGCGCCGGACCCGCGGTCGACCCGCGGCGCGCTGGCGTTTCGCGATCAGGCGCGGAAGACGATCCGCTTGACCTGCACCAGGGGGATCTTTTCGTTGGCGCCGTCGGTCTGCAGCGTCGCCCACGACTGGTCCACTTCGACCAGCGTCGCGCCATCCGGCAGGCCCACCTCGAGGGTCCCGTCGGGGAACAGCTTGACGTGCTTGCCGACGGCGGGCTTCATCATCTGGGTCAGGGCGTCGTTGACCACGGGCTCATCGCCGTCCTTCAGCCCCTTCTTGAACTCCTTGATGCCCTGGCCCAGGCCGCCCATCACCGCGGGAATCCGCCCGGCTCCGAACAGCAGCAGGATCACGATCACGATCAGGATCAGTTCGCTGGTCCCCACTCCGAACATCGAAGCCTCCATGGGGGGATCGCGATCCCCTCCTGCAACGTCCCGTGCGGCGCGAGGCAAACGCCTCGTCCCGGTTCAGAACTTGATCTTCCCCAGTCCCTTCACCGCGTCCACGGCCTTGCCGGCCTTGTCGCCCAGGCCCTTCACCGAATCCAGGGTCTTCGTCACCGAATCGACGCCCTGCTGCGGCTCGGACAGGACTTTGTCCGCCTTCGCCACGTATTCGTCCGGCTTCGCCAGCGCGTCGTCCTGGGACTTCATCGCCGCGTCCAGCCGCTTGGTGGGGTCGTTGCCGTTCTTGTCCTTCTTGCTGAAGGAGTTCTTCGCGACCTTCTCGCCGTCCACCATGTCCACCGCGTCCGCCCAGGACACGATCATGTCCCACGGGGTGTCCCAGTCGATGGGCACCAGGCGCACCCGCGGATGCCCCAGCAGCTTCATCAGGATGTAGGCCTGCACCTTGCTGTGCGGCTTGAACCAGATGTGCGGCTGGGCGCGGGCGTGCTTGTCGTCGCCGCCCTCCTCGACCACCCAGCCCAGCTTCGGCGTCCGCAGGATCTCCACCAGTTTGAAGACGCTCTCCTCGCCGAGGTCCTTGTCCTCGGCGGGCATGCCGTTCAGCACCTTCACCTTCGCGTAGCCCGTCGCCCGCTTGAAGCCCGGGTCGTCCCGCATCGCCTCGAAGTCCTCGTCGGTCCGCGCCTTCTTCAGGTGGGCGATGCTGTCCGGCGTGGCCAGATCGGACAGGCGCATCAGGTACTCGACGGCGTTCGGCCGATCGCCGTCACGCGAATACGCGCACGCCATGTCGTAGTTCAACTGGGCGCTGGCCGGGTCCTTGTCGAGGGCCTCGCCGAATTCGTGGATCGCCGACCGCCACTGCTTCCTTTCGTAACTCGCCATGCCCTTCTTCCGCAGTTCCAGGGCCGCCTTCTGGTCGCCGTCGGAGGCCGCGTGGGCCCGGTATTTCTTGCGTTTCGCCTCGACCACGGCCTTCGGCGCATTCGGGTCGTCGGCGGCGGGCGCGAATCCCAGCCGCCCCAGCGCGCCCCTCGCCAGGTGCTTCGCCTCCTCGTCGCCTTCGCGGTACACGCGCTGGAAGGCCCGGGCCACCACCTGCTTCTTCGCGGCGTCCAGCCCGGACACGTCGCGGTAGGCCTCCCACAGCCCCAGGCAGGACCGCAGGTCGGACAGCGGCGCCTGGTCCGGAGACTGGAACAGCGCCTCGCAGTTGCCCTTCTCGCGGGTCCAGGCGGGCTGCGCGACGGCAGGCGCGGCCACCGCCCCCATCATGACCAGCAGGAAAGCCCCTTGGAGCAGACGGCGCAACGCACACCCCCGTGCGAACGAAAGGATTCTACCCGAAATGCCCCTACTTCACCGGTTCGGCGAGCACCTTCTCGATGTCATCCAGCGTCTGCGCGAACAGGTCGTATGCCGCCTGCATCGCGTCGGTCCGCGTGAGGTCCACTCCCGCCTTCTGGAGGGTCCGCACCGGGAAGTCGGACCCGCCGGTCTTCAGGAACGCCAGGTACGATTCCACCGCGCCGGGCTCGCCGGACAGCACCTTCCGGGACAGCGCGATCGACGAAATCAGCCCGGTCGCGTACTGGTACACGTAGAAATTGTAATAGAAATGCGGAATGTACGACCACTCGTAGGCGTCGTCCGGCCCCATCACGAAGTCCGGCCCGTAGTACTTGCGCACCAGGCTCCCGTAGATCTCGGCCATCCGCTCGGCGGTCAGCGCGCCGCCGCCTTCGACCTCGGCATGCAACGCGCGCTCGAACTCGGCGAACATCGTCTGGCGGAACACGGTGGTGCGGATCCCTTCCAGGCGCCGGTTCAGCAGGTACAGCCGCTCGTCCTTCGTCTTCGCGCCCTTCAACAGGTGGTCCAGCAGCATTTCCTCGTTGAAGGTGGACGCGATCTCGGCCAGGAAGATGGGCGCATCGGCGTTGATGAACTCCTGGGCCTGGTTGGCCAGGTGGAAGTGCATCGCGTGGCCGAACTCGTGGGCCAGCGTGAACGCGTCCTCCAGCTCGTCCATGTGGTTCAGGAACACGATCGGGTGCTCGCGATACGCCGCGTTGCAGTAGGCGCCGGGACGCTTGCCCGCCGCGGGGTACACGTCCACCCAGCCCGACGCCGGGTCCAGGCCCTTCGACAGGACGTCCAGGTACGTCTTGCCCATCGGCTTCAGCGCTTCCTTCACCATCGCCACGGCCTGGGGGTAGGACGCCTTGCCGCGCGCCGAGGGGAACATCGACACGTACAGGTCGTAATAGTGCACCGCGTCGATCTTCAGCAGCTTCTTGCGCAGCGCGACGTACCGGTGCAGGGTCCGCGACAGGTTCTTTTCGGTCACCCGGATCAGGGAGTCGTACACGCTGGTGGGCACCGCGCTGTCGTCGACCGAGGCCTCCAGCGCGGAACCGTATCCGCGTGCCTTCGCGATGAAGATGTTGCCCTTCACCGCGGCATCCAGCGACGCCGCGAAGGACCGGGCATGGGCCCTCATCGTGCCCAGGAACGCGTCCACCGCCGCCTGGCGAACCTCGCGTACCGTCGATGACCGGAAGCGCGGGAAGGACGCGAAGGTCAGCGCCTGCTCGACGCCCTTTTCGTCCTTCACCTTCGGGAAGGCGACGTCCTCTTCCAGGGCGCCGTAGATGAATTGCGGCGCGGCGCGCAGGTCCCCCGACAAGGCGAGGATCTTTTCCTGCTCCTTCGACAGCACGTGCGGCCGTCGACGGATCAGGTCGTCCACGAAATGGGCGTACCGGGCCAACCCCTTGTCCTCGCCCAGGCGGGCCTGCAGCACCGCCGGATCCAGGGACAGCAGCTCGGGCTCGACCCATGCCGCGTCCTTTTCGAACTTCGTGTACAGCGCCTGGGCGCGGTCGGTCCGGACCTTCGCCTCGGGGCGCGTGCGATCCGTCGTGTAGTCCGCATCGGCATAGACCGACAGCCGCAGGACCTCCCGTTTGACGTCGAAGACCAGGTCGAGGCACTTCCGCAGCGTCGCGGCGTCCTTCGACAGCTTCCCGGCGCACGGGCCAAGCGTCGCCAGGCGCGCTTCGGCCTTGGCGTAAGCAACCTCCCATGCCTTCGCGTCGGCATACAGGTTCGCGAGGCTCCAGCGGTACTCGCCGGGGATCTCGACGCGCTTCGCGTCGCCCTTCGGGGCGTAGGCAGGCCAGCCGGCGGCCGCATCGGCCGGGGCCATCAGGCCGGCGGCGCACAGCACGCAACCGCAGGCGAACAGGGGGTGGTGGTTCATCCGGCCGGGAAGGGGCATCGTGTCCTCCAGGTTGAACGGCCCGGGGGGATTCTAGCGCACGTTTGCGATGTGCGGAGGCGACGCATAGAATTCCGCGTGCTTGGTGGCCCGTTCCCCGGAGGCGCCCGTGTCGGGTCGGCTCATCGTCGGGCTCCTCCCGTGGCTGCTGGTCGGCGTGGCCGGAGGACTGGTTGCCTGCCCATCACATGACGACGGCCCATTGACGGGCGTGGTTCGGGGTTCCCTGAGCTACCAGGCGCGCCTTCCCACCGTCCAGGACGGCACCCTCCACCTGGATCGCGTGGAAATCCTCCCGGCCGCCGGGCTGCTGGCCCTGGTGGTGGACGGCGACAACTCGGTGATGGGCTCGGGACGGCTGGACAAGGACGGGACGTTCCGCATCGACGTCACGCCCCCGCCGAACGGGGACGAGCGCCTCCTCTTTTCCACGTTGTGGACCCCGGATCCTGCCGGCGGCCGCGTGGACCTGGCCATCCTGGACGGGACCGGCGGCGACATCGGCACGGTCCAGGCGAACCCGTGGACCTGGAGCGCCGGCGTTCCGGTGGACGGCCTCGTGGGCGACCTGACCATCACCGAGGCACAGGGCTCGGGTGCGATGTACCTGTTCCTGTTCACCACGAGCGCGATGCAGGCCATCCTCGCGGACCTGTGCGGCGGGGACGAATCCTGCCTGCGCCCCCTCGCCGTCCTGTGGCATCCCGGCGCGTCGTGGTCGTGCGGCACTTGCTACGACCGCGATGCGCCGCAAGCGATCGGCACCGACGGCAGCATCACGCTGGGCCAGTCCCTCTTCGTCGGCGGCCAGGATGGCGGGGCCTCGGCCTGGGGATACGCGGTGGTGCTGCACGAACTGGGGCACTACCTCGGTCTGGACGAAGCCGGGTTGGAGGCCCGCCATCTTGATTAAGCCTTCTGCCTCCCGTAATAGCGCCCTGCCAGATGGCGGATACAATAAACCTGCCGCTGCTCCGTTATCACCCGTGGATGGAGCGCGCGGCCGCAGTGAGGGCTTGGACCATCCGGAGCGGAAGTGGATCGCGGAATACCGCAAAGGCCGCGTTGAGGCCTTGAGCCTCTTGGTGGAGCATTTTCGCCGCCCGCTCTATGGGTTCATTATCAGAATGACGGAGTCGGTAACAGACGCGGAAGACGTCTTCCAGGAGGTCTGGTTGCGGGCGATCCGACATTTGGACAGCTATCATGAGAAGAACTTTCTCAGTTGGCTGTTTCGGATCGCGCACAACCTGGTGATTGACCGCGTTCGGCGACTGAAGCCGGTGACGGCGTTTCCGGAGACGGGGTTTTCCACCTCGTCAACGCGGTGGGAGGATCGCATTCCGGATACGCGCAGCTCGGCGCCGGATCGCCAGATCGCGATGCGCGATGTGGGGCCGCGGATTGCGGCGGCGGTCGCCAAGTTACCGGTGGAACAGCGCGAGGTGTGCTGGATGCGGATGGAGGGTGATTTGGCCTTCAGGGAAATTGCCCGGATCCAGAAGGTTTCGATCAACACCGCGTTGGCGCGGATGAAATATGCGCTGAATAAATTGCGGCAGGATTTGAAAAGCGATTACGAAGAATTATCGGGGATACGAACATGAAATGCGAACAAGCACGAACGAAGATATTGCAGGAACACGCCGGGGAATTGGTTCGCTGGCAGCGTTCCTGGCTGGCGCGGCATCTGACCCGGTGCACCGAGTGCCGGCACTACCGCACTGATCTGCTCCAGATCGGGGAAGCCACGCGCAGCGTGGAACAACCGCCCGTGGATCGGTTTGCCATGCAAATGTTGCTGAACGAGGCGCGGCGCATCCAGGCGCAGCGTTCCGTTCCCAGCCTTGGAAAAACGCTCCGCGAGTTTTTCCAACCCTTGGAAACGCCCTCGCTGACCTTGCGGTTGGCTATGGCAACTGCGGCGGTGGTGCTCCTGTTCACCGGTGGCGTGATGTTGTTCCGTGCGCAGACGGATGCCCAGCGGGTGGCGTGGGATGATGGGGTGGATCAGCAGCTTGCGCATGTGCAAGATACGGTTGCCAAGTTGACGGTGGATGCAGACGGCAACCATGCCGGCAATAGCGACGAGGAAACGATTGCCACCCAGTTGTTGGCAACGGAAGGATGATGCCGTGAAGCTGTGGGGTCTAATCGGGGGCTGTTTATGGCTGGCGGGCGTGGGGTTGCTGCCGCAAACGTCGGTGGCGGCGGAGAGCGGCAGCGTTGCAACCAACGCGCCGCCGGACCAACCGCAGGTCCAACAACGTGCAGCACAAGGCGCGGTGGACGTTTGGCTGAAACGGGTCAAGACGCACGATCCCCAGGAATTTGAACGGTTGAGCAAACTCCGCCAGGAAAATCCGGAAGCCTTCCAAAAAGAGCTCAAGGAGCGGCTGGAGAAAATCCGTGCGAATAAACGGGGCGATTTATCGCTCGATGTAGCGGCATCGTTCAAATCCGCACCGGGCGAGCGCGGCGCGTTCGCCGCGCGTTCGCGCGATGGCGGCAAGCAGCGGGACCCGCATCAGGCTGATCTTAACAAGCAGGAACAGGAAATCCACAAGTTGGCGGCGAGTTACAAGACGGCGACGTCTGCTGAAAAGCAAAAGTTGCAGGCGGAACTGAAAAAGAAAATAACCGACGTCTTTGAGTTGCGGGAACAATCCCGCCGGGAATCAATCCAGCGCTTGGAAGTCCAGCTCGTCCAGCTCAAGAAGGACGCTGACAACCGCAAGTCGAATCGCGATGCGATCATTGAGCGTCGCCTGAAAGAACTCGCCGAAGGCAGTTTTTCCCAACCGCCGCAGTGATGCCATGCGTCGTCTGCGGCCAACATCCCACCAAACGTCAACTCCTCGCCTGTTTCGACGCGCGCCGAGTCAGCCAAGTCGGCTAACGTACTCTATGAACGAAATAGAGGCGAAAGCTAGGGCAATTCACTGGTTTTTGATGCCCATGGTCGCAAATGAACGTTGCGTTATAAGTTATTTTTCCAGAACTGTTTCAAAACCAGCATACGTTCCGTCGGCGTTGTGGTGGGCTCGTGCAGATTGTCCGCGCCGTACTCGGGACTTCGATCAGGGACGGAATACGACCAGTAGGCCCAGTGCCAATGATGCGCCTCCGCGTAGGTAAGCACGTCGGTGAGCCATCGCCCTGAACCGTGACCATCGTTGTAAACGCAGGGCGCAAATTCGCCGAGATATAATGATACACCATAACGTTTCGCAAAATCATCGGCAATAGAGAGATACGCGGTCACATCAGAGGCCCCGAAGGTTTTGCTTGGATATTCGGGAATACCCGGTGACTGTTGAGCATAGTGCTCTTCATTGGCCAGCGCCGTTGTTTTTTTGTAGTGCGTAAATTCGACGGGCTGATACATGTGAAACGAGTATATCGTATTGGAATCGCCGGTGGGGGTAAGCCAGCGAAGATTATAAACCTTGCCGTAACATCCCGCGCCTTGAATAATAATGGTGGTATGATTATCAACGGCGCGGATTGTCTGCGTAACCTGTTTCATGAGTAGCTGGTAATCGCGTGGAGTATTGTTCCACATGATCGGAGGCGTCCAGTCTTTCCCCACAGCAATGATACTTTGTAGTTTCGACTGTTCGCTTGATCCAAGCACCCAATCGGCTTCGTTCATCACGTCATAGCCGACAACGGCTGGGTGTTTTCCGAATTGCTTCGCAAGCTCCGTCCAGAGCGTAAGATAATCGTTCCAGTATTTGAAATCACTCCAGAGCAGACCTCCGGGCTTATCCCGCCAAGGATACTTCATCATTCCGAGCACGACGACCAGATGGGCTTCATGCGCCCGATCAAGCGCCGTTTTCATTGCGGCGAATCCTTCCGGGCGCAACCTCATCGAGCCCTTTTTTATCTCAATGAATTTGTCGCGTTCGGCATCAAACACCATCCGGAGGCTGTTCCCGCCCCATGCGCGCATCTTCTCATATTCCTCCACCGAGCAATTCTTTCTCATCGCCACGGCGATGCCGCGAAGCGTGTGCCCGCGAAACAAAGCACTCTCCTGCCCGAACACAGCAGGACCTATGAAGACCAGGACACCGATCAGCATCACAAGAACGATGGCCGGATGGGTCCCTCTAGAAACTGCATTTCGAAGTTGGGTTGATGGTTCTGGTTCAATTTTCGGCAGGGATGGATTCATGTGGCGATTCCCCTTGGGTGGGTGGATTCGATCTATAGGCGTGATCATTTGGTTGTTCTCCATGCTTTGCGCATCACTTCAAGGCGATTCGCAACGGTTACGGTTTTTGTTGCATGATCTGCGCCTAGTTCCTGTAGGCAGAACGAAACGAGTCTTCGGTTAGTTTTCCACCGCTGGGCCATTGCTTGTAACCGGCAAAATATTCTCGAAACCTGCATACAAAAATTGGTCCGCTACCCTCAAATTTCACCAACGACCGGCGCGGATTTAGCACGCGACCTATCTGTTGGCTATAGTATTATCAAAATTGGTAGGTTTATTTAACAGAAATGAAATGTATGTGGCCGCTCTGTTTCATTTTATGGAAGCTGTCCTGAATGGTTCTTACCCTCACCTGAGACTTAAAAATGACTCTCAATACATGACCAACCAGGCCGTTCCATCTTCTTGGCGATATAGCATTTGCACCGACAGTGCGTAAAAATTATTATATATTTACCTCTTTCACAGCCCACCGGTGCTGCAAATGATGGTGAATGGGCTTTGCAAAAGCGGCACGCGTTTGGTCAATGGGTATAGGTGTCGTAGAGGCTGCGGACGCGCAAGGCCTCTTGGAACTCAGCTAGCGACATCGGTTTGGCCGGTTGCACTGTGAGGGTCGCCGGCGTCGCTTGGGTGACGTGGACAAAATTACCGGAGCAACGCGCATCCATGCCCTCAAGTTCTAGCCACGTCCAGAGTGCAGGATGCGCGGTGGTTAGCGTCACGGTGAATACGCCACGGTTCTCGGTCACCGTGGCGGCGAGTTTCGGATCGGCAAGGTTGAATTCGCGCGGATAGACAAACGCAACAAGATTTTCGGAGACGGTCGCCGCGCCGACATCCTGCTTGAGCCACACGAGCACGTTGTTCTTGCCGTGTTTCTGGATTTCGTCGGCGAGCTTCAGCGTCTCGACTTTCTGGCTCTTATGCGCCGCGATGTCCACATCGAGCGCGCTTTTCTTGATCGTCTGGCCCGCGACATCGGTCACAGTCCACGTCAGCCGGCCCTTGCAATCTTCCATGCGGTCGCTAGTGACGAACAGTTCCACCGTCCCGGCCTTCATGTCTTCCGCGCCGGAAACGAGGATGGGCGCGTAGAAGTTCTTGGCCATGTAGTGCAGCGCTTTCCAGCGGCCGAAATAATCCATCGAGGACCACGACGAACACGGCCACGTGTCGTTATACTGCCAGTAGACGCAGCCCATGCTCTTGGGCATCTCGCGGCGCCAGCCTTCTGCGCCGTACTTAATGCCGTAGCCCTGCGTGATCTGGCTCAACCAGAGCGTGCTCTCGAAATCCTTCGGGTCGCGGAAGTACTGCTTCACCAGTTTCATGATCTTGTCGGTGCCGATCTCGCCGTCTTCCTTCACGTCCATGTACATCCGGTTCGAGCGCATGCGCCACATCATGATGCGTGAATAGACCGAGTCGCGGTCTGCCGGCTCGGAGAACGTTGCGACCGTCTTCGGCTCCGGGAACGACTGGAAGCCGAACTCGCTGACAAAGCCGTGGATATTGCGATAGACCTCAAACGGCTTGCCGCCGTGCCACACCTCCCAGAAATGCACGTCGCCGCAGTCGGGCGAGCCGGTGACAAAATCGGTCTGCGGTGCCAGTTTGCGCGCCTGGTTGCCGAGTGTGTCGCGGAACAGCTTGTAGTAATCGCCCTCGCTCATTTTCTTGTCCGACCATTTCTTGTCGCGGAAGAACATGATCTCGTTGTTGCCGCACCAGACGGCGATCGAGGGATGATGGCGCAGCCGCTTGAGGTTGTCGCGCGCCTCGGCGGTGACGTTGGCGAGGAACTTGTCGTCGAATGCTGGATAGGTGGTGCAGGAGAATTTGAAATCGAGCCAGATGCAGAGGCCAAGCTCGTCGCAGATGTCGAAGAGCTCGTCCTCCTCGTAATAGCCGCCGCCCCAGAAGCGCAGACTGTTCATGTTCGCGGCGACCGCGTCCTCCATGTAGCGCTGCAAACGCGCCTTGGTCATGCGCGGTGCGAACTGGTCGGCCGGAATCCAGTTGCCACCCTTGGCGAAGAATGGCACGCCATTGGCGACGAAGTGCATCGGCTCGTCCTTAGTCTGCGGCACCGCCTGCAACGTACGCAGGCCGACGCGCTTGGTCGCGCTGTCGAGCGTCTTGCCGTCGGCGGAAAGCAGCGTGGTCTTGACCGTGTAGAGCGGCTGTTTGCCCATGCCCGCGGGCCACCAGAGCTGCGGCTTGCCGACCGTGATCTTCGCGCTGCCCATGCCCGCGGCGAGCTTCACATTTTCGTTCGCAAGAATATCGCCGCGCGGGTCAACCACTTGCACCTGCGCTGAGAGCGCCGCGGAGGCGTCGGCTTCCGCCGTGACCTGCACTTCGAGCCCAACTGTGACCCTCTGCTTGTGATCCTGCAAAATCAAAACGCCGTCGAGCCGCGCGGTATCGAACCCGACGAGGCCGATGTTCTTCCAGATGCCGCACGTGATCAGCGTCGGGCCCCAATCCCAGCCGAAATTGCACGGCTCCTTGCGCACATAGGCCGCGCCCGGATAGGCCCACGTCGGCAGCTTGCGTACCTTTTCCTGCGCACGGATGAACGGCAGGACGGAATCGAATTTGATTTCGATTTCGTTGCTGCCGGACTTGAGCAACTTCTTCACCTCGAATTCCCACGTGCGGAACATATTGTCGGTGCGCGCCAGTTCCGCGCCGTTGAGCTTGATCGTCGCGAGCGTGTCGAGCCCCTCGCAGCGCAACAGCACGTGCTCGTGCGCCAGCAACGCCGGCGCTGCGAAGAACGTGCGGTGATAGGTCCACGCCTTGTCGCTGATCCACTGCGCCGCGGCCTCGTTATCGCGCCAGAACGGATCAGGGATATTTTTGGCCGCGAGCAGGTCTGTATGGATGCAGCCTGGCACGTGCGCCGGGATGACGTTCGTCGTGCCAGCCTCCGCCACTTGCCAAGCACCGCCAAGATTTATATGAATCAGTTCGGCGGTTGCAGCCTTCGTCTCCCACAAAAATATAACGGCTATTATTAACAACAGATTCATGTGCATAGATTTCACGATTTGCTCACTTCCCTTTTCCCTCTGTGTATTTTTATTAATCCCCGGCCGGCACAAATTTATGGCGGTCTGCATACTGCACAAGAAACGACCAGCCCGCGATCAGTATGGGGCCTAGGTTGGCCGGGAGGGCGTAGCGCCGGGCCATTTGCAATGAAAGTGAGCGGCACTTTTCGGCTGAAAGACATCCCCGAAGTCATGTTCCGGCTATCATAAAACGACGGACTGACGCCACGCGACGTCATGGTCACGCCGACTAACATCCCATACATCGTCAAGTATGGTTACCACGCCGGGAGTGAGCAAGCTTTTACCGTGCGTCTGTCCTATTGAGGGTTGATGCCAAGCGTGCCGTTTCGCGGCTAGCCCTTGTGTTGTCTACATGAGGCAGCAGCTAAGCTCCGTCACGACTTGTTTGCTGGTCACGTTCTTAGCCCTCAATGGAGTACGTCCAGCCCACGCGGGCTTAGGCGGGTGTCTTTTTGGACCAAGCACCTGTAAAAGTTGAATATCGACAGCTCGATCTCGCGGCGGCACCTGGCGATGGCGGGGCCAATGTCACCATTATGATCTCAATGTTTACATCACCATCAGCAAGGCGTTGTGCGACGCCAAGTGCAGGAAAAAACCGAAACGCGACCGCTAGCCTAAGAACTTTGAACGAGGCTTGTCACGGGAAATGGTTGACGGACGAGACAGGGCGGCAGAGGCTGAAGGCGTCAAGGTTGGTGGGGGAGGGGCCTGATACGCTATCGGCATCCGCTCTTCCGCCTAGCTACTACCTTCCAAACCCGCCTGTCTCCCGCGTTACAAAGCCAATCGGTAACCCAAATTTAGCATAAGGAAATACACCGGATTGGTCTTTGAGATTGCCAACCGGCGTGCAATGGAGCGGAAGGAATAGAAACTCCGACGGAACCACTGATAGCCCGCCCAAAGTTCATCCGGTGTCATCTGCCGCGGCGTAAAGGCAATGCGTGTCTTGCCATTGAACCACGTCCAGTCCGTGGTGAGCAACCGGCCATCACGTTGCATTTCGTCGTATATGCCCGTGCCCGGCAGCGGTGTCAACACGCTAACCGTCGTCCCATCGAGACCGAGCGCCTCGCAGCCTTGGAGCGTGTTGGCGAAGGCAGTAGGTGTATCGGTATCGAGGCCAAAGATGATACCCGCCTGTACACATATGCCGTGGCGATGGATCAGATCCACCGTTGCCTGATAACGGGCTACGTGGTTAAACGCCTTGTCTACACTCTTGAGGCCTGCCGCAGAAAAGGACTCCAAGCCGATGAAGAGGTAGAGGCAACCCGCCGCGCGTGCCAGTTGCAACAGGCTGGCGTCGGCACAGCGATCGATCGAAACCTGTGCGGCCCAACGTTTACGGAGTGGGCGTAGCGCGGTCAGCAGTTCGCGAGCGTAGTTCACGTCACCAAAGAAGTTGTCGTCCCAAAAGACGAAGTGACGCTGCGCTATGTTGCGGATATCTGCAACGACCTCGGCAATCGGTCGCATGCGGAAACCGTCACCGTAGATT
>Ga0118677_10010720_pt1 | contig 13944 bp, 15 predicted proteins | sample AliMusrvi5mmetaG_FD_86154 | JGI IMG/M metagenome (GOLD analysis project Ga0118677, IMG submission 86154) | reverse complement strand
CGCCCTTGGTCTTACAGACACTCATTTTTGCACGCCTTCCGGGCTTGATTTGGATGATGAAAATGCCGCAGCTGGATGTTACTCTTTAGCCTATGATATCGCGCGTGTTGCTGCATATTCATTGCGCTATGACACTATTTGGGAAATTGCCCGCACGCCAAGCAATTTTGTTATAACCTCAATAGACGGAAAAATTCAGCATACAATTCTTAACACTGACAGATATCTTGATCAGAAAAATCAGCCGCTTAATATTCGTTGCATGAGCGGCGCGGCAGATATTAGCTTCAATCAGCAAATTGCTCATCAAGAAGTCGACAGGATAGGTATTGTTTGCGTGTATGCCACCGACGCGGGCAGCAGCGAGGAATACCAGATCAGGCTTTTCTTGTTCGAAAAATTGCTGTGTCGCTAGCGCATTTTCCAGATCCAGTTCGGCATGGGTGCGTGTCACAATATTGGAATAACCCAAGCGGTGCAATTCGCGCACGATCGCACTACCCGCGAGGCCGCGATGACCCGCGATATAAATTTTAGATGACAGACTCAAGGGACAAGATACAGACAAGGGGGAACTCCTAATAAAAACAGGTTCAAGATACAAAGGGACAAGGTACAAGGAATTAAGGTTTTTCTTGCCTTTAGCGTCTTGTCCCTTGCCCCTGTCTTTAATTATTCGTTGTAATCAAACGCGGCATAGCCGTGCTTCTTGACCAGTTCATCGCGTTCGGCGCTCTTCAAATCTTCTCGCACCATTTCGGCTACCAGCTCATCGAAGGTAATTTTCGGTTTCCAGCCCAGCTTTTGATGCGCCTTGCTAGGATCACCCAGCAGCGTTTCAACTTCGGTAGAACGAAGGGCTGAAGGTCGTTCAATCAATATCGCTTCACTGTGGAGAATCGCTTCACCGAAAGTTGAGAGACCCGCTTGGCGCAAGGTGCCACCTGTAGAAACAACATCGGCGATCGCATCAGCTACTCCAAGGCGAACGGAACTTTCGACCGCTCCATCGAGGCGAACGACCTCGACCTCGATTCCAACTCTCTTAAAGTGGCTAGTAACCAGTCCAGGATATGCCGTTGCGATGCGCTTTCCGGCAAGGTTCTTCTCGGTAAAAGAGTTTCCAATTGGCGCAGCAAATCGGAAGGTGCTCTTTCCAAAATCTAAGGCTAGAACTTCAGTAGCAACCGCGCCACTATCAATGAGAAGGTCGCGACCTGTTATGCCCACTTCCAACTCTCCACTTGCCACATAGACCGCAATATCTCTTGGGCGCAGGTAGTAGAACTCAATATCATTCTCTGTATCAATGAGCGTCAGATCGCGCGAATCGGTACGTTGCCGGTATCCGGCCTCTTTGAGCATCGTGATCGCGGACTCTGAGAGGGATCCCTTGTTGGGAATAGCTACTTTAAGCACAGTCTTCTCCTCGGTCTCTTACAGAACTTTATAAATATCGTCGGGAGAAATTCCGCGAGCGATCATCAGGACCTGCAAGCGGTAGAGCAATTGAGAGATCTCTAAAGCTAAAGCCTCATCGCTCTCGTGTTCAGCGGCTAGCCAAACCTCCCCAGCTTCTTCGATGATCTTCTTTCCCATGGCATGAATGCCGTCATCCAGTGCGCTCACTGTGGAAGAGCCCGTTGGCCGTGTGAGGGCCTTCTCGTTGAGCTCTATCCACAGTTCATCAAAGGATTTCATAGCCATATTCTAATTGGCGATCTCCCCCGCTTGTGCGCGATTATGCAGGAAGAGCTTCCTTTTCCCGCATGGCCACGAGAAGCCAAGTGACAAAGCCCCAGATGACAAATGCGCCATAGAAGAGATACATGAATGCCGTGGGATAGTAATGGCCGCGAATATCCAGCGGAACTCCAACCGCGTCTACTGCGATCCACACCAACCAGAATTCCACGAACCCCCGCGCCAGGCCATAAGTTGCTAGTGCCGTGCCCGTGAAGATCCACGAATCTGCAGCGATATTCCAGGACCCACCAATGGCTGTGATGGTGAAGAAGGTGGCAAGGTAGAAGGCGATCGTTGCTGGTACGAGAGCCATCTTCTCTCTGTTAGTAGTCCAACGGATCTCTACGGGTGGCTTACTCGAGTCTGCAGACTTCCGACGATTTCGACTCCACATCTGCCAGCCATAGAGGCTCACTGCGATCAAGAGGAGTTGGCGACCTGCTTGCCCGAGCATGATGCGACTGGTCTGATTCGGGTCCCACATGCTGCCAATAAATAGCGTGAAAAGTAAGACGTTGCCGATGATGCCGATTGGCCACGCCCACATCTTGCGACGCATTCCAAGCAAGGCGCTACCCAGCCCGAAGATATTTCCGATGATCTCTTTCCAATATATTGCCTGCGTGTATTTATTTCCGAAATGAACTTGTGCATTAAAAAGCCAGTGAATGACTGACATTGGTTGTTCCCCCTTTTTGCGTTAGTTTCAGCGCATACTCCGGGGTAGCCACATTAAGGCGTGATTCAACGAGGAATCAAACCTTTACGTGTCCCTCTCATCCGGACTTTAACCGTCGGTTTTGGAATTTCGCCAAATCCACCGCTAGCTGGATGCCATCGGGTCGCGGACTTTAACCGCCGGTTCGGAATTACACCGACCCCGGAACAACGTGGAGAAATTATCTCACAGGGTGGTTGGAATGCCTCGCCGAAAGCTATAACTCTGCGGCAACTCTCAGAATGGCGATCATTTCAGCAGGATTCTGCGCCTTATATATCGCACTGCCCGCCACAAAGGTATCCGCCCCGGCACGAGAAGCGAGAGCTATGGTTTCGAGGGAAATGCCACCATCCACTTGTAGCCAAGGAAGTTCCCCGCGCATCTGGGAGATGGCAGCCCGGGCGCTTTCAATCTTGGGAAGTTGATCGGCCATAAAACTTTGTCCTCCAAAGCCCGGCTCTACCGTCATTACCAAAAGCATATTTATCTCACCTAGAAGATCAGCTATCGCCTCGAAAGAGGTCTTCGGTTTAATTGCCAAACCGACCCGCGACCCTGAACTCTTTAATTGCGCTATCGTCTGGCGAGGATTTCTACTCGCCTCAAAATGAAAGGTGACGCTGGCGCTTCCGGCCTCTGCATATGCAATCGCATCCTCATCTGGATTGGCGATCATGAGATGTGAATCTACGGGTATGCGTGAGTGTTCGATTATCTCGCGACATTCTTGCAGTGAAAAAGTCTGATTCGGTACGAAGATGTTATCCATGACATCCAGATGCAAGAGATCTGCACTGGCGACTCGGTCAATCTCTTCCAAGAGACGAGAGTGATCGGCGTTGAGGATACTCGGACAGATACGGGTCGTCATTGGACCACTCTAGCGAATCGTTAATTACGGGTGAATAAAGCCATGAACATTGAATCTGAATCATCTAGATGAGTCCACAATTGGAGCGCACCTTCTGGCGTGATAGTTCGAACCGGGACGTGGTTCGGTAAAAAGGGCTTAATATCAACTCTCTTGAGATCCCTATTGTGATGCAACACTTCTAAAACTTGGGCCTTGGTCTCTAAGAGGTGTGGAGAACAGGTCACATAAGCGAGCAAACCACCTGGCTTGAGAAGTTGTAGGCCGGAAGCAAGAAGCTCCTTTTGGGTCATCACCAATTCTTTAAGATCTTGTGGAGTACGGCGCCAGCGTGCCTCTGGGCGGCGGCGAAGGGCGCCGAGCCCGGTGCATGGGGCGTCGATGATAATGCGGTCGTACATCGCACCAAGCGCTGGCAACTCCTGACCAGAATGAATCATGACATTTTCAACTGGTATGACGTGAGAGACGAGGCGAGCTCTATGTTCACTTGGTTCATTAGCCATGAATGAATCTTGTGGACGATTCTGCAACAAGTCGGTAAAAAGAGCCGAAGCCTTACCTCCAGGTCCGGCGCACATGTCGAGCCATGAAAGGCTGTCGCCATCTGCAATCGAATTGGCGGTGTTGAGAAATATTTGGGAAACGAGTTGCGAGCCGCGGTCTTGTACCCCGGCACGCCGTTCTCTGATCGCCTTGTAAGCACCAGGCATCTTGGCCGAGAGCACGCCGTTCTTAGTCCACGCGAGTGGCTCTCCGCCTTCAGCTATCAATTCTTCAACTGTGCTCCGACCCGGCCAGGCAATCAAATTCGGCTTTGCTGGAACGTTATCTGCTTGTAAAAGTTGCTCGACGCTCGCCCAATCTTGGAGTCGATCGTAAAACGCGGCAACGATCCATTGCGGATGTGAATAGAGTGTGGCAAGTCGCGCTTTAGAATCGGAGATAGCAGCGGAATCAGATTCGAAGGTTAGATCTGCAGTCGCTTTCCGCAAAATCGCATTGACAAACGTTGCTTTGGATTCCCCGATAGTTGCGCGAGCAACTTCGACGGTCTCGCTCACGGCAGCATGATCGGGAACGCGCATCTCTTTTACTTGGTGAATACCCATACGGAGCAGATCTATGATGCCAGAATCAACCTCTTCAAAGGGTCGATCAATATGTCGTTTGATGAGCGCATCGTGCTTTCCTTGCATGCGTAAGGTTCCATAGCCAAGCTCAGTCGCAAAGGCGCGATCGCGCTCTTCCATATTCGATTCTGATAACAATTCAGGTAGGCGCAGGTTAGCGTAAGCGCCTTGGCGATTAACTTGAGTCAATAAGTGAAAAACTAGTAGACGTGCCGCCTCTGGCTTAGGTCTTTTGCCAATGTTAGACACTACTCGAAACGCTCTCCACCGGAAAGGCGTGCACCACGAGCGAAATCACTACCTTTCATACGCTTCTTACCGGCAGGGGTGACCTCTGAAATTTCTAAGGTGCTGTCTTGGCAACGAATTAAAAGCGAGTTTTCGACAAGAGCGACCTCGCCGGGTGTTTTAAGAGTATTGGAAAGGAGCGACTCTGTTAGTCGGTGAATACCAATTCTTTCTTCATTGAATGTGGACCAAGTGCCAGGTCGATCATCTAAGGCTCGAACTTTTCTCATGATGGCATCAGCGCCAAGCTTCCAATCCAACTTCGCCATCTCTTTGGAAATCTTTGGTGCCAAGGTGATCCCGGCAGTTGGTTGTGCGGTGGGCTTTACTCCCTTGCGAATTTCGGCGACCACGTTCATGATGCGCATCCCTGCTAACTTACTCATGCGATCGAGCAGTTCTGAAGTTGTATCCTCGGGTCCGATCTCAACCTCTTCTTGAAGATAGACCGGTCCAGTATCCATGCCTTTATCTAGCTTAAAGATGGAGATGCCAGTTGCGCTCTCCCCTTCCATAAGCGCCCACTGAACTGGAGCGGCGCCTCTCCAACGCGGGAGAAGGGAGAAGTGAACATTGAGCCACCCAAAGCGAGGTCCATGGAGAACTTCAACGGGAATCATGCGCCCATAGGAAGCAGTAATAATAAGTTGGGGTTGTGCCGCGAGAAGGTGCTGGTTGAGCGTTGGCGTGTCATATGGTTTTGCGACTAGGTAACCCTGCTCTTCGCTCCAAACCGCCAATTCGGTCGGAGTTTCAACCTGACCACGTCCCACTTTTCTGTCAGGAGTTGTGATCACAGATGCGAGGGTATGTTCAGAGGCGACAATCGCTTCGATAATGGGAAGGGCGATGAGGGAGGAGGAAGCAACAGATATTTGCAAGGTGACCTATATTCCTAAGCCACGAGTGGCATGTGGCGAGTTTTTGATGACTGGTACACGACCGTGGGCGATGGCAGATCCAAACCATTCGCTCTCTCGGATCTCTTTCATCGCTAGCTTTCGAGCGTCGCTCGGCATCCGATCGATGAAGAGAATGCCATCGAGGTGGTCGCTCTCGTGTTGGATCGCTCTCGAGAGGTATTCCGTACCTTCGATGACAATCGGTTCTCCGTGCATATTAAATCCGCGTGCTACCACCCGAAGCGCTCGTGGGGTGTCATACCGCAGGTCGGGAAAGGACAAACAGCCCTCTTCGCCATCTTGCAGTTCATCGCTCAGGGAAAGTAATGGATTAATGAGATGGCCCTCTTCGTCATCGACATCCCAGACGAATACTCGAAGTGGCACCCCAATTTGCGGAGCAGCTAGTCCTGCTCCCGGAGCATCGTGCATTGTCTCCATTAAATCTTTTACCAAGTTGCGTATTTCTTTATCAAAACTTTCAACTGGAGCGGCAGGCGTCGTCAGTACTGGATCGCCAAAGAGGCGAATAGGCTGAATAGACATATGCAGAGTCTACTAGTCGGTGGCTCAATTCAAAGAATAAGGGTTGATCTGATAGGTCAAGAGCGGCTCTTTACGCATGCTATTGATGCGATTCACGTGAGAAAGAAGTCGAACTATCTCACCCTGACTTTCATGTGGCGCTTTTACCAAGATGGTCTTCTTCCCTTCGCGTAGAAACGGACCTAGTAGTTCCATCTGAGCAACGCTCACCAATACATCTTTCACGATCTCCACACGTTCACCAACAATTAATACTGTACAAAAATGGGGAGGAAGTTGGGCGGCATCCCGTTCGGCGATCTCTCGCTCTGCAGCTCCCAGTGGCTTACCCCGCAAAATCGATTGTAGGAATGGGTCGGATGGGGGCAATGCGAAGTAAACCTCTCCCCCACTTGCCAACATGGTAAGTGTCCGTAAAATGTGCAAGCGCAGCTCTTCTGTAGCACGCAAAGTCGTGCGCAGGAGTCTGCCTTCGAGATCAAGAAAGAGAACGGCAGAATATTCACCGCGCGGTTCAACCCCTGGAGTACTAAGAACTAAATGAGTGCCATCTGGAAGAAGGGAGACTGGGTTAGTAGCAGACGATGAGAGTACTGAATGGCGTGGAAATGAACGCCCAAACTCCTCTGCTCTTCGGATAACACCACTCCTCACGATTCGAGGTTTGTTCTCCTGGCACCATGAACAGCGCCACTCTATAAATTCGGTAGAACACGTGGCACAACGAGGATTTACGCTGCGAGCGGGAAAATAGAGCTTACCCCCGCACGCACATAGAGCGATATTGCGACATTTTTGACAGGAGAATGAGGTGACATATCCGGTGGCTCCTACGCTTACCAGAACCGAACCTTTACTTAGCCCTTCCCCAATGATCGAGAAATAGTCGCTCTCCTGCGGTGAGGCAGCGCTATGGAAACGAATTGGTGCAAACGGGGGGAAACGGTAGAGAGGCAGCGATCCTTCAGATACCCGACTCGCTATTTCCAAACTTATAGACGCACTCATGTATATGACAGATAGATCTTCTTCACGAAGGGCAACCAAATCGCGCGTGTTCCAAGTTGGAGAACGCCTCTCGTAGTGTGATTCATCCATATCATCCACCACCAAAATTGATGCATGAGTAGATAATGAGAGAAGTGCCGAACTTCTAGTTCCCAAAATAATAACTGGCTTCGCAGAACGACTCTGTAGATAACTTTCATAACGTTCGCTCTTGCCGGCTGTACTGACTATGGCAATCGATTCTTCTCTTGCTTCACGTAGAGCACCATCTAGGAGTAAGAGCTCTCTTTCGTTTGGCAACAGCACTAGCACTGACCCATGCCGGTGTCGCTCTATCGCCACAGCAGCGATTAACTCCCAATAAAGCGCAGATGTCGGCAGTTCGATAGCGCAGATGAGTTTGGAAGGATTGTTTAATATTTTCGTTAACGTTTTCGGTAGAGATGTTACAAATGGGGTGTTGCTTCCGCTCGCTGCAACGGTGCTGCGAAAGTTGCGTTCTCCGACTTTGGAAAATGGAGGTACGCAGCGACGCAAAAAATCCCATGGGTTCGTACCATACGTTATTGCAGCCCTTTGGATATTGAGTAATTGATCTGACATCACATATGGCTCAAGAGTAAGCACCTTGAGGATCTCTTTAAGAGTTCCGCCGCTCTCTGCCTCTTCGCGCCGCTCGAGAATCACTCCTTGAGTTAGAGCATGCCCAAATTCAATCTCGACAAGTGCGCCCACAGATGCACTTTCGGTAAAAAGTTCGGGGACTTCGTACTCGTAGATCTGGTCAAGATGCAGAATCTGATGATCCACTAATACTCGGGCTATTGGGCATGCAGCGGCCCGGGGACGAAAATGTTGAGCCTTCTGTTGGCGCAGCCGTAGAGGCTTTACCTCAGCCACGGTGGATTAACCTTTAACGGCCTTTTGCAAGAGAGCACTTCGATCACTCTTCTCCCACGTGAAGGCAGGAAGTTCGCGCCCAAAATGGCCGTAACTAGCAGTCTTCTGATAAATCGGGCGCAGTAAATCGAGATCGCGAATGAGGGCCGCTGGGCGTAGATCAAAGACAGCCTCGATCGCAGCTTCTATTTGTAGAACTGGAATTTTTTCAGTTCCGAAGCATTCGACAAAGAGACCAACAGGCTGAGCCTTTCCGATGGCATATGCGACTTGAACCTCGCAACGCGTTGCAAGTCCTGCCGCGACGACGTTTTTAGCCACCCAGCGCATGGCGTATGCCGCCGAACGGTCAACCTTTGAAGGATCTTTACCAGAGAAAGCACCTCCACCATGGCGGGCCATTCCACCATAAGTGTCCACAATGATCTTTCGTCCCGTGAGGCCGGCATCTCCCATTGGTCCGCCGGTTACAAAGCGGCCTGTAGGGTTGATCAGAATGCGGACATTAGAGTGATCAAGAGCTATTCCTGATAGAACTGGACGAATAACCAAGCGCTCTACGTCAGGTGCAAGAACCTTATCGAGATCGACATGAGCAGCGTGTTGCGAAGATATGACGATGGTGTTGAGCGCAACTGGACGATCGCCATCATATTCAATAGTCACTTGAGTTTTGCCGTCTGGGCGAAGGTAATCTAACTCACCAGATTTACGTACGTGAGAAAGTTGTTGAGCTAACTTATGGGCTAGCGAGATGGGAAGTGGCATAAGTTCTGGAGTATCTTCGCATGCGTAGCCGAACATCAATCCCTGGTCCCCTGCGCCTTGGGCATCGAGAGGATCGACTGATGACGAGACACGATTTTCCATCGCGGAATTTACGCCTTGAGCAATGTCACTTGATTGCTGACCCAAAGAGATGGAAACGCCACAGGAGTTACCGTCGAAGCCTTTATCTGAAGAGTCATATCCAATTTCAAGAACTGTATCGCGCACAATGCCCATGACATCCGCGTAACCCTTGGTGGTCACCTCGCCAGCAACATGTACCTGGCCAGTGGTGATAAGAGTTTCGACCGCTACGCGACTTTTAGCATCTTGAGCCAGCAGCGAGTCAAGGATGGCGTCGGAGATCTGATCGGCAATCTTGTCTGGATGGCCTTCGGTAACAGACTCGGAGGTGAATAGTCGCTTGGTCATTGGGCTAACCTAACTTATCAAGGACTAAATCTAGAAGTTTGTTGGCAAGTGTCATTTTTGGGCCATCAGCAAATTCATATTTTTGACCCTGTGCTGTCAGGATAACCCCTTGCGTTCTATCAGAACCGAAGATCGCTCCGCCAGAGACATCATTGAAATAGATGACATCCAGGCCCTTTTCCTGCAGTTTAGTCGTGGCTAATTTTAAGCCTTCATCTAGGGAGACAGCTGTCTGTGCCGCGAATCCAATCATTATCTGGTTGCCCTTTCTCTTCGAAAGTTCCTTTGTGATGTCAGGGTTCTCTGTGAGAGATATAGCTGTCAGATCGCTCTTAGATATCTTGGCTGCACTGGCGTTAGCGGGACGAACATCGGCTACCGCAGCAGACATTATGACGACATCTGCTTGGTCAAAGCGCTCCATTAACGCGGCCTGCATCTCTAAAGCGCTAGTGACGTGAATAGTCTCTACGCCTTCGATATCTGCCAGCGCAGAGTTTGCAGCTACCAATGTGACCTTTGCCCCGCGCACTATTGCTGCGTACGCCAAGGCGTAACCTTGGCGACCCGAAGAGTGGTTTCCGATGTAGCGAACGGGATCTATGGCCTCGCGAGTGCCACCAGCACTAATCAAGATGGAAAGACCGTGCAGGTCCGCGCGGCTGCGCATCGTTGCGCTCAGGCAATCGATGATCTTCGAGCTCTGTGGATATCTACCGACGCCCACATCACCGCTAGTAAGTTTCCCAGAATCCGGTTCGACTACTTGGTGTCCACGGGTGCGCAGAAGTTGCACATTTGCCTGCGTAGCTGCGTTGTTCCACATCTCGGTGTGCATTGCAGGTACGAAGATAAGGGGGACGCTGGCAGCAAGGATGATGTTGGTCAAAAGGTCATCGGCGATACCGGCAGCAGCCTTAGCCATTACATCTGCAGTGGCAGGTGCAATAATGATCGCATCCGCGCTCTTTGCCAAAGATATATGTGGAACTTGGTGAACGTTATTCCACAAATCCGTGGGTACTTGCCGCCCCGAGAGCGCTTCCCATGTAGAGCGCCCAACAAAATTTAGACTCGATTGTGTAGGAACTACCGTGATTAAAAAACCCAGATCTTGCAATCGACGTAGAAGATCGCAGGACTTGTAGGCAGAAATACCCCCGGTAATACCGAGGACGATTTCACGCCCGCGCGGATACATCTTCTTCTTTGTTAAGCAGAAACTTCTGAGCTAGTGGCCTCAGCGACGGGTTCCAGGTTTTCGATGGTGAGCAATCCTTGATTGATCTCACGCAGAGCTATTGAAAGCGGCTTCTCATGAACATATGTCTCGACAAGCGGTCCTACATATTCAAGAAGTCCTTCTCCCAATTGGGAGTAATAGGCGTTGATCTGGCGCGCACGCTTGGCGGCATAGAGAACGAGGCTGTACTTAGATCCAGCAGCTTCGAGAAGTTCATCGATTGAAGGATGAGTGATTCCATCGGTAAGTTCAGCAGACATGTGTGTCCCTCTATTCATCAGTTATGCAGTCGCCAAGGATACCAGTTGAGCGATCAACCCTTCGACGCTCTCATTTACCAGGATTACATCGAATTCGCCCGCTGCGGCCATCTCCTGCTCGGCAAGTGCCAAGCGCGCGGCGCGTCTATCGGGTGAGTCGGTGCCGCGGCTGGTAAGGCGACGAATCAGCTCCTCCCAGGAGGGTGGTGCGATGAAGATAAGGGTTGCCCCTGCCTCGCGGGAGCGAACCTGGCGTGCACCCTCTATCTCTATTTCCAGGATGACGTGCTTACCCATGGCGCGCCACTCTTCCACCGGAGCGCGCGGGGTTCCATAGCGGTTACCCGCAAATTGCGCCCACTCTAAAAACTCTCCAGCTTCTATCATCTCTTGGAACAGCTCTGCGGTCAGGAAGTGGTAATCGACTCCATCTCGCTCTCCAGGCCTAGGTTCACGGGTGGTCGCCGAGACGCTAATCCAAAATCTGGGGTCATTGCGCAATTGTGCGGTGATGGTGCTCTTGCCCACCCCGCCGGGGCCCGAGATGACTATCAACTTACCGCGAATCGAGTTTACCTTCGCCACCGCCAACTCCTTTCCCAAGGCCTTGCGTTGCAGGTGCCCAAGACCACCAACTCTACGGGTTGGCGAGATGTTTCGCCGTTCCATGATCAATGTAGCCCGCGCCTTACCAACTCCTGGAAGGGCCGAGAGAAGTTCGATGACCTTCATGCGGCGAATTGACTCACGCGGATCATTTATTGCATCGAAGATATTTATCTCACCTATGGTTATCAACCGTTTCACTTCGGCACGTTCCTGACGTGAGAGCTTGGCCTTTTCTAACGCTGCATGTCGCTGCGCTTGTGAGAGTTGCGGCGGAGGAGTTGGCGTCAAGTGAGCGATTCCAATATTTGTATGGATCTATCTGACATCGCTTGTGGCGATTGTGCAAAGTATGACGTGATAGGTCGACCAATCACAAGAAAATTAGCACCGGCAGAGATCGCTTCTCGTGGCGTCATAACACGACTTTGATCCCCTAGAGCGGAATCCGTGGGCCTTACGCCAGGAGTGATAATTTCTACATCGGCTCCTACGGCTTGGCGAATTGCCGCCACTTCCATGGGAGAACAGACGATTGCTCGCGCCCCAGATGAAACAGCGTTTCGTGCCAGAGCTACAGCAAAATCTAATGGGGCTAGATCTATTCCCATAGCTAATAGAGCTGGTGAATCCAGCGAAGTCAATACTGTTACCGCTGTAATAGAGATCGCGGGCGCCTCATCGACTGCTGCTCTTATCATGGCAGCGCCTCCAGAGGCATGCACCGTGAGAAATCTTGGTTGCAAATCACGGATAGCACGGACAGCTCCTGCCACGGTATTAGGAATGTCGTGGAGTTTGAGATCTAGGAAGAGTTCAAAATCTCTGACAGCACGTAACTCGCGCAATCCATCGGGACCATGTTTAAGATAGAACTCAAGTCCTACCTTGTAGACATCAACGCTCTCGGCAGTGGCTGCGATCCATGCAGCTGCCGTATCGATCTCATCTGTGTCGAGAGCTAAAATGATGGGTGATTTGACCTTGTGCATTATGCATCCCCTCTATGCGCGAAACTCACAGCATCAGCAAAAGAGCTAAACCCGCGCGCCTGGCAGAGCTCCTCCAACTCATTTTTAATATTGACCGCCGCCATTGGATTGCCGAAGGTTGCAGTTCCAATAGAGACGGCATTAGCACCTGCAAGAACGAGTTCGAATGCGTCACGTCCGTTGGTCACGCCGCCCATTCCAACTATTGGAATTTTAGGAAAGGCTGCACGTACTTGGTAGATAGCTCTCACCGCTATTGGACGAATAGCTGGACCGGAGAGCCCACCGGTCTTTTGAGATAGCTTGGGTGACATCGAGGTGGTATCGATAACCATGCCTAAAAGGGTGTTGATCAGCGCGAGCCCATCGGCACCTGCATTTATGACGCTCTCAGCAATGACAGTAATGTCGGTGACATCAGGTGAAAGCTTTGCAATTATTGGTAATTCTCCCCCAATATTTCTGCGAACCGCCGCGATAACGGCGCTGGCGGCATCAGGATTACATGCAAATACTTGCCCACGATTTTCGACGTTAGGGCAGGAAATATTTACTTCTAATGCACTAATTCCAGGAACGTTACGCAATTTTCGAGCGAGAACCGCATAGTCATCTACGCTCTCGCCAGCGATACTGATAATGATTCGAGCACCTTGATCGCGCAGCCACGGAATATCATTTTCAAGGAAGAGGTCAATTCCTGGGCCTTGTAAACCGATGGAATTAAGCATTCCGCTCGGGGTCTCTGCCATGCGCGGAGTGGCTCGACCACTACGTGGCTTGACCATAATCGATTTGGTTACAACTGCCCCCAACGAAGTTAATGGAAAGAAATGGGAAAGTTCTTTACCCGAACCAGCGCACCCAGAAGCAGTGAATATCGGATTGGCAAAGAAGGCACCAGCAATGGAGGTGCTGAAGTTAATGCTCATTTGCCCCACACCCCATCGGGAATCTCGCGAGATTTATTCCAGAGCACTTTATTACCATCCATTACTGGACCTTCTATGCAACTGCGAGTCATGCGGATAACTCCATCGCCCCCCTCAACTGGCAGGACGCACGTCATACAGACTCCGATACCACAGGCCATTGATTCCTCAACGGAACATTGATGAAGTACATCCGCCTCCTGTGAAATGATCGTTATGGCTTCGAGCATCGCCATGGGTCCGCACGAATAAATAACATCGACGTTGTTCTCTCGGATCAACGATGACAAAACATCACTCACGCGACCTGCGACTCCTGCGCTTCCATCGTCCGTTGTTATCGTTAAGGAATTGACAGAACGTTTGCCTTCAAGGGGTGCATAGATTTTTCCTGCAGTGCTGGCTCCGAGCACCATATCCACTCGACACCCGCGCGACTTCAGAGTTTCGGCCAGAGAGAAGAGTGGGGCTGATCCATAACCTCCGCCGACTAGAAGAGCATTAATTGGTTCTTTAGGAATCCCAAAAGCTGTACCTAGAGGTGCGATGAGATCTACTTGGTCGCCGGGATCTTGAGCGACCAGCCACTTGCTACC
>Ga0118677_10010243_pt1 | contig 13945 bp, 10 predicted proteins | sample AliMusrvi5mmetaG_FD_86154 | JGI IMG/M metagenome (GOLD analysis project Ga0118677, IMG submission 86154) | reverse complement strand
CGCTGCCGCGTCGAGGACATCGAGTGGCTCATGGGGTTGGCCTGCGGCAACGACGCCGGCTTCCAACTCTCGTTCACGCCCGACTGGAATGCCTTCCTGCGGGGCCGGCCCAAGTCGCCCATCGAGGCGCTCATGCTGCCCAATATCGACGAACTCACAGGGGCGATGCACGCCTGGCAGAGTGCCTACGATGCCAACGCGTTCCCACAGGAGGTCAAGACGCTCATCGGCGAGCGCAACAGCGAGTTCCACCTGGTCGAGAACAGCAAGACCTCGTGGACGCTCTATCCGCTCCGCGCGGCCACCGGCACGCTCGAGGCGGCGACTCGCACGCTCAAGACCGACAACCCGCACGACAACGCGCCGGTGCATTTCGTGATTTTCAACCTCGGCTCGCCGGTCAGCAAGCTGGCGCTGAAACTGCCGGGCAACGTGACCGTGCCGCTGGAAGGCGCGGAGCTCAAGGGCGAAGAAATCATCCGCTACACCGGCGGCGAGGAGGCGGTGATCTACGGGCGCAACTGGAACAAACTGCGTGCGGTGAAGGTCGATGCCAAACTCCTGAAGCTGGCGAAAGGCCCGGCCGAGATCGCTGTCGATTGGGCGGGCGATGATAAAGTCAAGCTCACCACGGAAATCCGGCTGGTCGGCCCGGCCCGGCAGCTCACACCGCAGAAATAACCGGGACGGTTGCGCAGGCCCCGGCACGCGTGCCACGGCCTTCAGCCACGCACCATCCCTGACTCAGTCACCCGCCTTGTCGCCCCGTTAGCAAACGCAGAAACTCACACCATCCGCGCATGTTAGCATTCTGTTAGTCCGATCAGTCCGCAGTTGGCATGCGGATTGAACGGACACTCGGTATTCTCCGGGCAGCAGTACCGGCAATTGTCATGACCATGAACTGGAAACAACTGACTGTCGCATGGATGTTAGCACTCGGCAGTGTCAATGCACAACCGTTCTTGCCGTTGTGCATCGATACGCACAACGCCAACCTCCGCAACGCCGGCGTGATGTTCAACCTCGCTGCGTGGCACATGCTCTCCACCCCCGCCGCCAAGCCCGTCTTCACACAAGCCGGCAAGCAATTTCAGTTCGATACCGGTGCCTTGCGCGGCACGCTTCACACCGAGGGGAAGTCACTCGGCTTGACCGACCTGACAGACACGGCGTCGGGCACCGCAATCTCGCGTTTCATGGGACTGTTTTCCCATTACCGGTTGCTCGATGCGGACACCCGCTATGGCGATGCGGCATGGGATTGGCCCGGCACCGCGCGCTTGCTGCCGGATGGCGCGGTCGAGGTGGCATGGACTGCGGACGCCACGCATCCGTTCGACATGAAGGCAGTCTATCAGTGGGCGCGCCCGAACGCACTCGATCTCACCACCACCGTGACCGCCCGCGGGAACCTGCGCCGGTTTGAGGTTTTTCTGGCATCCTATTTCGAGGGTTTTCCGCAGGTCTTCGGTTATGGCAAGACGGGATGGGTCGAGGCCACCAAGGACATGGGCGATTGGCTGGCCTTTCCGCGCGACGAAGCCGCGGCGGCAATGATCACGGATGGCCGTTGGCAGCGCCCCCCACACCCGGTCACTTTCAAACCCGTCACCACCTATGCCGGGGCCCTGGGCATGCGCTGCGATGCCAAGTCCGGTCTAACCGCATTGATCATGGCCCCACCGAAGGATTGTTTTGCGGTGATGATGCCGTATGGCGAGGATGACCATCGTTCGCTCTATCTTTCGCTGTTTGGACGCGACTTCAAGGACGGTGAATCCGCCACCGCCCGTTCACGCCTGGTTATCTGCCGCAATCTCACCGCCCCGCAGGCCATCGGGATATATCATGATTATCTCAAGGAAATCCAACCATGAATCAACTAACAAATCTATCCCGCCGGAAATTCCTGGCCAGCACGCTGGCCGCCACCGCCGCCGGCAGCGCGATCAGCACCCTGACGAGCCGGGCGGAAGACGCAAAACCCATCGCACGTGAACGGAAAATCAAAATCGGCTTGATCGGCTGCGGTGGTCGAGGCAACTGGCTCATGCCCTACTTCATGCAGCACGGCGGATTCGAACTGCATGCCGTGGCGGATTATTTCCAGCCGGTGGCAGACCAGTGCGGTGATCAATTCGGCGTGGACAAGACGCGCAGGTTCCCGGGCTTGTCCGGCTACCAGCGGCTCATCGAGAGCGGGGTCGAGGCGGTGCTCATCGAGGATGTGCCGTATTTCTATCCGGCACAGGCCAAGGCCGCGGTGGATGCCGGCAAACATGTGTATATGGCCAAGCCGGTTGCCGTGGATGTGCCGGGCACGCTGCTCATCGGCGAAACCGCCAAACTCGCAACCCGAAAAAACCTCTGCTTCCTCGTCGACTATCAACTCCCAACCGACACCGCTTGCATCGAAGTGGCCAACCGGATCCGTGCCGGCGGGCTGGGACCCATGGGACACCTCGCGTCGTTCGGCATGGCATGGCACGCGTGGCCGGACCCACCCCGCGGGCCGACTATCGAAAGCCGGTTGCGCGATGAGATCTGGCTGGCGGACACGGCGCTGGGCGGCGACACGATTGTGTCATACGACATCCATATCATTGACGGCATCATCTTTGCACTGGGCAAGCCTCCGGTGGCGGCGATCGGCCGCGCACGCACCTTCCGGCCCGATCCGCATGGGGATCGCACTGACGTCGCATCGGTGATTTACGAGTGTGCCGACGGTGCGATTTGGACGCATGTGACACAGGCATTGGATAACAACTTCGATGTGACAACTTTGTCAGTGGGTTTCTTCGGGATGAAAGCGACCGCCCATCTCCAATACGGCGGCAAGGTTTATGTGCGGGGTGGCGACCAGGCCTACTCGGGCCAGGTGGGAAGTGTGTTCAATGAAGGCGCGGAACGCAATATCGCCTCGTTCTATCGGAATATCACCGGCGGACATTTCGCCAATGAGAACGTGCAACGCGCCGTGGACGGCCATCTGACCGCCATCCTCGGCCGCGAGGCCGCCGCCCGCAATACCCGGCTGACGATGGCGGAACTGCTCAAGGAGAACACCAAGCTCGAGGCGGATCTAACAGGTCTGAAGGCTTGAACCCCCAACCTCAATCCCGGGACTGTTGAGGAATTCCATGCTGACCGCCGGATGCGCTGCCGTCATTCCAACGGCCGTGACTGCGGCAGGACCCGATAGCCACCGGCCAGGAGGGCGCTGCGGCAATGGATATACAGGCAAGAGTTATGTGATTCAGTCGTCCGCTAGTCTGCAAGGCTTCCGAGACACCGCCGATCCACCCATCGCCGGGACCGGCGGGGTCCTCACCAAAGCGCTGCCCATCGGGGCGCTCACCGGCAGTTTTTACCGCATTCGGGTGCTTCCTTGAACTGCGCCCATCCTGGCCCCCCCTTTTTTTCCCGTCCTCCGGTCCGCCCACCGGCGTTTTCATCAACCTTCACCGCAAGCGAAATTTTCTGCTTGCTTGGTTCACTCCAGTATGCAATGAAACTCCAACCTTGAGGAACCGGATGCGTTCATGGCGCGCGCCCGGATCCTTGGGGGACGTCGTCCGGCCATTGGATCGGGCGGTCCTATCCCGGAAAAGCAGTTGCGCGAAGATTCAACCACAGGAACCCAGACCAATGAACCCCAACCCGAAAAACCATTTCCTGACGATCGTCCTCCTCGCGGGGACCCTGGGCCTGCTGGACGCCGCCATGGCCGGACCACGCGTGTCCGTGGCGGAGACCGTGCGGGCGGCGTTCGCCGCCCCTGATCTAGCGAGGCAGGCAATCATCCAGATTCCAGAGCAGGAGGCCCGCTTTGTGCGGATCGTCATCCACAGCGCCGACGGGGCCGTCGGACTCGACGAATTGGAAGTCTTCGGTCCCAAGGGCGATGAAAACCTCGCCTTGGCCACCCGCGGTGCGGTTGCCCACGCGTCCTCCGTGATCGCCGGACATGCGATTCATGCCATCGCGCACTTGAACGACGGCCTGTACGGCAACGACCATAGTTGGATCGCGGCCACCCCCGGCGAGGAATGGGCGGAGATCGAACTGCCGAAAGCCACGCGGGTCGCACGGGTCGGGTTTACCCGCGACCGCACCGGCACCTTCACCGACCGCCAAGCGCGCGACGTCGAAGTCCGCCTCTCGCTGGACGGTTTAACCTGGCAGACGGCGGCGCGGCAGTCCCAAGCGGCGAGCCTAACAGCGCGGCCGGCGGAGCGTCTCACCTTGCCCGCATCCGCGTTGCCCGAGCCGACCTGGCAGGGCGTCGTCAACTATGCCTTCCTCCGCGAACGCGATACGTGGAGCCGGCTCGATGCCCAGGATTTCCTCTCGCCGCTCCTCCATGACCGGCCGGTCGAACCCGGCGGAACGCCCTACTGGGGCCGCCTCGTCCGGCTCGCCCCGGTCGCGCGGGTGCTCACCCAGTTAGATGAAATGGCCGTCCGCCTCAGCGCCCAAGGGCTCGACACCACAGCGGAGCGCGCCGAATCCGCCGCGTTGCACAGTCGCCTTGCCGCCGCGCCCGGACCTGCGGAAATGGACGCGCTCTATCTCGCCGCGCGCCATGCCAAACGTCGCTTGTTTTTCCGTGATCCGCGACTCGCGCCGGTGGCACAGGTGTTGTTTGCCAAACGCCATCCGTTCGAGTCGTCGCACAATTACAGCGAACACATGGATTCGCTGTTCGTGCCCGGCGGTGGCGTGTGTGTGCTGCATGTCCCGCACGATGCTGATGGCCGCCTGGATCCGGCACGGGCCGAGGTGGAAACGCTGTTTGACGGCAGTGCCGGCATCGTGCGCGACCCGGTCGCCACCGACGACGCACGCACCCTCTATTTCGCCTATCGCCCGGACCAACCGGAAATTTCCGGCTGGCATTCGTATTGGCATCTCATGGCGATGGATGCCGACGGCGGCAACCCGCGGCAACTCACGACCGGACCGTTCCATGATTTCGACCCGGTCCCGCTACCCGACGGTGGCCTGGGCTTCATGTCCACGCGCTGCAAATCGCGCTTTGTCTGCTGGGAACCGCAGGCATATGTGCTCTATCGGATGCAACCCGACGGCACCAACCTGCGCCGCCTGTCCTTTGCCAACGTGAGCGAGTGGAACCCCACCGTGATGCGCGACGGCCGGATCTTATGGACCCGGTCGGAATACCAGGACAAGGGTGCCGACTTCGGCCACACGCTGTGGTCGATCCGCCCTGATGGCACCCATCCCGAACTGGTTTTCGGCAACGACACGCCCTACGGCTACGGCAATGGCCGCGAGGTGCCGGACAGCAACGAGATCGTTTGCACCCTCATGTCGCACGGCGACCACCAGGGTCCGATCGCGCTGATAGACCGCTCGCGCAGTCCGTATGACACCGAGGCGATCACCAACATCACGCCGGACACCTGCCCGCAATACCAGATGGGCCGCTCGCACCAAGAGACCTTCCGCGATCCCGAGCCAATCTCGCACGATCACTTTCTGGTCAGCCACAGCCCCGGCCCGCGCTCGCACTGGGGGATCTATATCATCGACCGTTTCGGCAACCGCGAACTGCTCTATCTGGACCCGGCGATCAGCAGCAAGCGCCCGTCGCTGCTGCGCCAGCGCCCATGTCCGCCGGTGCTACCGGAAACGTCAGACCCGGAACTCGCGCGGCAGGGACTCGGCCAGTTCACCGTCCAGGATGTCTATCAAGGACTGGGCCCCGGCATCGCCCGCGGCCAGGTGAAATACCTGCAAGTCTCCAAGGAAGTGGCTCCGCTGCTCGAGCAGTTGACCTGCGGCGAGTTCCGCAGCACGCACCCGTCGTTCCAGGATTTCTATGCGACGCCCGTCCACCATGTGGCCGGCCCGCCACACAGTTACACCACCCGCACCGCCAATGCCCTGCAACCGCATTCGTTCCGGGCCGGCACCGCCGCTCCGGGAAACGACGGCATCCTGACCATCACCGAACAAGCCGGCTGGCCGAGCTATGCCGCCAAGACCGTGCTCGGCACCGTTCCCATCGCCGCCGATGGCGCGGCGAATTTCACCGCTCCGGCCGGCGCGGTGTTGTACTTCCATCTGCTAGATAAAGACTTCAACGAATTGCAGCGGATGCGCAGCGTGGTCCAGCTACAGCCCGGCGAACGCCGCGGCTGCATCGGCTGTCACGACGACCGTCGCCAGGCGCCAACCCCCGCCTTGTCGCTGACACCGCCGCCCGTGGTGCCGCTCGAGCCACCGCCGTGGGGCGCGGTCCCCTTCGATTACCAGCGCGTCGTGCAACCGGTGCTCGATGCCAAATGCCTGGGCTGCCACCACGACGGCACCCTGGCCGGCCGCACCGACCTGCGCGGCCAGCTCGACGCCCAGCGCGTGCCCGCCTCCTACCGGGCGCTGATCTCCGGCGGCTGGGTCCACTACTTCGATTGGACCTACGGGTCGCGCCATTTCAAGGCCGAACCGCTCAGCTTCGGCACGCTGCAAAGCCGCATGTTCGAAGTGCTCGCACGCAAGTCGCACCAAGAAGTCACCCTCGCCCCCGCCGAACTGCGCGCACTCAAGGCCTGGATCGACCTCAATTGCCCGCTCTGGCCCGATTACCGCTTCCGTCCGGATCGCCCGGCCACGCTCGCCGGACCCTGACCCACTGCTTGCCGCGCTGCAAGCCCCGCTTGCGTCTCTCAGGCTAGCAGGTAAATGTTGTTCTGGTTCTCGACGGGCACCCGTGGGTCATTTCAGCCGAAAATGGAAGTTGAAATCCAAGATTCGTTCTTGAAACCACAGATTTCACGGATTTCACGGATTTCACGGATTTTCTGGTATGGATTTCCGCACCATTTGTAACTTCGGAGAAGTTGCAAATGGAACCAATTTCAATCTGTGAAATCCGTGTAATCTGTGGTTAATCTAACCGATGTTTCGAATCAAACTTAGGAGTTCGGGTTTCATGCTTGCTGTTTGATGACCGGCAACGACATGGCCGCGAAATCCCTTATCGGTGAGAAGAATTCCCGCTATTTGTTATCTGTCACGGCTTCAAGAGTCACGGCGGCGCTGTCGAAGCGGTGGGTGAAGGTCAGGGGCACTCCCTTCGCCATCCATTCGCCACCGGATTGGACCTGTTTGGCGGACGGCTCCAAGCGCGGCGTGTCGTCGCCGGGCGGCAGATTGATTTCCGCCACGCGGTAGTTGCGCGCCGGGTCAAGGCCGGCAACCGGGCTGGAGAGCGTCGCAGGCTGTTTTAGGTCACCCGTCTGGTAGGCCAATATCAGGGTTCGGTTCCGGTCTGCCGACACATAATTCACTGAGGGAGTTGACGAATTGAACGGACTCTGATGGCGGTATTGGTCGCCGAACTGGACCATCTCACGGATGCTCTTATAGGCGGCAATGCCGACCTTGGCCGCCGCCAGATAATTCGCCTCGGCTTTGCGTGGATCGACCTCCATGCCGAGTTGTCCCAGCATGGCGACATCGAAACGGTATTTGGGCGAAAACCCATTGCCGCCGGCATGCGTGACATGGCAGGTGATGGCCATCGGCGGCAAGCAGGTGGAGAAATTCCAGATCGCCCCCAGGCGATACTCGGGCTGGGTGTTGTCGCTAGGCCAGAAGGTGTGGCTGTATTTCATGATGCCCAGATCCGCGCGGGCACCGCCGGAGGCACAGGCCTGGAAATCCACCTGCGGATAGGTGCTGACGAGCTTCTGCAGCACGCCGTAGAGTCCAGCCATGTAGCGGTTGAGCATTTCGCCCTGTCGATCAGGTCCGAGGAACGGCGAATACGGGTTGTTGATGCTGGAGTTGGCATCCCATTTGACAAAGCGGATTCCGGGATTGGCGGAGAGGATGTCGGCCACGGCATGATAGGCGAAATCCTGCACATCAGGATTGGCCATATCGAGCACCGCCTGGTAGCGCCGGAGCACGAGTTCGCGCCCGGGAACCCTCATCACCCACTCCGGGTGCTTGGTGAAAAGTTCGCTGCGCGGGTTGACCATTTCCGGCTCGAACCAGATGCCGAAGGCAATGTTGTTATCCTTGCCGGCCTTGATCAGCGGTTCGAGCCCGTTAGGAAACCGCTGCTTGTTGACCTGCCAGTCGCCAAGCCCGCCCGAGTCGTTAGAACGTGCGTTGCCGTCATTGCCGAACCACCCGTCGTCCATGACATAGAGTTCGATGCCGAGTTCGGCGCTCATCTTCATCATTTCCACGACCGACTTCTCCGAGACGTTCATGCCGCAGCCTTCCCAGGAATTGTTATCCACGAGGCGCGGGCGGTTGCCGTCGCGGATGCCGTAACGGCGGACCCAGCGGTGGAAACTGCGGCTTGCGGATCCTTTGCCGGCCGCACTGTAGGAATAAACCAGGGCCGGCGAAGTGATCGATTTGCCGGGATCGACGGGCACCGGGCGCGGTTGGTTCACGCCACAGGAGACTTCCACGCCGCCGGACTCGTGGACCTCGAAGGCGAACCGGGCGCTGCCCGTCCACGCCAGTGCAGCGACGAGGCACGGCACGTGATTCTCCTCTTCGGCGAACCCACCGAATCCGAGCGTGAAGAAAGGTTCCGGTCCCGAAATATGGCGGTTGCCCTGGCGGGTTTCCAGAATGCGGATACCCCTGGCAAGCTGTTCGCGCACCGGTCGTCCGGCCTCGCTGCCCTCGCGGCAATCAAACCACTCCAGATGGGTGTTGTCGGCCGTCTGGAAGAACGCGGAATCCAACCGCTGCACGAGGACGGTCTTGTCCATATTGTTAGACAACGACGTCCACTGTTCGATGATGCTCTCGTCCTGATAGGCGCGGACATGCAGCTCGACGCGAAGAGGGCTGGTGCGATCGCGCATGACCACGGTGGCGTGTTCGACGCCGGGGGATTCCTTGGTGATCGAATGGGAGTCGTAAACCAGTTCGGGGAAATTGTCGCCGTTGGGCAACGTGACGGAAACCGGGCCGCCATACCGTTGATCGCGAACGCCCTCGGAAATGATGGTTCTCACGGGAAAGACCTGCCCGTGGACCGGGACTTCCTTGCCCTCCGCATTCTTCATCGCGCACACCAGTGAACCGTCCTTGGCCACCGCGTAATCCATACTGAATGTTTTCGTGGCCAGGCTGAAGTTGACGCCGTCGGGTTCGGCGCAGCAAGCCGGCAATGCCGACGCGAGAAGCAACAATGCGGCTCCCAGTGGAATGACAGGGCGCGCGAATGGGTGCATGGTCGTTCGTATTCCTTTGCGAAGTGGAATCCGTTCGGGCAGGGCGCTGAGCTTGGCTTTCATGTGTTGTAAGTATTGTATCAATGGGCGATTTCGTTCCTTGTCACATCCCCCTTCACATCTAACAATTGAACGCTGGCAACCGTTTTGAAAGCATCATGGTCGGCGAACGTCCAGACGACCTTCTTGTCCGGCGTGATCTCGATGAGGTGCGGGGCTTTGCCGAAATTCCCGTGGCCGAGCCAGTTGGAAACCACGGTGTTGCCGTTAGGCAGGCGCTGCAGGCCGGTCATGAAATACAACTGGATGCCCGGCAACTCGGCGTCCTTGATCTCCCACACCGTCTTGCCTGCCGGGTCCGCCTCAAACACCCGATGGCCGCCGGAGCCATCGCCACATGCGATGAGCGTGTTGCCGGTGGCAAGGCGGATCGCGCTGTGCGGACCGCCCGCGGCTGGAATCTCACGCACCACCTTGCCCTGTGCATCATACTCGCGCACCACCTGGTCGGCGTAATGGGCGACAAGATAACCGCCATCGGCCAGACGGCGGGCATTGCGCATGTAGAGGTGGCCGCCGTCCTTGCCCTCGGCCAGCAACTTGATCTCCTTGACGATTTTGCCGCCCGGATCGACATCGAGCAGGCGCCCGGCGTTGCACTCGCCGATGAATGTGTTGCCGTTGGCGAGGCGCTGGCAGGCATAGATCTCACTCGTGGATTGATAGTCGAACACGACCTGCTTGTCGCGCGTGACCTCCTTCACGCCATGACCGGTGGTGAAGAGCAAATTGCCGCTGGGCAACATCCACACATCGTTGCAGTCCTTGGCCGGGTACTCCCACTCGACCTTGCCGTCGGCCGCGACGATGCACACTTTCCCCTGGCTGTAGTCCGCGCAAGCGAACCGGTGGCCCCCGGCATGGGCGAACGCCGCCCCACACACGAGGGCAATCAATGTGATGTTAGTTTTCATGGTGAATCGATACAGATGATGCGGAAGCCGACATGATAGACCTGCTGCCACGGCCGATACCCGAGACGGCTTGACGAGGTCGCCTGCGCCGGGCGCTCCGACCACGACCCGCCGCGCACGGCCTTGCGATCCGGTGCGAAGTCGCCGCTCGTCCATTCCCACACATTGCCACACATGTCGCGCAGACCCCACGCATTGGGCGCGAACGAGCCGATAGGCGCGGCAATGCGGAAATTGTCGTTGACCGAATCGACGTCCCCGACAAAACGGCCACCTTCGGGCCGGAACAGCGGCCGCAACTCGCCGCTGGGTCTGACCGGAGAAAGCACCGCGATCTGATTGTTGAACCCGTTGGGTGGCAGGTCCGAATTTCCCTCCCAATTTTGCGGCAGGCCGAGCTTATTGGCATCGCGCTGGACCAGCAGCAGTCGCTCGAAATCCAACAGCGGATTGGCCAGCAGCGCGTCGCTGCGGAGTTGCTGCAGCGCGGTGGTCACTTCCGGGTTCACGCCCGCCGCCACCCGCCGCTCCACGTCCGCGAGGCGTGCCGCAAACGCCGCGCCCTGCGCATATCGCGCCCCGAAAGTTTTTGTCAGATCGTCAATCGCCAGGCGCAGGCTCGTGATTTGCTCGGGCACCTCCGCAGCCCCGGCGTGGCCGGAAAAATACAGAGCGGCCGCGCAGGCCAGGAGTTGGAATGAGGCTTTCAGGGGAAAACAGTTTCAGACCGGCGTTTACGGAAGAAGCGCGGTTACCTAGCGAGGCTTCGCCTCAGACCCAAGACGCAAGACTTGAAGACACAAGACAAGAAAATTTGACCTAACGACAGCATCTTTGGCTCTTCAAGGACTCTAGGGTTTCGTTTCGGCAACGCCCCCCCAGACAGGCTCGGTTGCGGAATCGGAATACTGCCTTGTGTAAAGTCCGCTGATGTAACCGGTTGCGCCGGCGTCCTGCCCGATATGGAAATACGCGGGCGCGGCATAGGCCGAGTAATACGGAATATCATTCGCAATGGTCAATCCGTTGATTTTCAGATCGTAGCCGCCGGTCTTCTGGAAAATCTGGAACCGATAGTATGTCGAATTGTCATAGGACCTGGCAACGGTCGCGGTCGTTCCGTGATAATATTTGATTTTCCCGTCACTATCGAACCACACTCCGGCAAGGATTCCGTTAGTTTTATCTTTGTCAATACGGAACGCCTCGAACTTCTTGTTGGTCTGTTCCGCCCTGGCATGGAATTCGAAGACATTTTCCGCGGCCAGAGGGCCGGTGGCCTTTCTGATTCCCAGGTGCCTGCCGGGCTCGGTTTTCACGATGACGCAATTCTCCGATATGGGCGAAGGTTGATCCGACAATTTGCGGAAGACCGTGCCGAGAACGGCCGTATTGTTTTCACCGAATCCATTGTCAAAAGTCCACCCTTCGGCCTCAAGGTCATCAAAAACGGCGGTCGTTATGGTGCGGTCCAGCATGCGGGCCAACGGTTGGTCCCAGGTGCAGGCGGAAAGCCATGGAACATTGGTTGCGCTCTGGTCCGGTTGCGATTCGTACCAGAGAAATGTTTTGCCCTTGAATTCCTTGATCGAAGGGTCGGCAACCTGCGCGATGCCTGTTGGGTGGTAATACCTGCGCAACAGCCATGCCGCGCGCGTCCAGTTCTTGAGGTCGGTGGACGTATAGCAGACGGCCGATGTCGGGACGCCCCCGCCACCCTCTCCGGCATGGCCAAACATGTAATAAACAGACCCTGATTTGACGACATCCGGCCCTCCTACCATGCCGATGCCGCTCATGACCGGTTCCCCCCCGTTGTGTTTGGTGAGGTTGTCAAGGGCAGGCCCGTAGGCATAGCTTGTGACCCAGTTTCCGGCAGGCCCCAGCCATTCATAGAGCATGTGCCATAGCGCACCCTCTCTCCAGAAACACATATTGCCCGGGTTGCCCGCTGCGGTGAATGCGCTTCTATTTTTTATGGTCCACGTGCCGTTATCGCCGGACTTTGACGTGAGGTATCGGTAGAAATGGTTTTGGCCGGTTTGCACGACAATCGTCATCATATGATAAAGCCCGTCGCTGTCCTTATAGACAAATGGCTGCATCTCGAGCGGCCCGAGCCCGGTGGCCGCCCCCATGTCTTTCCACGTCAGGCCGTCGGCAGACTCGGAATATCGTGTGACGCCTTGATCCCAGTAATCGCCGGCTCCTCCTTTAAGTGAACCACGCCACCACATCCTGATTTTTCCGCCGTCAACCAGCGTGGTATTCTCCACTCCCCACTGGTCGCAAAGCCATCCGTTGCGTTTTGCACCCTGCCTCACCCAGCCGTAAAAACAGATATTTTCGAGCGCGGCGTCGCTGCTTTCCGTCGTGCGTCCGGTTGCCGCATAATCCAGGACTATGCGTTCGGTTTGTCCGGCTTCCGGCAGGTCAAGTTTCAGGATGAAGTCCGCATAGTTGGCCGTTTGACAAATCATCCGGCGGTGGACGATCGGCGTGGTCCGGTCGGCTTTAAAGAACCGCACCCCGAAAAAATCGTCATCAATGTCGTTGCCGAGATAGAGATGCTGGATGGCATCGTTGCCACCCGCCAGGCTGTCGGTCCCCATCCCCTTGTGCAGCCGGAGAAACTCCACCTGGTAATTTGCTTTTGCTCCCCGTGAAATGAGCGCAAGTGTTTTGATCGCCGGCAACGCCGGCTGCGCAAACATCAGCAGCGACATCAGAACCATGATGATGGCGGAACCAATGGATTTACAAGGAATAGTACCCGACAGGCCTGCAGATGGACCTGACAAGACAGCATGGTTGCCCACCTGAATTTTGTTCGTGGCACTTTTCAACAGTTTGTTTTTGACCATATGAATTGCTAAGAAATTGCTTTTGGTGGTGAAGGCCGTTGGAAGTGCCGGTGGCCGGACCGGAGGGCGGGAAAAAAAGGGTTGGTTACCGCGTCATATATTTGTCGAAGAGACGTCGCGCCACTTCAACGCTGTCGCCGGCTGGTTTATCCGGATATGGCTCCTTCATGTCGGCCCAGTCATTTTCAAACTTGAACAGCTCAACGTTGCACGCATTCCGGTCGAACGGCTTGGCGGTATCGAGCGCCTGCTGTTGGCGGCGGAAGAAAATCTCCCAGCGCTTGGCATAAAAGCCAGTCAGCATGCCGGACCACTCCTTCCAGGCATAGTCCCGAAGCGTTACGTCGGGTGTCCATAACGTCAGGATCCGGCGCGCATTCCATTCGAGTTTGGCGCGTTCCGCGTCAGTCGCGCCCCAGCGCCTGGCGTCGGCAAGCCATTTGCCGAGCAGAAACTCATCGCTGGTCGCAAGCAACCCGTCCATATCCCGAAGCAACTCCATGAACTCTCCAGACGCCTGGCGATAGGCGGTGGCATCCTTGGCCTGGTCGGCGGCCATGGTTTTGGCATACAACTCGGCGGCATGGCTGGACAATGCCTGCCGGGCAACATTGACCAGATCGTGCCGGTAAGTTGCGGTGGCGCCAAGTTCGGGAGCGGCGCGCAGCAAGAGCATCCAGGTTCTTGCCAGGGCTGCCGTTGGGTATGAATGCCCGCCGCAGCCGGTGGATGGGAAGGCGGTGAGTACAGTTCGGCCGCCTTTATCGTCATTGTTGCCGGAGGTATTATCTCGTTCCATGAGTCTTCGGGGAACACCAAAAGCATGGGCCGTAACTTTCCCAGGCCGCAGAGCTGATACCACATGTCA
>Ga0118677_10010717_pt1 | contig 13947 bp, 13 predicted proteins | sample AliMusrvi5mmetaG_FD_86154 | JGI IMG/M metagenome (GOLD analysis project Ga0118677, IMG submission 86154) | reverse complement strand
GAGTTCGATTGTGAAATTTTGCGCGTTCTGGTGGACAACCAGCACTTCGTCGAGTACGGTACGCCCCTCTTCGAGGTGCGCCGCAAATGATTCGATCCCTCCTGATCGCCAACCGCGGGGAGATCGCCGTCCGGATCATCCGGGCCTGCAAAGAACTGGGGATTCGCACCATCGCCGTGTATTCCGAAGCGGACAAAAACTCGCTGCACGTTACATTCGCGGATGAAGCCGTTTGCATCGGTCCGCGTTACAGCAAAGACAGTTATTTAAAGATCAGCAACATTTTATCCGCTGCCAATATCACGGGCGCGGATGCCATTCACCCCGGCTATGGATTTCTCGCCGAGAATGCGCGCTTTGCCGATATTTGCCATGAATCGGGAATTAAATTCATTGGGCCTTCGGCTGAAATGATACGCCTCATGGGTGATAAGGCGGTCGCCAAAGATACCATGAGAAAAAGCGGCGTTCCCGTTGTTCCGGGCAGCGATGGCGTTGTCGATACGCTTGCCGAGGGACAGCAGCTTGCAAAAGATATGGGCTTCCCTGTCATTATTAAAGCGGTTGCGGGCGGCGGCGGAAAAGGTATGCGCGTTGTTAATGAGGAGAGTGAATTTGAAAACGCTTTTCAAACGGCAAAAGCGGAAGCGGAAGCATCCTTCAGCAATGGCGATGTATATATTGAAAAGTTTATTGAAAATCCCCGCCACGTTGAAATTCAAATCATGGGCGACCAGTTCGGTACCGTGCATCATTACGGCGAAAGAGATTGCTCCGTTCAGCGCCGCCATCAGAAATTAATTGAAGAATCCCCTTCACCCATTATTGATGATGAATTGCGCCAGCAAATGGGCGATGCCGCGATACGCGGAGCTTCGTCTATCAATTATGAGGGCGCGGGAACAATAGAATTCCTTGTTGATAAGCACAGGAATTTTTATTTTATGGAAATGAATACGCGAATTCAGGTAGAGCATCCCGTCACCGAGATGGTATATGATGTTGACCTGCTTCGCCAGCAAATTCTTGTGGCGATGGGCGAGAATGTTGATACTCCTCCCGGTAAGCCGCAGGGACACGCGATCGAATTCCGTATCAACGCGGAAGACCCCGAAGCCAATTTCAGACCGTCACCGGGCAAAATTGAATCACTGCACTATCCGGGCGGATTTGGTGTACGGGTCGATTCACATATTTATCAGGGTTACTCAATCCCTCCATATTATGATTCGCTTATCGCGAAACTTATTGTGTGGGGAAAGAATCGTGAATTCGCCATCAACCGCGCAAAACGCGCGCTTGAAGAATTTACCGTGGAAGGAATAAAAACGACCATTCCGTTCCACTTAAAGGTTTTAAACAACGAACATTTTATCTCGGGGAATTTCGATACATCCTTTGTCGAAAAATTCCTGAAAGTCTGATACACAAAACAAACGGAGATTTATTATGAACATTCCCGCAAATCTGAAATATACAAAAGACCATGAGTGGCTGCTTGTGGAAGGAACCACGGGTATGATAGGCATTACCGAATACGCGCAGGGTGAACTTGGCGATATCGTTTTTATTGATATCGACGCGGGATTGAAAGAATTAGTCGCCGGTGAAAAATTCGGCACTATCGAAGCGGTAAAAACCGTGAGCGACCTCTATGCTCCATGCAGCGGAAAAGTTGTTGAAGTCAACGCATCATTAAACAGTGCCCCCGAAGTTGTGAACAGCGACCCGTATGGCGCGGGCTGGATGATAAAGATAGAACTCGCAAATCCCGCAGAAGCCGACGCGCTGCTCAGCAGCGATGATTACGCCGCACAGATAGGCGCTTAAATAATCCAATACTTTTGCGCAGCTATCCATATGCACGCAGAAGTAACAAATAAATTATTATTGTGATATTATAAAACCGACCTCACCCCAGCCCCTCTCCTGTCAGGAGAGGGGAAAACCTTAGAATGTTGGTTTTGTAAAATGATTTTGGCAGGGGTGAGGTTGTTTTCTTTACAAACGGCGCGGAGTCAAATTGTTTAACGGACTATATATTGCCATGTGAATGAAGCGGGTTCGCTGGAAATCTAACAGAAGATAATAGTCTTATTTTTAATTTTTAGAATCATACCATATACAGATGAAAAGAAAAGTTTCCGGAAATAATCCGGAGTATCTTCATAAATTTGAAGCAGCCCGCCACTTTGAAGAAGAAGGAAGAGCGCTGCACGCGATGCAGTTATACCTCCGCCTTACCGAAGAATATCCCCTTGAACCCGAAGCCCCTATCGCGCTTTCGATGCTGTATGATAAATCAGACAAACAGGAAAACGCTAAGTCTGTTTTACAGAACGCGCTGAAAGCCAATCCCGACAACATCATATTGCGTTTATACGCGGGGCATTATTATTTTAAATTGGAAGAGTGGCATGAGACTATCGAAATTCTTTCTCGTTTCATTCCCGAAAAAGAACCTATCGCTCTTTTCTTTACGGCATACGCCTATTTCATGCTCGATAACTTCAAACTTTCCAAGCACTACTTTCTTCTATATATAAAATTGAAAGAGCCGCACGATTATCTGCGCGACGCATATGTCTATCTCGCAAAAATTTATATCCACCTTGAGGATTATGAAACCGCACTTGAGTACGTAAAAAAAGCAGATGTATTGTTCAGCGGACATTTCGAAGTGCATTTTCTTTTTGCAATTGTGTACTATCATCTTGAAATGTACACGCATGCGCTTGCCGAGATTGACAAAGCGCATAAACTCGACCGCGGAAATTTGCAAATCGTTGAGTGGGCGGGAAAGATATCCCTGCAGCTCAAGGATTATAAAAAAGCGGAGAAGCATCTGCGCAAGTACATTGATAATGTTGACAAAGTACAAGCCGATACATACGTCGACCTGGGTACCGCCTGCATGTACAACAAAAAAACGAAGGACGCCGAACAGTTTTTTTCTATCGCCCTTAAAACAGAGGCAAAACACGCCGGCGCCTTAGCCGGATTAAAAAGATTGAAAAACGATTATGTTTCATTTGAAAGATAGCCGCCCGGCGCGCATTTTTATCTTTATCCTGTTTATTGCGGCATCGCATGCCGTCGCGCAAGCTGTTTCACCCTCACCAGACGACTCGGTTTTCGTTCGCGGTGTTGAGCTATTCTCGCAGGGCAGCTATGAGCAGTCTCTGAAAAACTTTCAATGGCTTACACGGGATGGCGCAACATACCGCAGAGAAGAATCAAAACTCTTCCTCGCCAAAATTCATATGCAAAGTAAAATGTTTTCGGTCGCCGAAATAGAATTAAAGGAACTTTTAAAAACCATTCCACCCTCATCCCATAAAGATGAAATACGATTTACTCTTTCGGACGCTCTATGGCGCCAGAAAAAACAATACGAGGCTCTTACCGTATTGATGAACGGCACTATGAGTTTGCAAAGCGATTCGGTGAGACAAATCAACACGGCATACATCACCTCGCTTATAGATAAACTCACGGCTAAAGAATTACAGGACGCAACCGATGCGTATAAGGGGAAACAGGAAGAGGTCGTTCTCGTTTACTGCCGTGCGCTTGGCGAATTGCAAAAGGGCGACAGAGAAAAAGCCAAGAAACTTTTATATCCCGTCATTGCGAATATTGCCGCTAACCCCTACCGCGATTATTGCGTAAAACTATATCAAACTCTTGAGTCTGAAGATTTTAAATCGTCAAATAACTACGTTATCGGAGTTATGCTTCCCCTCACAATAAAAGATAAAAGCAATAGTCCCGCTACGGAAGTGCTCGACGGAATTAAGTTCGCCATTAATTCGTACAACACAAAGGGAATCAAAACCGTCGGCCTATCCATATGTGATACGCGGCGGGATACAACGGTCATCGATTCAATCGCCAAAGAGTTTGGGAAGATTCCTTCACTCAAGGCCGTTGTCGGTCCTTTATACAGCGATGAATGCAAACGGGCGGCAAGAGATTTGTACGATGCGAAGACTCCACTTTTTTCTCCGACAGCAACCGATGAAACACTGACGGCACAATCGCCATACTTCTGGCAGGCAAACCCGACTTTCTCCGTTCGCGGAAGAACAATGGCTCATTATCTTTTTGAGCAGGAGAAAAAAAGAAAGATTGCCGTGATATTTTCCGATGAGGGAAACTCCTCTTTGTATGCCAAAGCTTTTGCCCGTGAATTTGTTGCATTGCGTGGTTCCGTTGTTCTTGAGGACAAATATAAATTGGATAATCCCGACCTTACAAAAATCACGAACAAGCTGAAAGCACAACAAAAAAATATTGACGGTGTGTTTCTTCCCGTATCAAATCAAAAGATCATCAACGACTTGCTTTCCTCATTTGAGCAGGCAGAGCTTGTTATGCCGATTTACGGCAATCAGGATTGGTACAATGCGCCGGAGTTGTCAACGTCAACAACGCTCAGCAACATGCTTGTTTTTTGCTCGGATTATTTTCTCGATTACGCCAACAGTGATTTCACATCACTTAATGATGGTTTTTACGCGGTTACCGGATATGACATTAACCGCAATGTGCTGTACGGATACGATACGGCGAATCTCATTCTTCAATCGCTTGAAGTTCAGTCAACCATACCGCCCGATGGCGGCATAATGAGATCATTGAATTTCAAAGGAATGCATAATGATTATTCGTTTAAAGGCGGAAAAATAAATTCATCCGTTAATGTTATCCGTTGTCAGGATGGAATATTTCAAAGAATAATTACATACAATCCGGATTCCGGAATCTATTAACTTATCCGAACCGGATATTTGACACATAATTTCATAAGGGGTACATTATGAGTGACACGGTCAGAGACCTTCCGTTAGATGAACGTCCAAGAGAAAAACTACTTTTGCGGGGAGCGCTTCATGTAAGCGACGCCGAACTGCTTGCCATATTATTACGTACGGGCACAAAAGGAAAATCCGTTATCAAAATGGCGTTGGAATTACTTGCCGAACATGGCAACCTTGCCGCTTTGGCAACGAGGTCATCCGCATCCATCCGAAAAATATCCGGCATAGGCAAAGACAAAGCGGCAACCTTGCTCGCCGCTTTCGAAATAACCCGCCGCGTCCAACAGCAGTCCAGGAATGTTTTTGACAAAGCCATCACCTCCCCTGACGAGGTTGCCGAATATTTTATCCCGCGCCTCAGGGATGAAATGAAAGAGCTTTTTCTGGTCATTTGTCTCAGTTCAGCCAATAAAATCACTAAATATGAGGTTATTTCCGAGGGTAGCCTCGATTCTACCGTTGTGCATCCACGCGAAGTGTTCAAAGTGGCAATAGAAAATCACGCCAAAAGCATAATCTTGATGCATAATCACCCAAGCGGAAACGTCAACCCCAGCCAGGAAGATATAGCAATGACCAAAAAGCTTGCGGAGGCGGGAAAGATAATGGACATTCCGGTGTATGACCATATCGTGGTTGGCGGCAATAAATATACCAGTTTTGCTGAAAAAAAATACATTTGATTATTTTTTTTACTATATTTCTTACAGAGAATTAAAAATACGAAGCATCTAAATTTTGTGATGCTACGACATCATTCATTAATTAAAGTAATCGGAGAATTATCCATGCAGATAAGAAATCACTTCAGAGTACTCGCAGGAGTATGCTTGTTTGCTTTCGGCAGTCTGCTGATTGCCGGCTGCGGTGTCAGCGAGGAGCAATTAGCACAGCTTGAAGCCAAGAAGAAAGACGTAAAAACTCTTGAGTTAAAGGCTGACGGTTTGAAATCTGAACGTACACGTTTGGAAAATGAAATTGCCCAGAAGAACAAAAAGCTTGAAGAGTGCAACAAAGTTAAACAACAGACTCAAGCTAACTTAGACAAGATACAGAAGTAAAAAGGACGGAGGATACCATGAATTTATTTAGTAAAATATCTGTTCTTTTAGTTCTGGTTTTTTTAACAGCAAATGTTTTTGCTCAAGAAAAGATCACTAAGGAAGAATGGGAACAGCAGATGCAGTCCAATACTGCAAAAATTGAAAGCTACAACAAAGAAGTTGGCGCTCTTGAATCAGACATTGCGAAACTGCGTCAAACTTCTGCAAGCATCCCTTCATATGATGACTGCATTGGCGGATTAACCCCTATGGTCGGAGCAACCAAATCAGATGTTGACAACTACAGAAAAGCAGTCAATGAATTGGAAGGCAAGATCAGAAGAAAAGAAGCAACCAAAGCCGACCGGCAGAAAGATCTGAATGCTTTGAAGGCTAACAAGATTAGCGCGCTTCCTGAATTCTTTGACCGCGTACATACTGATTTACAGGCTCTTCTCGATGCATGGCAGCAGCAGGAAGAAGCAGTTGCGGCGGCGGCGGCAAAAGACCTCAACTATTCAGTTGTTAAAGGCGATTGTCTCTGGTTCATTGCAAAGAAAAAAGAAAATTACGGAAATGGCTTTGCTTGGCCGAAGATTTATCAGGCAAACAAAGACCAAATCAAGAATCCTAACTTGATCTATCCTAAACAAGTTTTGAAAGTTCCGCCTCTTACAGAAGACGAAAAAACAAAATTTGAAAAGTTGCGTAAAAACTATAAACCGGCACCTGCCAAATAATCAGGATCCGTGTTCACGTGAATAACGCAGGTTATTTTACCAAGCCCTTATTCTTCGGTGAATAAGGGCTTTTTGTTTTTAAAGGAATAGTATGGCAGAATTAGAAAAGAAAATCGTTTTCGAAAATGTTGACATGATATCACTCCTGGGAGTGAATGACAACAACATTAAAATCGTTGAAAACCGTTTCAGTACCAGCATCGTATTTCGCGGTGATCAGGCAATCATCAAAGGCGCCGATGAAGAAGTCCTCATTGTTGATAAGATAATCAAAGAGATGGCTTATGTTCTCAACACAACGGGCAAACTTTCTACAACCGACGTACAGATGATACTCGACCTGACTATCGAAGGAAAAGAGATCATCAACGACAAAGAACTAGACGCCGTGGTTCTTTATACAAAGAATGACGCCGTTAAAGCAAAGACACCAGGTCAACAAGCCTATATACAATCAGCCCGCAAGAACGATATCTGCTTCGCTATCGGCCCAGCCGGAACGGGAAAAACATATCTCGCCGTAGCCTTCGCTGTTGCCGCCCTGAAGAAAGGCATCGTAAAAAGGATCGTGCTCGCGCGTCCCGCCGTGGAAGCCGGTGAAAGCCTTGGATTTTTACCGGGAGATTTCCGCGAGAAAATCGACCCCTATCTCCGTCCTTTATATGACGCACTTGATGAGATGATGCCTACGGATAAACTAAAAACATTCCTCGAAAAGGGAGTTGTCGAAATTGTCCCGCTGGCGTATATGCGCGGCAGAACGCTGAATCAGGCATTTGTTATTCTTGATGAAGCGCAAAACACAACCGACACGCAAATGAAAATGTTTCTTACCCGGTTGGGCGTGAATTCAAAAGCTATTATAACGGGCGATATCACACAGATAGACCTGCCCTCAAAAACCGTCAGCGGATTGGTAAAGGCACAGGAGATATTGCAGGGAATTGAAGGAGTGGGATTTATATACTTTGAGAAAGCAGACGTAGTCCGCCATAAGCTCGTTAAAGATATTATTGACGCCTACGAAAAGTTTTACGATAAAAAAGAGAGTAGTTAACGCCGGCGGTTTTTGGTACCCTGGCCACCCTCAAAATTTTGCTCAAACCCTCTCTTTTTCAGGGCAACCCTATTTCTTCCGAGTCTATTTGCCACGACATTTTTGCAATGTAATTTACTACATGGATTATTGCGCCTTATTATTCGCGCAGAGCAAATGGTGGATGAATTATGCGCGTGAGGGCTTAATTCAGTTTTATGGGTCGCTGAAGATCGGCAATGCTTCACCCGGAGATATTTCTTGTACATAACAGGAAATATTAACCGGGATATTATTCCGCAACCAACGGGATAATTTGACCGGGTGAAGTTTTTTTTACTATATTGAGGGATGAGATCACTAATACCTTTTGTCTATCTTACTCATCTTGTGCAACTGCTGAGTGTTTGCCTCCTTATATGCACGCTGTTAAGGCGCCCTAATCCCGTTAAATACTTTACACCCTTATTTCTTTTTATTGTCTTTTATTTTTTTACCGATCTAACCTCTACAATTTTTGTTAAAATACATATCAACAATGCATGGATGTCCAGCATCTATTATCCCATCGAATATTTTTTGCTTTCGTGGTTGTTCTTTTCCATGGGACCCAAGCATCACAAACGCTTAATCTATATTTTCGGCGTTGCGGCGGGAATTGGATTTTTACTTACGTCAATTTTCTTCAAGGGAGCAAGCGGACATAATTTTCTCGGCATGTCATTTATTCACGCAGAACTATTAATAATCGCGGGAAGATTTCTTGTGTGGCTGGTGGCAAAGGGACAAAGCGAATTAGGACACGACCCCCAATTCTATATTACCCTTGGTATAATTCTTGATTGTGGAATGACGGCAATATCATACATCCTTTTCGATACCTTCGAATTTCACCTCCCCTATATTATTAACACGGTCTCGGATTCTGCTGCTTTCGTGTTTTTTCTTATAGGAATATTCCTTCTATATAAAAACGAAATGACAATATTAAAAGCCCTGCAGAACTCTGAGGAATATTCCGCAATTATTCGATAATTTCATTTGTCTTCGCTTTTATTTCGGGATAGTGAATATCTCCGATAATGGTACATCCCCTTATTATGACTATCCCAACAGTTGAACCCGCCTGGAACCACGCCTTATAGTATTCGGCAACAATATCACCTTCGATAAGCACGGGTTTAATGGTGTGCCACCGATTAATTGCTTTAGTGAGTACCTTTTTGGCCAGTTCTTTTTTTTGCTCTATACTTAAATCCGAATCATATATATGCTTGGGAATCGCTTTTGTTAAGTATGCTTCAACACTGTCGCGTGGTATTTCCTTATCGAGCCAATCAACATCTATTTTCTTATCATAATACCTGCCCAGGCCTTGCGCTCTAACAGAATCAGAAAGCGATAACCATGGACACTGGAGCTGCTCTTTGAGGGTGTGATAACAACCGCCAAGCATCACAGAGAACAAAACAACGACGATAAGACCGGCAACACGTTTCATGATACACCTTTATTTTAATTTGTTTTCTCCATCACCGGAGACCATAATTCATTCTTGTGTCTTTTCAAATCATATACAAGGAACATATAAAAGACAAGATATTCAATACCTATTATGTCGTAATGCTCCCGCCACACCTGTCCGTATGGTGTTATATTGGTTAAGTTTATCATAAAGAATAATATGGCGACGGAATAAAATTCCGTGAATGGAAGTAATACGGCGAGCCATCCCAAATACCATGGATATACGGTTGTTGTGCAAGCGACAACACTTATATATATCAACGTCAACTTATAGAGCGGGAGTTTAATCCGAAGGGTTATATAGAGAGTTGAAATTCCAAGAAGTCCCAGACATAGGAAGCGCAATACAATGCCATTAAGAGTAAAAAGTTTGAATGCGTTATAAAAGGAACCATTGAATTCCCAGTTGGTTAAATACGTTGACAGCATTTCAGTGATATGGTGCCGTGAATTTAAGAATGGGATATATGCCAGTACAACGAACACTACAACAACTGGAATAAAAACGAGTATCTTTTTCCATGAAATTCTATACCACATAAGCGGCAGCGCAAAAATCGCGTATGATTTCATCATGAAACAAAACGCGAACATTACCGCCGCGGGAAGCGGTTTTTCTTTCAGAACACAAATAATGAACACAAGAAAAAACGGCAGTGCCGCAACATCAATATGTGCGTTAATCATATACTCCATCACCGTAAGCGGCAGCCAGGCATATAACAACACAAGATTAGTATTCATTTTTAAATGTTTTAACAGTGAGCCCATCAGCAGCATTGTACAAATTTCCGCTAGCAGAAAAATAATTTTCAATCCGCGTGAACTCTCACCTCCAATAATATATGCCGCGGTAAATACCACCTGCGCTGCGGGGGGATAAATTGTTGTCATCTTCTTGAATGTCACATTCGCGGGCAACATATTCGAGTGCAGATGCGCTAATGCCGTATCACCGGGAGCGTATTCGTAGGGATTATATCCGTTCGCTATCAGTTTCCCTTCCCAAACATAACGGTAATAATCATCGGACGTTGATGGCTCGGTCGGAATAAGCGTTGCGCGGAATATCACCCCCGATACAATAATGAATGTGAGCAGCCACATGGGAGATTCGGATTGCCCTCCATCATCTATCCGTAATAGATACCAGGCACACGCAAAAACCACGAATGCAATTCCGTATATTATCATGAACATCATGATATTCTGTTTAATATTGAAGGATGCGGACAGCACTGTATAGACAAGGAAAAGCGCTTCAAGCATTATCGCGCAGGTGATGAGGAGACCGTATTTGTGACTTTTTATGAACGAAAGCATGAATTTCACGTAGAAGATTGCGTAAATGGTAATTTTACTTACAGAAAGATAATGAACTTATGCAAAATTAACCCGAAACTCCTATTTTAAATATCGGATTTGACAAATTAAGGATTACACGTGCGTTTGCTCGCAAAACTGGCTTTGATTCTCTCGTTTTTTACCCTAACGGCTTTTCCTCAGGGAAAGGTTTTGGACTCGCTGATATCTACCGGCGTACAGGAAATATACCGAATGGAATTTTCGTCTGCCGAACATACATTCCGTACCATTATGGCGGATTATCCCGACCAACCCGTCGGACGTTTTTATCTGGCGATGGTCGATTGGTGGAAGATACTTGTAGACCTTGACAATGAATCGTATGACGATGTGTTTTTTCAAAAATTGGAAGACGTAATTTTCCAGTGCGATAAGTTATTGGATGTGAACGAGAACAATGTTGACGCGCTGTTCTTCAAGGGTGGCGCAATCGGTTTCCGCGGAAGATTGCACGCCATACGTGAAAGTTGGTTGAAAGCGGTAGATGACGGCAGAGAAGCTTTGCCTATCGTGCAAAAAGCTGCAAAACTCGATCCGTCCAATAAAGACGTCACTCTCGGCTTCGGGATATATAATTACTATGCCGATGTTATCCCCCGCGATTTTCCCCTCGTGAAACCATTGATGATCTTCTTCCCTTCGGGCGATAAGGAAAAAGGAATTGCGCAGTTGGAAGAAACTGCCAAGTACGGAAAATACGCCAAGTACGAGGCTCGTTATTTTCTTATGACACTTTTCAGCAGCTATGAAAGAAATTATAATAAAGCATGGGAATACGCCGAACAGCTTTGCAAAGATTTTCCCAACAACCCCGTCTTCGAAAAGTGGAAGGGACGCATCGGCATACAATCCGGCAGACGCGAAGAGTACTACGCAATTTTTCTGAGCGCATATAATAAAGGCGACAAAGATGTCTTCGGCTATAACACCGTAAAATCCAAACGCGAAGCCGCCTACTATTTGGGTGTTTATTATAAAGACGGTCACAATGCGGACAGCGCACTGGTCTGGCTAAAAAGAAGCGAAGCTTTTTCATTGAGCGCCGACACAAAACAGCAATCGGGATACTTCGTCAATACCCTTCTATATAGCGGCATGATGCACGACATACTCGGTCATCGCGATGAAGCAATAAAATATTATAACCGTGTGCTGGAGAGCCGCGAATACAGCACCGCACAAGCACAAGCAAAAAATTATTTACTAAATCCATACAAATATTAATCGATACTTATAACCCGAAACGACAGGATACATCATGGGCAACGAACCTAATAAAATAATCTATTCAATGATTGGCGTCAGCAAATATTACAACCAGAAACCGGTATTGAAGGATATTTATCTTTCATACTTCTACGGCGCAAAGATCGGCGTTATCGGACTCAACGGTTCGGGAAAAAGTACGCTCTTAAAAATCCTGGCCGGAGTTGAAAAAGAATTCAACGGCGAGACCGTGGTTTCTCAGGGCTACACCATAGGCTACCTGCCGCAGGAACCTGCCTTGGATGAATCGAAAAACGTGAAGCAGATAGTCGAAGAATCAGTTCAGCCTATAGTTGACCTCATGAGTGAGTTCAATGCCATCAATGAAAAATTCTCCGAACCGATGGACGATGATGAAATGACTGCCCTGCTGGAAAAACAGGGAGAGGTTCAGGAAAAACTTGACGCGCATAATGCATGGGACTTGGACTCCCGCCTTGAAATGGCGATGGACGCGCTTCGCTGCCCTCCGGGAGATACGCCCGTTACCGTTTTATCCGGCGGAGAGAAACGCCGCGTTGCTTTATGTCGTTTGCTCCTCACCAAGCCAGATATTCTTTTGCTCGATGAGCCCACCAACCATTTGGATGCTGAGACTGTCGCATGGCTTGAAGTTCATTTAAAACAATACGAAGGCACTGTTATCGCGGTAACGCACGACCGGTATTTTCTTGATAATGTCGCGGGCTGGATATTGGAATTAGACAGAGGCGAAGGAATTCCATGGAAAGGAAATTACTCCTCCTGGCTCGAACAAAAGCAGGCACGTTTGCAAATTGAAGAAAAACGTGAGACCGACCGCCAAAAAACTTTACAGCGCGAACTCGAATGGATACGCATGTCTCCAAAAGCACGCCACGCGAAATCTAAAGCAAGAGTCACCGCCTATGAAAGCCTTCTGACTCAGAAAAACGAATCGCGTGAAAAAGAATTACAGATATATATTCCCGCGGGACCACGTCTTGGCAACATTGTTATCGATGCGGAAAATATTTTAAAGGCGTATGGTGATAATATCCTTGTTGATGAAATGAATTTCTCCATTCCTCCCGGTGCAATCGTCGGTATTATTGGACCCAATGGCGCGGGCAAGACAACGTTATTCAGAATGATAACGGGAGAAGAACAACCGGACAAGGGAACCATCAAAATCGGCGAGACCGTCAAACTTGCTTATGTAGACCAAAGCAGATCGGTGCTTGACCCCGAAAAATCAATCTGGGAACAGATATCGGGTGGTGAAGATGTCATTCAAATGGGTAATAGACAGATCAATTCGCGTGCGTACGTCGCTCAATTCAATTTTTCCGGCGGCGACCAGCAAAAGAAAGTCGCGTTCCTCTCCGGCGGTGAAAGAAACCGTGTGCATACCGCGCTCATACTCAAAGAAGAAGCTAATGTGTTGCTTCTTGATGAACCAACCAACGACCTTGATGTTAACACGATGCGCGCACTTGAAGAAGGTCTGGAAAACTTCGCTGGATGCGCCCTCATTATCAGTCACGACCGCTGGTTCCTTGATAGAATAGTAACACACATACTCGCGTTTGAAGGTGAAAGCAAGGTTGTTTTCTTTGAAGGAAATTATTCGGAGTATGAAGAAAAGCGGAAAGAGCGTTTGGGCATCGAAGCCGATCAGCCGCATAGAATAAAGTACCGTCACCTTACACGGTAGATCGGGTTAAACTCAAAGTCACAGAATTAACCGCAAAGGCGCGGAGACGCAAAGTTTACTTATTGGTTAATAATTTCGACATATACGCAGCAATAACTTTGACTCGAATAAATTTAATAATAGCCAAGACCGCGAGCTTGTTACTATTATTACCGCTATAAAACACATTAACTGTCTTTTGATTATTAACAGCAATGTATCATATCATGACCGCGGAAATTTGACGACACTCTGGAACATAAAAATTACTTTGCGTCTCCGCGCCTTTGCGGTTAATTCGTTGCCTTGATTAAGTTAATAATTTTTTTGCCAATTTCGTAGTTTTCCTGCACGCCCGTGAACTTATCCGCGCCGGGACCGTACAAAAAAACCGGCACCATCGCCGCGGTATGTTTCTTTGAAACAAAGGACAATTTCAATTCCGACCTGTCTTGTTTCCCACCCGTGATGGATGTCCCGCCCGTTTCATGAT
>Ga0118677_10010716_pt1 | contig 13947 bp, 11 predicted proteins | sample AliMusrvi5mmetaG_FD_86154 | JGI IMG/M metagenome (GOLD analysis project Ga0118677, IMG submission 86154) | reverse complement strand
GTACAGAACAGTGTGATTTTCCCCAAGGCGCAGAACAAAATCCAAGACCCTGCGAAGTTGCGGCGGCTCATCGTGGACCTCATTGACAAGGAACAATGGTCGAGCCTGACATCACCGCCGATTTGTAAGCGGCCTTGGATCAGTTCGCGACGATCGCGGAAGATTTGAAACCATAGGCAGCAGAGTACCCATATCGAATCAACAAGTTCAAAAAGAACAACCATCAATATGAAATTCACACTGCTTGCATGCGTGGCGTTGGTCATGACCTCAGCCGAGGTTTTTGGCGCGGATCTTCCGCAACCGGTCACGGGAGATCTGACGCAGGATTTCAAGCATCCGCCCCACGAGGCGAAGCCATGGGTCTATTGGTGGTTCGAGGGCGGCTACGGCAATCCTGATGGAATGGCCAAGGACATTGCCGCGATGAAGGACAAAGGCATCGGCGGCGTGATGCACACGCAGACGTCTAACCAGGTCGGACGCCCGGTGCCTAACGAACCCAAGATGCTCAGCCCCGAGTGGGATTAGGGGACAGAGGAATAATCACTGAGAAAATCCCTTGAGCTATGGCAGCGATATGTTAGCATTTACTCACCATGCCCGCACTCGTCATCAAACCCTTTCCCGCAGCCCTGCACACCAAGCTGCGGCGCATTGCTGCGGAGCATCGCCGTTCAGTCACGCAAGAGACCATTCACCTGCTTGAAATGGCAATCAGCGCCGCAGATCGAAGCAACCCAGCCGCCGCTGACGGTCAGCCGAAATGGGCGAAGCGGAAACTCCTGCCGGAATATGAGATGCTGCTCAACTCAGGCGCTCTCACCAGCACCATGGATTCCACCATCGGACTCTCCGAGGAACGCGACGCCAGATGAATCAGCTCTTTTTCGACGCCACCTAGATCGGCAAGTTGTACTGGCGGGAGCCTGGCTCAGCAGAGGTTTTGACCTGCGCCGCCACAGTAGATGAACTTGTGTGCTCATTGCATGGCAGAGCGGAGTTCTACTCGATGGGTTTTCGTAAGGTCCGCGAAGGCTTGGCCCCTCCATCCACGGTCCAAGCTGTCTTCGCCCAGTTCAACGCCGACGTTGCCGTCGGCGACATCCGCCTTCTCCTCCTCACCGAGGCCATCGTGGACCGTGTCGAAAGCGTTTTCGCCACCGCCCCGGCCGCCACCTATCTTCGCGCTGCCGACGCCCTCCACCTTGCCACCGCCGCCGAACACGGATTTGCCGAGATTTTCTCCAACGACAAGCACCTCCTTGCCGCCGCGCCGCTCTTCGGACTGCGCGGAGTCAATGTGATTCCCTAGCAGCTCCGGCCTTTCGTTTGAAGAAGCCGCCTTGGGGAAGTGATCGCCGCCCATGCCGACATGCAAGCGCTGGCCGCCTTGCGCATCCTCGGGGATAACTCAAGTGCCCAACACCAAGGCTGTCATGGATTTCAAGAATCCCTGCCGCATGTTTATCGGCAACTGGTATCGCAACTGGCAATCCGATTGTGATGTCGATGAGGCACGCAACTCCAAAGTAACCCGCACGGCCGACTGGTACCGATTATGCTATCAAAACCACTGCCTGCCGAGAAGGACAAGGTCGCCTCCGGTTCGGTCAAGGACTATGTCATCACGCTCAATTTGAAGCCTCCATCCACGACCAAAAAAAATGCACCGATCTCAAGGAAATGGCTTGGAACCAGGACGATCTGATCTACGGTGCCAACGGCATCGCGGCACTCACGTTCTGCGACGTGCCAATCGAGTAATCACTGACCAGAACCCAAAGATGCCACTCACAAAATCCAACCAATCCCTAGCGGCCGCAGCGACACTGCTGGGCTGTCTCGGCCTCGCCGGGGCGGCGTGCGCAGCGGAGGGCAACAACCCGGTCGCTGGGGTGCAGACCGGCTCGAATAATCCGGCCGTTGTGTGGGAGAGCCTGCCGAGCATCCGCTCGGGTGTGAAAATCCACGCCCATACCTCAAAAAGCGCGCTGAACTGCACGATCATGGATTGGACCAACTACACACTGCAGGACGCCGACGGCTACGAACAGGCCTGTGTCAAAGGCGCCTCCGGCATGTTGGTCCACGCCTGGTTCGCCTGGCTCGGCCAAGCGGATGGCAACCTGAAACTCTATCTGGATAACTCGCCCAAGCCGGCCCATGGCCTGCCCATCACCGACTATTTCAAGGTGGCCAAGCCGCCGTACCAACTCTGGTACAACCAAAATGGCAGCATCTGGTGGGCGTTCCCCTGCCTGCCTTTCGAGGGCGCTTTCAAGGCAAGTCTAAGCAAGCGGCCGGATTGGTACCAGTACACTCTGCACCTCTATCGGGAAAAACGCTTCGCCGAAACCCTCACCCGCGGGGAAGTCGATGCGCTTCAAGCGAGATTGCAAGCCCCCGTCGGCACCTTTCCCGGGGCCGATCCAGGCAACCAGGTGGCTTCCAGCACGCTCGAGAGTGCGGCACGCGAGAAAGTCGTGTTTGACGTCACACGGCCCGGGGTGATCCGCAGCATCCGTATCACGCCCTCGACGGCCGACTCCGCAGTGCTGGACAAGTTGACCATCCGTGTGACCACCGATGGCGCGGTTACCGCCGAGTTGCCGGTGACGATGTTTTTCGGGGGGTACCGAGGTGCCGACATGAGAAATGCCAAGGGTCTTCCTGCCGGATATGATGGCAGGAAGTTATATGGTTATTTCCCGATGCCGTTCTGGAGATCCATGAAGATTGAGTTGCTCAACCAGCAGGCCGCCCCAGTGTCGGCTGCCTGTGAGATCGGCTGGTCTGACCGCAATGCGTATCCACAAGCGTCCACCGGCGTGTTCAAGGTGCAGTTCAACGACAATGTCGCAGTCAAGGCGGGCGCGGCGGACTTTGCCAATTTGGCGGTGGACGGCGCGGGCGTGTTGGTCGGTTGCGTTTCCAAACTCACCGGCGACATTGAGGGCAACTTCAGCATCTTCACCGATGGGTCCAACACACCGGTGGTGGAGACCACCGGCGGTGAGGATTACTTCAACCACAGTTATGGCATCCACCCCGGCATCTGCAACCCTTTCAGCGGCGGCCTCGCCGAGGGCACCGGCTACCGGTTCCACATCCTCGATTACGTGCCCTTCCTCAATTCCATCAAACTCACCCAAGATCATGCCCACGCCTTCACCCATGACCGCGACGGGACGTTCCTGAGCGCCGTCTATTACTATCACACGCCCAAGAGATTCCTCAATCTGACTGACTCGTTGGATGTCGGCAAGCCCGAGGCCGAGGCCGCACACCACTATCAGATGAATGGCACGCCGGGCAAACTGCGCCTGCAAACCGACACCTCGGGCTACGAAGGCAATTGCAACGAACTCACCAACGACGACGGCCGCTGGACCGACAAGGGGTCCTCCTTCAGTGTGAAAATCACCCCGGACAACGACGGCGTTCGCCTGCGCAAGCGCCTCAACGAGATGACCTATCACCAGGAAGTGGACGTGTATGTGGACGGCACGCTGGCAGGGACCTGGTTTGAACAGGGGGCCAATCATGTGCTCAACTACGATCACGCGGCGTACAAGGAACTCGTGAAAAACACCTTTGCCAAGAACAATCAGGAAGTGCCGAGTTGGCAAAACGGGACCATGCCCACCAAGTTCCGCGACACTGAGTTTGAGATCCCCGCAGCTCTGACGAAAGGCAAGGCGACGCTCAACCTTAAATTGGTGACCCGCAATGCCCTGGCCGTCCACCCGGCTGACGACAAACTCACCAACGAGTATTATTATTGGGTCTATTGTTACGCGAATGCCTTAAACAACCCCTGATGCTGAAAAACCACAAGGCAGTGCTCCGTATCAGTGGAGGCACGGGCGTACTGCTCAAGGCGACTGTCAGGCAGCCGCAGGACCACCGCGAATGAAGCCATCACCCACCAACAAAGCCATCACCGCCACCTCATGAAACGCCTCATCATCCCTCTAATCCCGGTTCTAACATTACTAACACTGGCCTTGCCTATCAGCGCGGAGGAGTCTCCGCCAGATCTGACCAAAGGCACCAGCAGCATCGACCGCACACGAACCTACAACCTGGGTGCCACCGGCCTGCGCGGCTGGATTTACACCCATCCGGCAACCTATCTCGACAGCCTGCAAGGCCGCACCACGGCAGCCAGTCGCCAGATCTTGGTTACTTGCGTCGGGGCCAAATCGCCGGCCGATGGCATACTGGAGGTGGAAGATATCATTCTAGGCGTGGACGGCAAACCGTTCGCCGATGATGCCCGAAAAAGCATTGCTTATGCCATCCAGGATGCCGAAAAGGAATCTAACAAAGGCATTCTCAAATTGACCCGTTTACGCGCCGGAAAATCCACGGAGGTACAACTGAAGCTCCGCGTCATGGGAACCTACAGCGCAAGTGCGCCTTATGAGTGCCCAAAGTCCAAACGTATTCTCGAAGAAGCGTGCAAGGCACTGGAAAAGGAACCGCTCAATGATAACTGGTGTGGCGCAGTCAACGGCCTCGCGCTGATGGCCAGCGGTAACCCCGACTACCTCCCCAGAGTGCGCGAACTCGCCCGCAAGCTCGCACCAGCCTCCCTCGACCTGCGCAAGGGTATCAACGGCTCGGCCTGGGAAAATGGCTACCGCAACATTTTTCTATCGGAATACTATCTTCTCACCCACGACAAGGAGGTGCTTCATGGCATCACCGAGTACACGCTTTCCCTCGCCCTGGGCCAAGGCATGTATGGCACATTCGGGCATGGTTATTCCGAGTTGACCCCCGATGGCAAACGCCACGGCGCGATTCCTCCTTACGGACCGGTCAACATGGCCGGACTCCCGGCCAATCTCGGCATCGTCATGGGCAAGTTATGCGGCGTGAAAGACCCCGAGGTGGATGCCGCCATCCAACGGGCATCCGGATTCTTCGGGTATTATGTGGACAAGGGCGCAATCCCCTACGGCGAACACGAGCCATGGCCCTATCATGAGAATAACGGCAAAAATTCACTCTCAGCCTTGCTATTTTCCCTCCAGTGGGACAAACCCAAGGAAGCTCAATTCTTCGCAAAAATGGCCACCGCCGGCTACCGCAGCCGCGAATGCGGCCATACCGGCCAGGGCTTCAGCTACCTGTGGAGCGCGCTCGGTGCCAATGTCGGCGGCCCCGCTGCCGCAGCCGCCTTCGTCAAGGAAGCATCCTGGCACCTCGACCTGGTCCGCCGCTGCGACGGAGCGTTCACCTATGACGGCGGCGAACAATACGGCGGCGGCATGACCGATGACAAAACATACTACGGCAATAGTAGTTATAGCGGTCTGAGCCCAACCGCCACCTATGTGCTGACCTATTCGATGCCCCTCAAAAAACTATGCATCACCGGCAAGGACGCCAATCCGGGGAACTGGCTCAGCCAACAGGAGGTTGCGGCTGCCATCGCCTCCGGCAGATTCGATACCGAGCGCACCAAGATGACGATACAGGAACTCGTCGCCGCGTTCGGCGATTGGTCGCCCATTGTGCGCGGCTGGGCGGCAGATGAATTGTCCCACCGTCACGAGGCGCATTCGATGGTGCCCAAGCTGATCCTGATGGCAGAGGGGAAGGACGTGCATGTCGCGCAGAGTGCCGTCGAAGCACTCGGCGAAATCAAGGACAAGAAGGCACTGACCGTGATGGTTCGCCTACTTTCCCACAAGGACCGCTGGTTGCGTTTCAAAGCGGCCCAGGCGATCAAGAAGATGGGCGGCGAAGCGGCTCACGATACTCATGACATCCTCAAAGCCGTCGCCCTAACGGCGGAGCCCGTGCAACCTATCAATTGGGCGGATCCGGTACAACTCACCCAGGGCCAGTTGGCGGCAGCGTTGTTTGCCGGCCCGCTGGCCGATGCAATCAAGAGCGCGCCGCCGAAGCTGCTCTATCCGGCGATCCAAATCGCAGCCAAAATCCCCGACGGCATGGCTCGCGCCACCCTGCGTGGATATTTCGAAAACAAATTGAGTGAAAAGGACGTGCAGGCGTTAGCCGCGGATCTTTTCACCGCTGTGAAGTTCATGTGTCCGGCGGATACCATGTTTGGCGCCGAGATCCGCATGGGGGCCTTCAAGGCACTCACCAAGTATCACTTCAAGGAAGGCATAGAAGCGGGTATCATCTTCGCCAAAACCCAGGGTGGGCACGGCAGCGAAAGCAGGACCGGGGAGATCATGAAAGAAATCGCCGGTTATGGCAGCGCCGCCCGTGATGCGATTCCCCAGCTCAAGGAGTTGATCGTTGTTCTGAACGACCAATGCAAGAAAGGGGAATTCCCCGCAGGAGAACTCAACGACCGGAGAACAGGCGCCGTCGCCGACGCGATCAAGTCCATCGAGTCCGCCAAGGATCAGCCCAAACTGAAAAGTTTCAAGGCTGGCAATTGATGGTGCGACACGCAACCTGATGAGGCAACAACGAACCCCTATGCGGACCACACCCCTAAAAGTCATCGGGACTTATTGCTTGTTATCATTGCTACCGACGGCCGCGTTTGCATGGGAGAAAGATAAACCTGCGACTCCGCCGGTTATTCCGGAAAATCCCAGTAATCTGCCCAAGGTATTGCTGATCGGCGACTCGATCTCTGGCGGCTATTACCCGTCTGTCGCCAAAGCCCTTGAGGGCAAGGCCGTAGTTGCCAAAAGCAGCGATAACGGCGAATCAACGGCAGTCGGGGTAAAGAAAATTGACGGTTGGCTGGGCGACACCAAGTGGGCTGTCATTCATTTCAACTGGGGCGTATGGGATATGTACGGATGGCAGTATGCTAAGGATGATCGGTCGCCCGCCATGTACGCGCAAAGACTTGAAACCTTGGTCGTTCGCATGAAGAAGACGGGAGCCAGGCTGATCTGGGCGACAACCACACCGGTCCCTCCAAAACCTGAGGCGACCATGCTCAAGCGCTGGAAAAAGGAAGTGGTGATCGATCAGGATCTTGAGCATCAATATCAGGAAGCAGCCATGCAAGTCATGAAGAAGCATAAGGTTCAAGTGGATGATCTATACGCACTGATGAAGCCCCACCGGAGTGAATTCCAGCAGGATGACAATGTCCACTTTTCGGCAGCAGGATCCGCACTGATGGCAAAGCAGATTGCTAATTGCATCTTTAAGAGCCTTGGCGGCGAACGACACATTGGGGAAGCGGCTACGGGAACCTCACCAAGCACGGATTCCAAATCCAAGCCTTGACGCTGGGGTTTTGTCAAACATGAATGAGTGCGCTGCCATCACAGTTGAAATACGTTAGGAAATTCAATCCTCACTCCGAGCGGAGGAGGTGAGCCGCTTTCCATTACCTATCGAGGCGTGAACCATCTGGGTGACAAGGATCAATTGGACGCCAAAGATATCAAATACTTCGCCACCGTACTCGAGCCCGGGCAGACCCTGAAGTTCCCTTATGTGCGATAGACGGTCGGCAGCAGGCGAAGCGCGAGTCCGCATCGGAGCAAATCAGTGCAACGTCCTCCTTCAGTCGCGAGCGGCAGCGCTCACATGCGTCCCAAATTTATTCCGACGAAACGAGTGAAATCACGGCGCGAGCTGGATCAGCCAACGGACAAACACCCGTGGTGCTCCGACCTGATTGGCCGGGGATAGGAATTCATGGAAACGCCCACTACCGCTGTCAGGCAGCGGAGTCCAAGTAAGGCAGTCAGGTGACCACTCGGCACAGTAGAACACGTCATTGACATCTTGGGGGGCGGTCACGCTGAGGCGGAAGCGGTCACTGATCCACTCGATAACTGGCAGTTTCCAGAGATCACTCGCCGTGCGGGGATTCATCCCGAAAGCGTATTCAACCAGGTTCTTGACGCCGTCGCCGTCCTCATCGCCATTCGGGTCGCTGATTGAATAGATCAGCGCCCACTCGTCATAGCTGCTGCGGCTGGGCAGGGTGCGGAAAGTAGCGATCAGACTGGTGGCCGTGCCACTCGCATTGGTCGCATTCACCCGGTAGAAATATAGCGTGTCGGGTTGCAAATTTATCAAGTCCGCTGCCATCGAGTCGGCAATGAAACCGTTCAAGATGCTCACCGAAGCGACCGAGTAGCCAAAAGCGGGGGTTGGGCCGAACTCGAAGTTTGCCGAGGTGGCGGAACTCAATGCATTGATACGGGCACTGACGGTTGCGGTAGTGGCGGTGATGTCCGTTGCTTGCAGTTCACCCACTTCCGGCGGGCCGGCTAGGATGACGGGATTCATCGCGACGGTCATACCGCGGCGGCGTGAGATCCCGCCGTGCTCAAGAGTGTCCACCGCCTGGGGCGACTGGTTGCGAGCTACTTCGTCCGCATAGGTGAACCCATCGGCATCAGTGTCGCTGTTGGGGCCGTTGGCTAGGGTGCCGTAATAAGTCCATTCATTCCAATCCTCGATGCCGTCGCCATCCGTGTCCAAACTCGGGTCGATGTAATTGGCCACGAGAGTGGTAGGCGCGTCGATGGCAAAAGTGAGGCTACCCAGAGCGCCTCCCGAGGCATCCTGTTGTCTAACGCCATTGCGATCCCACCAGGAGAACAGAAGGTTCCCGGCAGAGTTGCCGGTTTTGTCCGGCACAGTGACCACGGTGCCCGGCAGCAGATACTGTTGATCGATAACGATGGATGGCGGATTGCTGGTGATGCGCAAGGAAAGGTGCCCGACGGTACTCGCGAAGATTGCGGCTGAGCGACGGCGACTCATGCCACCATGAGCCAGCACATCCGCAACCTGCGGTGCCTGGCCGCGTGCCAAATCCTCGGCGATGGAGTACCCGTCGCCATCGGGGTCGGAAGTCCCATTGTATTGCAGCGAACCGAAGTAGGCCCATTCATACCAGTCCTTGATTCCATCGCCGTCCGAGTCGAGGCTCGGGTCGATGTAGTGGGCGGTGGCGGTGCTGGGTGTGTTCAGGGTGAAAGAGAAACCGCTCAGGGCCGCGCCGGACGCATCCTGTTGGCGCACCCCGTTGAGATCCCACCAGCAGAACTGAAGGTTGCCATAGATATTGCCGCTCTTGTCCGGCACCGTGACGAGCGAACCCGCCGGCTGATAGACCATCGAGTCCAGAATGGTGGCCGGGTCGCTCGCAATACGCAACGGCAGGCGTCCGGTGGTATCGGCATAGATGGCCGCTCCACGTCGGCGACTCATGCCACCATGTGCCAACTCGTCCGCCGCCAGTGACGTGAAGCCACGCGTTTCCTCCGCAGCGACGCTGAATCCATCGTGATCCGGGTCGGAGGCATTGTTGTATTGAAGACTATCAAACCACAACCACTCTTTCCAATCCAGCAAGCCATCGACGTCACTGTCCTGGGTGCTCAGCGTGTAGCGGGCAACCAAGGTCATGTCAGTCATGGGGGTCACGGTGAGCGGCTGCCAATCCGTGAGCTGGTCAAAGCGTGCTCCGTTCAGGAGCCATCCGGTGAAATTGTAGCCAGAGATGGACGCTGGCGGGTTGGTCAGGGCGACGGGCACTCCTTTGGGCACGATGCGGGATTGGAGGACCACACCGGCCGGGTCGCTGAGTTCCTCGAGTAAGATATAATGGGCGTGATCTTGGATCACATTGACAATCGCCCGCCGCCGGCTGACCCCGCCGTGATCGGGCAGGTCATACGCGCCGGGGTGCAAACCGTGTGCCAGTTCATCGGAGTTAATATAGGCATCGCCATCCGGGTTGTCGTTGCCGCTCCAGTTGAGCGTGCCGAGGTAGCGATATTCCCACCAGTCGGGCAGGCCGTCGCTGTCCGTGTCCGCGGCGGTCGGCACATAGACCGCCACAGCATCCACCGCGCCAGCCACGGTGAAAGCTGCGGGGTTTTGAGCACCGCCGCTGGGGTCCGCCCAGCGGGTGGCGTTGAGCGTCCAGTAACAGAATGTGTAGCTACCGCTGGTTTCGGGAGCGGTCACAGTGGTGGCCACGGTGTTCATAGTCACCGCTGTGCTCTGGTTGACGATACCCACGGGCACCGAGGTTTGACGCAACAGAACGGTTTGGGCGGCGGCGCTCCCCGCCAGCAGGGCGGCAAGGCCGATCCGGGCGGCCCAGCACCCTGGCTTGTTAGCGGGTGGGGGATGTGGCCGGTTCATGGCACGTAAAGGGTTGCGGGTTGACGGCTTGGTGGACCATTACGGCAGAGTAATGGCAAGAGTGTGATAGCCACCGACCGCGATGGACACAGCGTTCACATCGAACTGGGCAGGGGTGTTCCGGTTGGTGGTGGTATTATCGCCAAGCTGGCCGTAGTTGTTAAAGCCCGTGGACCAGATGGTGTTGTCGGTCTTCAGGAAGATGGTGTGCAGGGATCCGGCATAGGCCTGCGAAACGCCCGAAGCAACCATCTGCAGTGGGACCGAGCTGCCGGTGTTGTTGCCATTGCCGAGTTGACCATAGTTATTGCGGCCCATCGCCCACAGGCTGCCGTTGGTTTTCACAAAAACGCTGTGGCATTGGTCGTCGCCGATACTGGCCGAGGCTAGTGCCACATCGCTGGCAACCTGGACCGGCGTGCTGCAGGCGGTGGTGGAATTGTTGCCGAGTTGCCCGTAGTTGTTATAGCCTGTGGCGAAAAGACTGCCGCCGCTCGTCACATAGAGACTGTGATACACACCCGTCGAGACCTGGACCACATCGGTGGCGATCTGGACCGGCGTGCTGCGGGCGGTGGTGCTCGCGTCGCCCAGTTGCCCTTCGCTGTTGCGCCCCATCGAGAAGAGGTTTCCGTCTGTGGTGATATACATGGAGTGTTCCGAGCCGCAGGCGACCTTGCTCACGCCGGTGGCCACTTGGACCGGTGTGGGGCGGTTGGTGGTGGAGGAGTCGCCAAGTTGACCGGAGGTGTTGAGACCCATGCCCCAAAGGGTTCCATCGGTCTTGATGAACATCGTATGGCTGCCGCCGGTGGCGACCTCCGCCACTCCGGTTGCAATCTGGATCGGGCCGGTACGGGCCGTGGTCGTGCCGTCGCCGAGTTGGCCGTAGTTGTTGTAACCCACCGCCCAGAGGCTACCGTCAGCGCGAATGTAGAAAGTGCAGGCGTTGCCCCCAGTTGCGACTTTCGAGATATTGGGAGCCGGGAATTGCTGCCAACTGGATTGACCGTAGTCGTTGCGGCCCCAGCCCTTGAGGTAGCTAGTCGTCGCTGCCAGACTTTTCACAATGGAATCGGTTGTGACTGAGGAAAACCCGTACTTACCGGCCTGCGCCCGGCTCAATTCGGCAGGGGTGATCGGGTGCGCCCCCATCTGCTCATAGGCATACACCAGCCCGGCTGGACTGGGAATAATCCGATATCCATAAGGAGGATAACCATTTTCATCCTCTGAGAGTTTGATCCCGGTATAAACCCCACTCTTGCCCCAGATGGTCCCCAGCCAGCCCCAGTCGTTGGGGGATGTGGCGTAAGTCTGGTTGACCAGGCCATTGGCGAGATACCACAGCCATAGATCGCGAAGCTGGGGGTTGGTGATAGGTGCAGAACTGACTTGGATGGCGGGTTGATCCCCGGAGGCCGGCACGGTGATCCAGTGAATGCCCAGCAGGCTGCGGCTGTCCTTGGCGAGTATCTCGAATTCAAACGTCGCATAGTCGATCGCCCAGTCGGCCGGCATGTTCCAGACCACATGCCGGGTGACTCCCGTGGGCTGATCGGCACCAATGTTGGCCGCCGTGTTTTCGACGAAGGTGCACGCAGGCACCGAGTAGCCGGTCCGGTTTTTGGTGTCGCCGTCGCGCACGGCCAACAGCGCGGTGGTGACGGTGGCGCTGTCGGCATCCTTCACCTGATAGTCGATGTCCACCAGATTGGTTCCGGCACGTTGGCTGGCCGAGAGGATCATGGGTTGAGGAATTGCAGGAGGCGCCGGGAAATTCGAGGCGTTGGAGTATTCGCGCATGGCGATGGAAACCCGGTTGCCAGTCACGGAATAGAAGTCCCCACGTTTGGAAAAGGCACCGCCGAAGTTGAACTTGATCGCCGACAGACCGCCGATATTGACGTAGTTTTCACCCGGATCGAGCAACAGGTTGCCTGTGTACGGAGGGTAGTCGATAGAGTTTTGATAGGCATGGTTTATCGCCACCAACCCATCGTTGGTAATGGCTAAGCCATAAACGTTGACGTTTGCCCATGTCAGACCCGCACCTTTGAGGTAAGTTCCATTCGCGTCAAAGACCTTGATTCCCGGGTCGGATGCGCCGTTGGAATTCGCCAGAATCACGTTGCCATTGTCCGAAGCCACGATGGCGGAAGGACTGCCGGCCTGGAACTGCCCCGGCAGGCTACCAGCCTGTCCCCATTTGCGCAGGAAAGTGCCGGTGGTGGTGAACACCTGGATGCGGGAGTTACCGGGGTCACAGACAAACACCTCGTTGGTCTTGCTGCTCACGGCTATCATTGCGTTGCCGGTGGCTAACTCCAAATCGAATTGGCCGTCCGCCCGTCCCCACGCGCCCCATTCGCGGATGAAGGTGCCGTTTGTATCGAAGACCCTGACGCGAGTGAGTCCCCGGCACAGGACATAGACATTGCCCGTCGTATCGGTGGCAATGCCGTGGATGAAGCCGAAATCCGAGGTAAAGCGCCGCACGTACGCCCCGGCCTCGGTGAACTGAAGGATCTGGGTCGGATTGCTGCCATTGACCTCGCCCACATACACGCCCCCACTGCCAGTGGCGATGGAGCGCAGGGTGTTGTCGGCGGGACTGCCGAACTGGACGCCGCTCACGCGCCAGTTGTCATGAGGCATCAACTGGGCGGACGCGCTGAGGGTGAAAGCCAAGCCTAGAACGGCGTTGAGAAATAGATGGTGAATGCTCATTGGGGGATGACGTTGGGGTTTGAGTTGATTGGTGTTGGCATTGGGATTGGCAAGGACAGCGGACTTGGGAGGAGAGAGATTGAGGGGGGGGGTTCGAATATCGAATGTTCGGTTAGATCACCTGCTTACAGAGCACTGTCTGATTGCCGGATATCTGACTACGCATAATGCATTAATAGTTGCGCGGATGCTCATGAGACTATTTCACCGTCCCCCAGTCCAAGACAAGTTAATTATAGTTATACTTTGGCATAAGCAAAAGTACTGCTCTATAGACGTATATACCTTGGTATAGGGGCGCTTGGGTATATGCTTATCTCTAGCACTCACTCATTGTCACCTAGCGAGGCTGCGCCTCAAACCCAAGACACACGACGGGCATTCTGGGCTGAAATATCGTAAAATCCTTACCCCCGTATGCTTACATCAGAAATTCCGTTTCATTATTAGCCATCATTTATTGGCTATTCATCATAGCTATCAAGGCAGCAAGCTCACCCTGTCCCAGTGCACCGCCTACTCCGCTCTGTGGAGCTCGCCCCCCCCCGCAGGAAGGTATTGAGATCCTTCACGACCGCTGGGGTCGGCTTGTAGCATTTCTTCGGCCCCGTTTCTTCACGTATTGCATCCCGCGCTTTCTTCAACGACTTCTTTGAAGGCGTCACGTTCAGATAGGTTATATCGCTCCCGTAGAGGTCGCGCTCATACCGGAACGTGAACCCGAGGAAATGTGTATAAGAGACAGGGTCGAGGTTTACCACCTTGGGCTTTTCCCGGTTGATGCTCAGTCCCAGCCAGCCCTCAAGCTTTGCATCGATCCATTCGTCGATGCGCTGCCCTTGGTATCTGGCCATCACGACGAAATCATCGGCGTAACGGACCAACCGGGTGTTCGCCCAGTGTCGCGGTCCGTTCTGCCGGTGGAACATCACATCGAACCAATGAAGAGTTCCAATATCAATACGACGGCCATCTGGACCACCCTGTCCTTCAGGGTGGGAATGCCCAAGGGTCGTTTGCTGCTGCCGGCTTGAGGTCCTATTTTCCGTGTAATCGTTCGACTGAGCTCACGCCGAAGTCCTCTTC
>Ga0118677_10010714_pt1 | contig 13948 bp, 9 predicted proteins | sample AliMusrvi5mmetaG_FD_86154 | JGI IMG/M metagenome (GOLD analysis project Ga0118677, IMG submission 86154) | reverse complement strand
GAACGCAACGTTTCGAATGACGTGTTATCGACATGGGCGAGGTAGTCGCGGACCCTCGCCGCGGGGTCGCCGCTAACGTCATTGTAGCGCTTGAAGTTGGTTGCAGCGGCGATGATCAAGGTGACCGCGTCGGCTCCTTCGATCGACACGCCATCTTTGCTAACAACGCGCTTGCCGCCCTCGGCCAGCACCCGGGCGCGGCCCTCATAGCGGACGCGGCCCTCGATGCCCGCCATGCTGCCGGTTTTTCCGCGCAGCACCAGTTCTCCCTCGGGGGTGACCTCGGTGGTGAACGATTCGTCGCCGGGTTCCTTGGTATTGGGAATACCGGCGAGCTTGGCGGCAACGGTGACCGCGCCAGGCTTGTTAGCAGATATGCGAACGACCACCACCTGATGGGGGGCGCTGGCAAATACCTCGCGCCGGAATGTGGTGCCGCCGGATTGATAGGTGACGCTGGCAACACCCGTGGTTAGGTCGAGGTCGCGGCAGTAGGCGGTGGCGGATTGGTGATCTTTTGGAAACTCCAGCAGTAGGTCGCCGAGCGGTTGGTATTTCATTTGATCGACCGGCTTGCCCATCATGGTTTTGTTAAACAAGGCCTCGGCGTCGCATTCCTTTCCGGCGAAAACAAGGCGGCGAATCTCGGGCAACGCCTCAGGGCCGCCACTGCGGCTCGGATCATAAGGACCTCCGGTCCAGATCGTCTGCTCGTTGAGGTTGATGCGCTCGCTGGCGGTGCCGCCAAACACCATCGCCCCGAGCCGACCGTTGCCCACCGGCAGCGCTTCGATCCACTTGCTGGCCGGCTGTGCGTACCACATCGTGGTGGCCGCGGCTGCGGGCTTCAACGTCGGGTGGACCGGCTGCGGGTGGTTGCGGGGCGGCTTTTTCTCGAAACCGGTCTGGACTGGGCCCCAAATGGCTGTCATGAGTTGATAGATATCAGGTTCCGCGGTCATCAGTTCGGCGCGGTTGAATGGGAAAAAGTCGTTGCTGCCGAAGTATGCCTCGGTCATTTCCGCAAAAAATTCCTTGTGGTCGGTCAGGCCGTAGTGGCGGACGTGTTCGCCGGTGATGAGAAGGGCGGAATCGCCGTGGCCGCTGGCCTTGTAGCGGGTGTAGGTATCGCGGATGCGAGCTTCGTCGAAGCCTAGCACCTGGTCGTGATAGGCGTGGGCGAGTTCGTGCAGCACGCACCAGGGTTGGACGTTGATCTGGCGCGGTGCTAGCAACTCGGTGGCCTCCGGGATGTGGACGCAGTGGGCGAGGTCGGCGGCATAGCCATTTTCGACGAGCCACTCGGCCTCCGGGTGGTACTGCATGGGCCGCAATTTGCCGTGGCTGAGGTCGAGCACGATGGTGACGCCCTGCAATTTGGCCAGGCAAAACGGGCGGACGACTGCCTTGATGTCGGAGAGGCGGGCTTCGAGATTTTTCAGGATGCGGGTGCCCAATTCCTGGTTGGGTGGCTGGAGCAGGCGGTCATCGACGCGCACGTTCCAACCTTCGATGGAGCGGATACTGCGAGAGGCGGGTTTGGGCGGTTCCGGAGTGGCTTCGGCGGCGTGGGCACCCAGGAAGAGGCCGAGTTGCAGGGCGCTTCCAACAATCAATTGGGACGGGGTCATAGGGGGAGTGGGGCGGAAATCAACGGTCGCGGACCCGGGTGTGTGCGAGGATTCCCTCGCTGCCAAGCCAATCGTCGCTGGATTGTACCACACAATGAGCTTGCCCGGCGGGCAACGATGCCACAGGCTCAGGCCATGGAAAAGAGACGGGACTATCTAACGTTGCTGGCGCTGCGCTTGCGTGTTGGCTTGGGGCTGTGGTTTGTCTGGAGCGGTTACCAGTTGGTTTTTATCAGCGGCTTGACCCATTTCACTCAGGCCGTGGGCAATTACAAAATGGTGGGAGCGCCCTGGGATGCGGTGATTGCCTACATCTTGCCGTGGATGCAGATAGTCACGGGCGCTTGTCTGGCGCTGGGTCGGCCGCGTCGGGGTGCGATTCTGGCGGGTTGCGGACTGGTGACCACCTTTGCGGTGGCTATCGGTTGGGCATGGTATCACAAGCTCAACATTGCCTGTGGCTGCCACGGCGGCGACGAGCCGATCCAATATTGGTGGAAAGTATTGGAGTTCTATGTCTATTACGAGGCGTTTGTCTTCCTTTGGTGGATCGAGGCTCGGAGCTCAAAGCTCTGAGTTTAGGGCCAGTGGGTGATGGATTTGAGGAAGGCGAGGCGCAGATCGATATCGGCGCGGGTGATTTCCTGCAGGCGACGGGTCGAAAATGCCTCACAAGTGAAGGACGCCACCACCGACCCCTCGACCACCGCCTGGCGGATGTCGTCAAAGGTGAATGCGTCGCGTCCGGTGGCGGCCAGATATCCGGCCAGCGCACCCAGAAACGAATCGCCGGCTCCAGTGGGGTCTGCCACCTCGTGCAGCGGAAAGGCAGCACAACGGAAAAAGTTGGATGACGAGAGGCCCGGGGTATCACCGGCGGCAAACAACATCGCCCCAAACTCACCCAGCTTGATGACCACAAAGCGCGGGCCTTTGGCAAGCAGGCGCTGGCCCGCCACCACTAGATTGCTAGTTGCCACAAATTCGCGGGCCTCGCTTTCGTTGATGACGAGAAGGTCGATGCGCTTGAGCACATCGTGAAGGCGCTCATTGGCGATGTGAATCCACAGGTCCATGGTGTCGGCCACGACGAACGGATGGGCTGCGGTGCATTGGTCGAGCATCTGGATTTGGTTTTCCGGAGCCATGTTGGCGAGGATGATCACCGGTGCTCCGGCCAGCGCTGCGGGCACTTTGACACTCCAATTTTCCAGCACATTGATATCAACCTGGTGGGTGGTGCGGTCGTTCATGTTCTCATGGTATTCACCGGACCACGAGAAGGAATCGCCGGTTGAGCGCTCGAGTCCGTCGAGCGTGATGCCGCGGCTCTCTAACAATTCAAGGTGTTCCTGCGGAAAATCCTTGCCGATGATGCCGACGAGATGCACGGGGTTGGTGTAGTAGGAGGCGGCGAGCGCGGCGTATGAGGCGGAACCGCCGAGCAGGTTGGCGGCCTCTGCTGTGGGGGTTTTGACGTGGTCAATGGCGACGGTGCCGCCGATGATGATGGGGGACATGGTGGTATTAATTATTGGTTAGATGGAGGAGAGAGGAGCTCGGGACCCGTGGCGTGCATGGAGCGGGCAGTAACTAATTTGATAAGCCATTGAAAATGAACGTATTAATTTAGGTTGCTCAGGGGACAGGTTGGTGCGCAATCATTAACCGATCACTCCGCTGCCCTTGGTTTGGCCGTTGCCACGGACGCGGTATTGATAGGACGTGAGTTCCCGCAGGCCCATGGGTCCGCGGGCGTGGAGTTTGTCGGTGGAGATGCCGATTTCCGCGCCGAAGCCGAATTCACCGCCATCGGCGAATCGGGTTGAAACATTGTGAAACACGCAAGCGGAGTCCACTTCGCGGAGAAACCGCTCGGCGGCGGCTTGGTCCGCAGTGACGATGGTGTCGGTGTGATGCGAACCGTACTCGTTGATATGGGCAATGGCCGAATCCAGGGAATCGACGACTTTGATGGAAAGGATCAGTTCGAGGTATTCGCAGCGCCAGTCGTCCTCGGTGGCCTCCGCGATGTCAGTTAGGATAGCGCGGGTGGCGGGGCAGCCGCGCAATTCGACGTTTTTGGCCCGCAGGGCGGAGGCGACGCGGGGCAGGAAGCTGGCGGCGACGTCGCGATGGACGAGCAAGGTTTCCAGAGCGTTGCAGACGCCGCATTTCTGGGTTTTTGAGTCCACGGTTAGGGAGACCGCCATGGCGGGATCGGCTGCGGCATCGACGAAGAGGTGGCAGATGCCGTCGTAGTGTTTGATGACGGGCATGCGAGCCAGGGACACCACGGTTTCGATGAGGCCCTTGCCACCACGCGGAATGATGAGGTCGAGCCAGCGGTCCATCTGGGCGAGCACGGCCACGCTTTCCCGCTCGGTGAAGGGGATGAGTTGAATTGCGTGTTCGGGCAGGCCGGCTGCCGCTCCACCTGCTTGGAGGACCTCGGCAATGGCGCGGTTTGAGTGGATTGCCTCGCTGCCGCCGCGCAGAATCGTTGCGTTGCCGGTTTTGAAGCACAGCACGGCAGCGTCGGCAGTGACGTTTGGGCGGCTCTCATAGATGATGCCGATGGTGCCGATGGGCACCCGCACTTGCTCAATGTTCAGGCCGTTGGGCCGCTGCCATGAGTCGATGATCTGGCCCACTGGATCGGCCAGTGTGGCCACTTGATCAATGCCGGCGGCCATGGCTTCGAGGCGGATTTCATCGAGGCGCAAGCGGTCTAACATCGCTGCGGAGAGCGCCTTTTCGGGTGTTGTCGCTTCGGCCATATCCAGAGAATTGGCGGCGAGCAGGGCAGGGGAGGCGTCACGGATGGCGGCGGCCATGGCCCGCAGGATAGAATTTTTTTGTTCACTGTCGAGCTGGGCAAGGCGATAGGCGGCCGTGCGGGCTTGGCGGCCCATCAGGTGGATGGTATCGGAGATGGAAGCGGACATGGTGGGATTGTAGCAGGCGATAGGCGGCGGGAGCGGCGATTCGGCGAGCCAGAGGGCGGGCGCTGGTCTGATGCGTTAGGTCTGTGGGTGGAAGCGTGTGGAGATGCCTGAACCGGCCAGAATGCCGGCGAGGCGCTCGGGATGACGGCCGTTGGCGATGTGGGTTTCGATGCCGGCATCCACCGCGTAACGGATGGCGCCGAGTTTGGAGGCCATGCCGCCCATGGAAAACCGGCCCTTGTCCAGCCGCACGTGATGGATGACACGATCCATGTCGGTAACTTCCGGAATGAGCGTGTTGGTTTCCGGGTCCAGCAATCCGTCGGTGCTGGTGAGCAGGATGATGCGGCGCACCTGAACGAGTTTTGCCACTTGGACGGATAGCATATCGTTGTCCCCGAACTTCAACTCCTCGACGGCCACCGAGTCGTTTTCATTGATGATGGGCAGGATGCGAGGTTCGACGAGCAAGCGGCGAAACGTGTCGCTGACGTAGGTGGCCCGCTCGGGTGTGCCAAAGTCCGCAGCAGTCAGGAGGACTTGGGCAATAGTGATTTCAAAGTTGGCAAACAAGCTGCTGTACGTCTGCATGAGCTGGGCTTGGCCCACTGCCGCACAAGCTTGGCGGGTGGCGGTTTCCTGCGGATACTCGGAGAGTCCGAATGCCGCCAGCCCCGATCCCACCGCACCGGAGGACACGAATAAGCAGCGGTGACCGGCATCGACCAGTCCGGCAATTGCAGCTACCAGATGGACCAGCGCGGCACGATCCAGTGTGCCGCTGGCGGATTTTGTCAGAACGCCGGTGCCGGCCTTGATGAGAGTTAGATCAGAAGACATGCGAGGTACGGGTGAGGCTGGATAACAAACAAATTACTCTTCGTCCTTGGCACCTTTGACGCGGACCTTGCCGCGAAGTTTGGCTTCGATGAAGGCGTCCAGGTCGCCGTCCATCACGTCCTGAATGTTGCCGCTTTCCTCGCCGGTGCGCAGGTCGAGGACCTTTTGATAGGGTTGGAAGACGTAGGAGCGGATTTGGTTGCCCCACGAGACGTCGCCCTTTTCGCTGTAGGCGCGGTCTGATTCGGCGCGTTGTTTGTCTTCCTCGATGGTGTAGAGTTTGGACTTGAGGATTTCGAAAGCGAGTTCGCGGTTGGCACCCTGTGAGCGGGCGGCGGTGGAGCGAATCAGAATCCCGGTGGGAAGGTGGCGCAGCAGGACCGCGGTTTCCACCTTGTTGACGTTTTGGCCCCCCTTGCCGCCGGAACGCGTGGTGGTGATCTCAATATCCGTCAGGTTGATTTCAATCTTGATCTCCTTGGAAATTTCCGGGTTGGCATCGATCGACGCGAACGAGGTATGGCGCTTGGCTGCGGCATCGAACGGGGAGATGCGCACCAAGCGATGGACCCCGCGCTCGCACTTCAGAAAGCCGTAGGCATATTCCCCGGCGATGCGCAGCGTGCAGGAGCGCAGGCCGGCCTCATCGCCGTCCTGCCAATCCAAGGTCTCAACCGTGAAGCCGCGGCGCTCGGCCCAGCGGCAGTACATGCGGTGGAGCATTTGCGCCCAGTCGCAGGCCTCGGTGCCGCCGGCACCGGCCTGGATGACCAGAAAGCACGACGAATTGTCACCGGGTTGGTCGAGCAGGGTGAGCAATTCATACGAGCGAATGTCGTCCTCGAGCGTCTTGGCATTGTGGATCGCCTCGCGTGCTAACTCGGCATCGTCAAATTCCTTGGCCAGGGCCACTCCTTCGTCAATATCTGCCACCCTCGCCTCCAGCTTGAGAAAACTTTCCAACTTCTTCTTTAAGCCGCTGGCCTTTGAACTGACGGATTTGGCGTGGTCTGCGTCGTTCCAGAATGCCGGCGAGCCCATGGCCTCCTCAAGCGTGTTGATTTCGTTTTCAAGGGTCGGGACGTCAAAGATACCTCCTGAGCATCGACAGGCGGCGTTTCAGGCCGCTGATGTCGAGCGCCAGGAGGTCGGCGGTAGGAAGTAAGGACATGGGACGGCGATGAAACGTCATTTTGTGTTGGCAGGCAAGCCGGAAGATGAAGGGAAGTTGCGTGAGATCTCAATACTGCCAGACATCAAGGGATTGACGCTTCTGACGTTTGAGTGTTTTTCCGCTGGCCATTTTTCAGAGCTGAGGCTAAGCTAGGGGCGGGAGTGCCAGTTGGTAGATGCTCAGAAAATTGGCACGCCGTTTGCTTTCATCCTATTAATTCGCCACATTATGAAAAAAATTGAAGCCATCATTAAGCCGTTCAAGCTGGAAGAAGTGAAGGAAGCCTTGGCGGAAGCCGGGATTCAAGGGATGACCGTGACCGAGGTCAAGGGTTTCGGACGCCAGAAGGGGCACACGGAAATTTACCGGGGTTCCGAGTACACCGTGGATTTTTTGCCGAAGGTAAAAATCGAAGTGGTGGTGGATGACGCGGCGGCCGAGAAGGTGGCGCAGGTGATCGTCAAGAGTGCGAACACGGGCAAGGTTGGGGATGGCAAGGTGTTTGTTTCCAACATTGAGCAGGCGATTCGAATTCGCACCGGGGAGACCGGAGCGTCGTCCGTCGTTGGCGCTTGAGGATGGGAACCCGGCCCGGCATGCGAGTCGCAGTGCCGAGAGAGAGGGTCCATCAGGGAACCAAGCGGTCTTGGCTCTGAGAGGAGCCGGGGACTCTGCCCGTCGTAAAATTGGATTTTGAGGATGTTCGAGATTGAACCCTCGGGATGAGTGGGCATACTGCCGCCCCGTCCGGAGGGCGGGATAACATCTCGAAACACCTCATCATGGTTCCGCCATCCATCACTCCAAGAAAACCCGTCAAGCGCAAGGTCACCAAGGGTAAGGTCACAAAGGCATGGACGCCCGAACAATCCGCCGAGCTCTACGGCGTGGAACAATGGGGCCATGGATTTTTCGGAGTCAACAAGAAGGGGCACGTCACCGTGCGTCTGGCGGATGACGATGATGGGGCCGAAGTGGCGCTGTTTGAGGTGATCGAGGGGTTGCGTGATCGCGGCACTCATTTGCCGGTGCTGTTGAGGTTCCGGGATTTGTTGCATTCGCGCATTACGGAAATCAACTTATCGTTTCGCAAGGCGATCAGGGAGCACGGGTACACGGGTGAATACCGGGGGGTGTACCCGATCAAGGTGAACCAGCAACGGCAGGTCATCGAAGAAATTTCAGAGTTTGGGAAAAAGTACCATTACGGGTTGGAGGCGGGGTCGAAGCCGGAACTGATAGCGGCGCTGGCACACATGCACGATCCGGAGGCGTACATCATTTGCAATGGCTACAAGGATGAGGAGTTCATTGATTTGGCGCTGCACGCCAAGAAGATGGGGCTAAAGGTGATGTTGGTGTTGGAGATGCCGACTGAGTTGGAGTTGATCTTGGAGCGCTCGCGGCAAATTGGAGTGGAACCCAACCTGGGCATCCGGGTGCGGCTTTCGACCCGTGGCTCGGGCCACTGGCAGGACAGCGCGGGTGATAAATCCGTGTTCGGGCTCAACGCGTCACAAGTGATAGACGTGGTGGACCGGCTCAAGGATGCCGGGCGGTTAGACTGTTTGAAGATGCTGCACTATCATCAGGGGTCCCAGATTCCTAACATCGCAGCGATCCGCGAGGGCGCCACCGAGGCGGTGCGCATGTATTGTGATTTGGTCAAGGAGGGGGCACCGATGGGTGTGCTGGATATTGGCGGTGGCATGGCGGTGGATTATGACGGGTCTCACACAAATTTCCATTCCTCGTGCAACTACTCGATTCCTGAGTATTGCATGGACATCGTGGAAGTGGTGACGCAGGTGTGCGACAAGGCCGGGGTGGCGCATCCGACGTTGGTATCGGAGAGTGGGCGGGCGGTGGTGGCGTATTACTCGGTGTTGGTGTTCAACATATTGGATGTGACGAGTGCGCAAAGCAGTGATAAAGCGCCATTGGTGCCGGAGCAAGCGCCGCAGAGTTTGCTCAATCTCATGGACGTCAACAAGGTGGTTAGCAAAAAAAACCTGCAGGAGTGCTTCAACGACGCCGCCTATTATCGCGATCAAATGCGTGCCCAGTTTTTCTACGGCAGTGCGACGCTGCGGGAGCGGGGATTGGCGGAAGCGTGGTTTTGGCACATCATCACGCGCATTTCCAAGCTGATCGCCGAGTTGGAGGATATTCCGGAGGATTTGCGCGAACTGTCCTCGACGCTGGTGGATTTCTATTACGGCAACTTCAGCTTGTTCCAGTCGTTGCCGGACTCATGGGCGATTGACCAGATCTTCCCGGTGATGCCGATTCACCGCTTGGATGAGAAGCCAAAAAACCGGGCGGTGCTGGCAGATATCACCTGCGATTGCGACGGGAAGATCGATCATTTCATTGACAAGGAGGACGTGGCGAAGGTGTTGCCTCTGCACGGGCTCAAGCCGGATGAGCCGTATTATGTGGCGGTATTCCTGGTCGGGGCCTATCAGGAAACCCTGGGCGACCTGCACAATTTGTTAGGTGACACCAACGTCGTGGGCGTGCATCTGGAAAAGGGCAAGCCGGTGTACACCCATGAGGTCGAGGGAGACACGGTGGCCGACGTGCTGTCCTACGTGGAATTCGACCCGAAGGAGTTGGTCACTCGTTTCCGTTCGTTTGCCGAGCAAGCGGTGGCCGACGGGCTGATCACGCCGAAGGAGCGTCGTGAGATTCTCGACATGTATCGCGCCGGATTGGCCGGTTATACCTACTTTGAGAGTTGAGTTCTGCGGCTGACAGACGTTAGCGGATATAGGAATACCCCAACCTGCTGCGCAGTGCTGGCGCATTTCTGCCATGCCCGGATGATCTCACTGAGCCAATACGATCGCGCATTTCGCAAATTGGACAGCGGATTCGCAAAATGACTGTTGTCCCAACTCGCGGGATTGAGTCTCATAAGCGGGTTGGCCGGGCAGGTATGCTGTCCGGCGTCCACACCTCTCACCGCCATGCCTCCCAAACACCTCCTTGTTTTATCCGCCATTGCCCTGACTCTGGGCGTCCAGGCTGCCACCGCCGATAGCGTTGCGGTCGTCGAGCGGCCCGACGCTGCCGGGGCCAACCCGTATTATCCTGGCAACAAGGCACCGCTGCTGGCCAGCCCCTACATCCGGCTACCCCTCTGCACGGTCAAACCCCAGGGCTGGTTGCTCAAACAATTGCAGCTACAAGCTAACGGTTTCCACGGCCACCTCGGAGAAATCAGTCCGTTCCTCACCAAGAAGAACAACGCATGGCTGGATCCGGCCGGCAAAGGAGACAATTTCTGGGAGGAAGTGCCGTATTGGCTGCGCGGCTATGCGGCTGCGGCATTTTTGCTCGATGATCCCAAGCTGGTAGCCGAGGCCAAGGCCTGGCTCGAGCCGTCGCTGGCCGGCCAGAGGCCCAATGGCTACTTCGGCACCGAGGCACTATCCGGGCTCAATGGGCAGGAGCCGGACTTGATGCCGCATTTGAACATGATGTATGCCTATCGTTTCTACTATGATTATAGTGGCGACAAGCGGGTGCTCGATTTGCTAACGAAGTTCTGCCATTACGAACTGACATTGGACGACAAGAAGTTTTTCCAAGGTGGCTGGGGGGTATCGCGCAACAGTGACAACATGGACATGGTGTACTGGCTGTACAACCGCACCGGCGATCCCAAGCTATTGGAACTTGGTGAGAAACTGATGCGCACCGGCCAGAAGTGGATGGATCGGATCGGTGGCGGCCACAATGTGCAGACCTGCCAGGGGTTCCGCAAACCGGCTGTTTTCTATCAGCAAAACAAGGATCCGAAATACCTCGAAATCGCCGATTCCAATTGGACGGCGCTCTATGACCAGTATGGCCAGGTGCCCGGCGGCATGTTCGGTGGCGACGAGTTCGCCAGGCCGGGCTATGGCGACCCGAAGCAGGCGATCGAAACCTGCGGCGCTGTTGAGATGATGTTTTCCGAACAAATCCTCTTCCGCATCACTGGCGACCTCAAATGGATGGACCGCTGCGAAAACATCGCCTTCAACACGTTCCCGGCCACCATGACCGCCGACGGCAAGGCGCTGCGTTACCTGACCAGCCCTAACCAGTCTAACTCCGACGCACGCAGCAAGGCCCCCTCGCTGTGCAATGATGGCGAGATGCAGGTGATGGACCCGCACAACCACCGCTGCTGCCAGCACAACGTAGGCGTCGGCTGGCCGCATTTCGTCGAAAGCCTGTTTGAAGCCACCCCCGACAGCGGCTTGGCCGCCGTGATGTACGCACCCTGCACGCTCAGCGCCCAGGTGGGCGATGGCAGCAAGGTGACCATCGAAGAAGCCACCAAGTATCCGTTTGAGGAAGCCATCCAGTTCAACCTGAAGTTGGCGAAGAGCGTCGCCTTCCCGTTCTATCTGCGCATCCCGGCCTGGTGCGACGCCCCGTCTATCAAGATCAACGGAGCCGCAGCCACAGTGGCGGCCAAGGGCGGCCAACTGGTGTGCATCAAGCGCACATGGAAGGACGGCGACAAGCTCGTTCTGGAGCTGCCGATGCCAGTGAAGCTCACTCGCTGGGCCAAGAACAAGGACAGCGTGTCGGTCAACCGAGGACCGCTAACATATTCTATCAAGATTGGTGAGAACTACGTGCGTCACGGCAATATGGACCCGAAGGCCCCATGGCCGGCTTGGGAGATCAAGCCGACGTCGCCATGGAATTACGGGCTGGTGGTGGATGCGGCGCAACCCGCCAAATCCTTCACTCTGGTGAAAAAAGCCTGGCCGGCCGACGAGCAACCGTTTGCCTTGGAGTCCGCGCCGCTCGAGTTGAAGGCCAACGCCCGCCGGATCCCAACATGGGGTGAAAACTACTGGGGCACCGTGGACCGCCTCCAGTCATCGCCCGTCAAAGTGGACACCAAGACCGAGATGGTGACGATGCTGCCGATGGGTGCCTGCCGCCTGCGCCTGACCGCGCTGCCGGTCATTGGCGAGGGCGCGGATGCCAAGCCGTGGCCGAAGTATCAGGAGCCGGTGTCGTCGTGGTCTGAGGATATGGGGATTTTGAAGACGATCACGGATGCGAGTGACCCGAGGAGTTCGCGGGGCGACGGCAAGTGCTTCTTGATGTATGGCTCGAGCCTCGGTGGCTCCAAACAGTGGATCATCATGCCCTTCGACAAACCTCGCAGCCTGTCGAAAAGCCGCACCTATTGGATGGATGAGCAGTATCCTAACGGCGGCGTGCGAGTCCCCCAATCCATCGCCCTGTTCTACAAGGACGGCGACTCATGGAAACCCGTCCCCAATCCCAAGGGCCTGGCTTGCGAGATGGATAAGTACAACGACGCCACCTTTGATCCGGTCACCACCACCGCCATCAAAATGGAAATCCAGTTTCAGCCGACTCGTTGCGGCGGACTTTTCCGCTGGCGCCTCGACTGAGCCAAAGCGGTGTGGCCCAGAGCTAGGCACAGGCAGAAGGACAGACAAATGATCCGGGGTCTGTTGGGGTCTTGACAAAGTGGGTCGGGGTGGAGAGGCTTCGCGGCCTTGGGAGATTTTGCTCCTGAGGATCCTTCCAGCCTAACCCCCATCCCCCCCAAAAAAAACGACTGCCATGAAATCCAAGATATCTTATTTTGCCGGACTCGACATCGGGGGCACAACGGTGAAAGCCATTTTGGTTGATTCGCAGGGCCAACAGGCCGGGACGTTGGTGGAAGTGCGCAGTCTGGTGAAGGACGGCTACGCGGCGACGTTTGGCCAATTGGAGGTGGCCATTGAGCAATTGGCGGCCGGTGCCTGTGTCGAGCGCGGAGCCATCGCCGGGATTGGCTTGGACGTGCCGGCACCCAGCAGCGACGGGGTCATCTGGGGCCGGGCGAATTTGGGCGACGACTGGGTGGGCACCGATATTCGCGGGTTGTTGTCGGCCCGCTTGGGCGTGCCGGTTTACATGACAAACGATGGGAATGCCGCTGCGGTGGGTGAGTATGCCCTGCGCAAGGATCACAGCAGCAGCCTGATGCTCGTCGCGCCTGGCACCGGCTTGGGCGGCGGCTTGGTGTTGCCCGGCGGCCGTTGCTATGAAGGCGTCAATGGGATGGCGCTGGAAGTGGGCCACGTCAGTGTGCCATTCCGTGAGGATGACGGCAGTCTGCCGACGTGCTCGTGCGGATTGACCGGTTGCTCGGAGGCCTGGGTATCGCTGGTGGCGCTGCGCCGCAGGCTGGGGTTGGAGTTGGCCAAGCCGGAATGGGCGGCTCATCCGCTCAATCAAACTGCGGCCTCGATTGAGGAGAAAGCGTTTCGGTTGCGGGAGTTTGCGCAGGATGGCGACGAGTTGGCGGTGAGTATTTTCCGGCGGCAAGGGTTTATTTTGGGTTACCTGATCGCCGATTTGGTGCGGGTCTTTGATCCGGGATTGGTGATCATCGGCGGCGGCTTGGCCGAAACCTCCTTCCGCGACCTCTACATGACTTGGATCGAGGAAGGCTTCGCTGACCGTGCCTGGTCCGTGTACCGCTTCAGCCCGCTGGATCCAGAACAAGTGACCACTCGTTTTGAATGGGCCACCGGCGGGGATGCTGCCGCAGCCATCGGCATGGCCTACGCCGCCTGCGAGTTGTTCCAGTGAGGGAGAGGCTCAGGCCCCGGCCGCCGGATCGTAGTCCTTGGGGGCACGGACGATTTTTTCGATGCCGTGTTTGGTGACGAGGTTGCCGCCGCTGGCGCGGCTCTTGATGCCGAACTCGGCGAAGTGCAGCGGGCGGATGAGGTTGCGCATGCGCAGGCCGGACTTGAGGTGGATGAGCAGCATTTGCGCGGAGCTTTCCTCATTGGTTTTGTGGACCGCGAAGTACAGCACCCGGGTGCCGGGCTTGCCCTTGGTTAGATCATATTCTTTGTCGCGGGTGACGCCACCGACGGTGAAGCGCTTGGCGAGGATGGGTCCGTCTCGGCCGTCGCGGAAGATCATCGAATAGATCAGGTCCTCGTCTTTGCGGAAGATGGCGACGCGTAGCGGGCGTTGGCCGACGAAGACTTTTTCGGCGACTTTGAGGACCCGCATTTTGCCATCCTGGGTGAAAGTGATGATGTCATCGATGGTGGAACACTTCTCGACGGGCTCTTCTTTCTTGAGGCCGTAACCGGCGAAACCGTTTTTAGCGTCGAGATAGAGGGTTTCGGTGGCGGCAACCACCTGCATCCGATCCACCCGCTCGAACGCCGCAATCTCGGTCCGGCGTTCACGCTCGGCACCGTATTTTTTGCCGAGTTCTTCAAACCAGCGAATCGCGAAACGGGTGAGGTTGCGCAGGTTCTTGGCGGTTTCGTCTATCGTCTTTTCGAGGTTGCGGA
>Ga0118677_10010713_pt1 | contig 13950 bp, 12 predicted proteins | sample AliMusrvi5mmetaG_FD_86154 | JGI IMG/M metagenome (GOLD analysis project Ga0118677, IMG submission 86154) | reverse complement strand
CGGGTACGTTTCCGGTAGCTTCACACAGGCGGATTACTCTGCCTGCATGTACCAGTGTGGGCAACTGACGGCACAGTTGGTTCAAATAACAGTTCAGTTCCGCGACTTCACGTCGCACCATTTGCTTTCCTCCCGTTAATAAAGTTCTGCCTGTTCTCTTGTGACGAAAGACCATAAGGAAGTCTGCCCGTTTTCACGTAGGGTGATCTTGCAACCCCTATCCGCCCGATTACAGGGCGGCCTTCGCTTTCTCCTTGTTCCTCTACCAGCATCTCTGTCGTTCCTTACGGTTCGATTGCCCGATATTCCTGGCTGAGATACAGGCTTACCATGTTCCACGCATTGAATCTGCGGATGACTTAGGCTCTGTCTCTTCACCGGCGGGGATTATTGTCAGTGTGAGTCCATTGTAAAGGGAGCCCACCTACCCGCTTACCTTTTGGTTCGAGCCTGTCAGTAACTTTGGCTCGTTGTCGGTCACGATGTTTATCAACAGTTCACCTGAGTTAGCCATATCATCCTAACCCTCGCCCCTCTCCGCTCGTTACTAGCAGATTCAACATTCCTTCACAGGTTTGCCTACAGTTTCCTGCGGGTACTTTTCCGACAGCTTCACACAGGATAATTACTCGTCCTGCATGTGTCAGTGGGTTTCATTGACTGAACAATGAGTTCTTCTTACAGAACAATTCAACTGCGCGACTTCATGTCGCACTTGCAAATCAGACGTATTCTCAAACTCATGATGGAGGGGTGTTCCCAACGGGAAATCCATCGAAGTACCGGTATTCACCGCGTTACCCTGAAGAACTATTTACATCGTTTCAAGAGTAGCGGTAAGACTTTTTCAGAACTGTTTGCACTCTCTGATCACGATCTTTCGGTTCTGGTTCATCCACCTCGTTCCACCAAAGACAGTGGCGAGCGGTATGCTGATCTCAGCACCCAGCTGAAGCGTCTTTCCGAAGAACTCGGCAAGAAGAACTCTCATGTTACCAGCAGGTGCTCTGGGAGGAGTATCTTCAGGATCGCCCTGTCGGGTATCAGTATTCCCAGTTTTGCTATTATCTCGACCAGTACATGCAGCAGCATGATGCCACCATGCCGCAGCAGCACCAGCCAGGGTATCAGCTGCAGATCGACTTTGCCGGCGCCCCACTCTGGATCATCGACCCGCTCACCCGAGCACGTCTTGAGTGTCCCGTTCTGGTCTGCACCCTGCCCTGCAGCAGCTTCTTTTATGTTGAACCACTCTCATCAGCCAGGCAGGAACATTTGATTCCGGCGCTCAACCGGGCGCTTGCCTATCTGGGCGGTGTTCCCAAGAACATTCTCAGCGACAACATGAGACAGGTGGTGACGAAAGCATCACGCTATGAGCCTCTTTTTACTGATGTTATGGAGCATTGGGCGTTGCACTACCAGACCAACATGCAGGCAACCAGGATTGTCCGGCCCAAGGATAAACCTTCCGTTGAGGGTACTGTGCATATTGCCTACAACCAGATTTATGCACGTCTTCGTCATGAGGAATTTACCAGTCTCAACGCCTTGAAGTGTCGGGTACGGGAGTTGCTGGATAATGCCAATGATCGACTGATGACCGATTATGGCAAGAGTCGCAGGCAGCGGTTTATGGAGCTTGAACAAGAGCTGTTACAACCACTGCCGCCAACCGATTTTGCCTATAAACGTGAAACCACGGCCACCGTCAAGAAAAATTACCATGTCATGCTGGGAGAAGACCGCTGTCAGTACAGTGTCCCTCATGAGTATATCGGCAAGCATGTCAAGCTGATCTACGATGAAGCTGTGGTTGAGGTCTTTCTTGATTTTTATCGTATTGCCCTGCATCAGCGCATCGTAGGACGCCGGGGCATCTACTGTACCGTTGAGGAACACATGCCGGAAGCCCACCGCCGGTACTATCAGCAACAAGGGTGGACTGAGGAAGACTTTACCAGCAAAGCCGCCGCTGTTGGGCCTTGTACTGAAGAAGCAGTCCTTCGGATTCTGACTTCAAAGGCATTTGTACAGCAAAGCTTTGATGCCTGCCTTGGCATACTTCGGCTGCAGAAAAAGTATGGAACAAGTCGACTTGAAGCTGCATGCGGGCTAGCATTGCAAGTCCCCAGCGTCAGCTATCGTCTTGTCCATAACATCCTGGAGCACAACCGCGATAAAGCAGTGGTGGCGGCAGCATACCATGCACCTCTGCTGCCACTTCATGACAATATTCGTGGCAAAGAAGTCTACAATTAACCTCAACCACCATGACCATGAATACACAGCTTACCCTTGACCAGCTTCGCTCCATGAACCTTTATGGTATGGCAAATGCCTATGAAGCAGCGGCCTTGCTCCCCGTCCACGAACAGCCAGCAGCGGACACGCTGCTCGGCCAGCTTGTTGATGCAGAGCAGCGTTTTCGAAAAGAACAGAGCACCAAACGGTACCTCCTGCAAAGCAAGATCCGTTACCCAGCCATACTGGAACAGGTTCACTGCAACGCCGCCCGAAACCTGAGCAGGGATCAACTTCTCAGCCTTGCTGACTGCACCTTTATCGGGCGGGGTGAAAATATTCTTATTACCGGAGCCACGGGATGCGGCAAGAGTTACCTTGCCTGTGCATTGGGAAGGCACGCCTGCTCACTCGGGTATCGCACGCTGTACTTTGGTATGAACCGGTTTCTTGAACGGATCGCCCAGACAAAACTTGACGGAACCTTTGTCCGGGTGCTTAACCAAATTGAACGAACTCATCTGATTATCCTTGATGATTTCGGGCTGCAACCACTCGATGCAACGACACGTATTGCACTACTGCAAATCCTTGAAGATCGGTACGGAAAGCAGGCGGTCATGATCACTTCTCAGCTGCCGGTTGCCCAGTGGCATGACGTAATTGGGGAGCCGACAATTGCCGATGGAATCATGGATCGATTAGTCGGAAATGCTCACCGGCTTGAGTTGAAAGGTGAATCAATGAGGAGAAAGAAATTGGATAAAAATGTGTAAGTTCTAACAGCAAATCTGGCCTGAAAAAAGTGGTACACTTTGTAGCGGAATCACTGGTACACTTTCACCCGGAATGGGTGGTACACTTTCCCCGGAATACTCACTTGGTGCTTGAAGCTGATACATCTATAAGGCGGCATATTAAAATCAAAAGTATGGCGAACCCACACGATCCAGCGTGGAAGCAATACTTTGAGGCCCGTCGGAACAAACAGAGAACCAAATTAACACTGCGGTGTTGTCGGGTGCCGCAAGGTGCCTTTGCAGAGGCTTGAGCCGTGTGCGGTGAAAGTCGCACGCACGGTTCTTAGGGGACGGTGGCGCAGTAATGTGCTGCTGTTACCCGACTTTTACAACAGGAAACGGAAACACTCAACGTTAGGGTATAAATCGCCTGTTGAGTTTTTACGCAATAAACAACAACCAGTGACTGTGGCTTCTTAATATGTCCGTTTTTTTGTTGCAAGTCCAACCTTCACTTTCATATTTTTTTCGTTAAAATTGGTGCGATTTAAAGCCCCGGTATTCCGGGGCTTGGTTTTTTGATTTATTTTGAAATCACACAGTATAAGCCTCATAGATGATTCCGTGTGACACAACACCCGCAAGATTTGCGATATTCTCGGCAGACTCAGAGAAATGAGCAAGCACCTGCGCCCGCGTCTCAACATGCAGATCATTGAGCCAGAAATCAAAGCCTGCCTGGTCAAGAGCACGACCAAGAACATGGTGATAAACGAGAGATACAAACTCTGAGTCTGTTGGTGATGATCCGTACATGGCGACAAACTCAGCGCTATGAATAAATCCATTAGCGACACTGATTAACGATGCTCCATGGTTCATAGCATCATACCAGTACCCTAGGCCTCCATAATCCGGAGTGCGATCGAAAGCTGCCTTATAAATCCGATACGCCTCAAGAAGGGTTTCGTTTGGTGCTGCAGCAATTGTGAGTGTGTGATCAGCGAACTGAAGTTTTTCAACATTCGTCTCTGTAACAGTTCCGTCATTCTGGAAAACATCTGTTATTACAAATCCACTACTTATTTGAGCAATGGTATAATGCCACTCCAAACCTGTAAAAACAATAGTATCAAACCCTGCACCACCATCAATAGTCTTATTTTGCGACCCAATGTAAAAAGTATCATCCCATGTTGTTCCGGATACGAATATACTTACGTCCTCAGTCACAAGGAGTGCATATCCCGTATAATAACTTCCTTGATGCCATCCAGCTTCGACGTAGTACGTCCCTGTATATGGAGCAACAAATCCAGCTGTTACGATTGCAGAGTATCCGTTTCCAGTCGGTGATGTCGTTATATTCGCACTTATCGCATTACCTTGACTATCAAATACCTCTAAAATATATGGATCAAAAAAACTGCTCGTACCTAGAGATAGAGTCGCTCCAGCAGTAACGTTGAAATGATATATCCCATGAAGAAGGGCATAAGGTTCCGCACCAGAAACAGCTGCGGTATAATCCCACCCATAATTATTGGGTGCTGACGGATAAAAGACAAGTCCCCAAGAACTTGACATTTGGCTTGGTGTAAGGTCTGGTAGATAATCAAGTGTTGTATAAGTTGACATGCTTCCCCCGTTTAAGTTGATAATCCACCGCATTATACGCCTATTTGCAGTTTTTTACTACAGCAGATCGTCCAGATTGCGGGCTAGGCGATCCATGTTGTGCACAACGACGGTATCACCCTCGCGGACGAACGAAAGCAGCGCCTCAAGTTCCGGCCTCTTTATATCTTTACCGGATGCCTTATCGGTGAACACCTTGTCGAGAGGAACCTGATCAAGTTGTCGCTCCGGATTCTGGTCGAAGCTGCTGACACGGATATACCCTATTCGTTGACCGTTCAAAATACCTCCAAAAAATAAAGTGTCAGGATGAACTCTATAACTTGTCTGATCACGTGTCAATATAATACAAAAACAACTCTATTCTGACAGCAATTCAGCGGTTCGCCTGACATCAGGTTAGGGTATAGTTCAGAATGACATTACGCATAAAAAAAAAGAGTGGCAAGAATGAACTGAAATCAAACATTTTCGCTGATCAAGTCAAAATTTTGCCTAACGCCCGATTTTTTGGTTTCAGAAAAATATTTTTTAATCGCATTCTGCTACGACCTTCGAGTCGTAGTACCTCCCTAAAGCTGTTGATCCCTTATGGTACCGCCGTCCGTGTGCTGCGGGTGTTTACTCGGCTGCACTGCTCGTTCAATTGCCAACCGCATGAAGCGTTGATAAGGAATGCCAACGCGTTTTGCATGAATGCGCACAGCGTCAAGCAACTCTTCAGGGAGCCGGAGACTGATTGACATATCCTTTCGTTTCAATTCAAAGCGCATCGGAACCATGCCTGTAAAATCATACTCACTCAGGTCAGAAGTCTCTACAAAGGCTTCGGCTTCGTCGTCAGTCTTGAAATCAGGGAATTTCTTTTTCATGAGCATTTATCTCCTTTGTGTGCATATACCGCGCACTAATCGGCCTGATTAGGAGCGTTTCGCCATTGTTCCTCAACGTGAAAACGATAAACAAATAACGTTTTTTGATTGTCCGTCCTACAGCACGAAATCTCTGCTCTTTGCTCGAATGGAGAACGTCCGGGCCCACTAACGGTGTACCTACTAAAAACAAGCTTTCGATTTCAGCAATCGAGACCCCATGCTTTTGACATTTAGCGCGATTACCACTGTCCCAATCGAATCCATCAAATTTCATTCGTTCTCCACAAAATATGCATATCTTTTTGTATATGCAAATGCAACTCTGCTTAGAACTCTCATCAAAAACTGGCAATCCAGAAAAATTGGAGCGAGATGGCTCTTACCGCCACAACTTTTTAAACCTTGCCGGATTTGCCGCAGTGTAAATGACGGTGTGTTGTATGTTTTGATGTCCAAGATAGTCCGGAATCAGCCTTCCTCCGTTTTACCTGCTCTCCATTCTCTCTATAGCAATATTTTGGCTCCAGTCGTCGGTCCACCTTCGGTGGACGTTTCTGTAGTCGGTTGTTACCAGAACATTTTGGCGTGCGGCGGTTCGTCCCTCACCTCCGCTCACCAAAATGTTGGTACTGCCCTCTCGCTCAAAAAACAAAGCCGGAATGAGCTACCAACTGACTACGGGACGAAGACCGGGCGGAAGCCAATGTAGCTGCTACGGAAGTCGGGGAGGCTGTAGCTGCGATAAGCCGACCGACAGTACTCAGCATAGCTGCCCCAGCTACCACCACGAAGCACACGGTACGAACCAGTTTCAGGCCCGAGTAAATTGGTAAAGAGACCATCACTTCCATACCAATCACTGCACCACTCCCAAACATTGCCCGCCATATCGTAAAGCCCTTCGGGTGTTGCTCCATCAGGATAGCTGCCGACTGGTGTTGTAGCTCCTATATTACTTTTGGAAAAATTGAGCAGTTTTGGATTTGCTTCACCCTTCTCTTCCAGCCAAGGATATTTACGCACTTCCTGCCCAGTTGTGCCCTGCTTCCCGCCTGCCGCCCATTCCCATTCAACTTCATGCGCAAGACGATACCTCTTTGCGCTGTTTTCCTGCATCGAAAGCCACAGAGAGTAGGCTTGGGCGGCATACCAGGTAATACCAACCACTGGCTGATTCTCGCCTCCGAATTTGCGATCTTCATCATTTTCTGAACGAAACAAAAGTACAAGGTCACTTTCTCCCTTGAGATAATCACCAAACTCCGACCCCCACTCCGTGCTCTGAGAAATTCTCTTCAGCTCTGCTCTGAATGCTGAAGCATGGTTCTTTCCAGAATCCTTTTCCGCCAACCAAGATATAAATAAGCGATAAAGCTTGTTGGTAACTGGATATTTGGCAATATAACAATCAGCAACATCCACCGCTTTCTTCATCGCCGAATACCAATAGTTTCCTCCAGGTATTAGGATATACTCGGCATTCTGCTCATGCGGATTGCGAATCGACAAGGGTTTGCCGCTGATACTCTTTTCAATGGCACGCTCAAGCGCTTTACCGCCAAGGGCAAGAATCACCTCTTCTGCCCGATCAAGAACATCATTGTTCTCTGCACTCTTTTTATCGAGTTCCTTTGCACTGAACTCCAGCAACGTATCAAGTGCTGCTGGTTTTCCGATTGCTTTCAAGCAGTCGAGAATTACCCACTGCCGACCGGCAGTGGTTGTGGGGTCAAGCAATTTTTTACACAGAGCATTAATTTTTTTCTGTGGAGCTTCCTCAATAATCGTCTGGAGCAAGAGTTGCCGTCCCTGTGTTAAGTCCTCGGTAACTGGAGATTCGAAAAGCTTTGCCATAAAAAGATCGAAGTTATCAGCATCTCCCTGGGCAATAAAAAACTTAATCGGCTCATCCCACCAGTCTTCGCCAAAGGAAGAAATCACTATATCGAGATCATCTGGGGCTCGAGGAACATTTTTAACAAGTTCAATGCCTGAAAGATATTCTCGAAATGTTTTGTGCCTGAACCAGTAATCCTTACCAGAAGTTACCAACACGCCTGCACGGTCAACCAGATATTTACAAAACTCTGCAACAGAAGGGGCGTTATCAAAATTATCAAGCCATGCCTGCATTTGTGTCTGCATTTCATTTTTGCCTGCTTTATCGCTGTGCAACAAAACCTGCATCCAGAGCGCAACTGGCGCAAGAACCCAGCGGGCACGATCAGCAGAGATATAGGGTGTGACTTCGCTGCCGGTCTTCGTAAAATCTGGTACAATCCCTCTGCGCTTGTCTTTGTTTTCAAGCATATAATTGAGCGCCGCATCATAGAGCTTCACACGACTCTCTGGCATATAATCCTGTTCCTTCCAGAGAATCACCATGATTTGTAGAATCATGGGTATGGCGGCAAGTTGGCGCAAGCCTTTATTCTTTACCTTTTGCAAATGAGCAACCATCTTTGTCGTTCGCTCGTCAGCTTTTGCACTCTGCACCCTTTGCCACTCATTTTTGTCAACACCCTCGTCACAGGACTCTTTTAAAAAAGCAGCAGTAAACCAGTTTTTAATGAAACGGTCCTGTTGCTCCAGCTTGAAATCCTGAACATCGGCTCGGTCATAGTCCGACTCAAGCTCAATTTCTTCATCCTTGCGATATCCTGTTGCCCGTGAGGTAACCACAAAAAAGACCTTGCTAAACCCGCTCCAGGCATGGTCAATCCACTGACAGACCTCTTTTCTCTCTTCGATATTACTGATTTCATCAAGCCCGTCAAGCAAAACAAGGGATGTCCCTGCCTGAAGCCAGTCATTAAAAACATCTTCGGTCAAAGTGTGATGATGTCTTTTATACCAAAGTGAAAGGTTTACTGGCAGTGAGTCATAATGGAGTTTTTCGTCGTTCTTTTCATGTCGGAGAAGCTCACGCAATGGGAGATAAAAAACATTTATCCGACCGGCAAACCCAAGCCTGACTGAGCGTTCCGGATCAAGTGCGCACAGAGTATAATACTTGAGCAACGTTGTCTTTCCGGCCCCAGGGTCACCGATCACCAGCAACAATCTCAAACCTCGACCATCATGAAATGACCGTTTCATAAGCTCGTCAGGATAAAAAATACGCTCATCTCTCTCATTTCCCTGACGAATATTTTGCCCATCACAAAAACAATCCACTTTCGGCTTGTCGGAAAGACGGAGCGGGACAAAGGTATTGTCGTCAAGATTCACCTTGACGCTCTCAACACCTGACAAACCAAGCATAGTTATAGAACCAAGATCAGCCTTTAGCGTAGCCTGATAAGACAATAATTCTTTCAGATCATGATGCGACTCTTCTCCGCTATCGACAAGACCATCAGGATACCAGTCAGGAAGACGAAGTTCAAGATGATGGGAAAGCTTACTTTCAAATTCATGACGTTCGTCATATTTACAGACCAGCCCATCAGTCAGCATCGCTGTTCTGAATGCATCAAGCTTTTCTATTTGATCAAGCTCTATCTCATTGCGACGATATGCTACATTTGAAAAATAGAGCATAACGGGCTTTTGACGGGCAAGTATTCTCTGCACCTCTTCAACCGCCCCGCCGGGAGCTGTCTTCGTCGGAGTCCCGATTCGGGTCCAGAAAATGCCAATTGCAAAATCACACTCATCAACAAGCTGGCGATTTATGGGCTCCTGAGGCCCTTTGCCATCGCCCCGGTTTTCCGGAGCTGCATAACGCTCCCATAAAACCGCTTCAAGCCTGATGCGGGAAGTTTGATGTCTGGCATTCCAGTCAAGAATAACCTTTTCAGCCATCGTTCGCTCTTGAATAACGTCGCCGGGTGAAGCAATAAGAATCTTGACGATTCGAACCAACGAAGCAGGTATACTGCTTGTCGGCTGCGAGTTCCTTGTTCTGAGAGAAGTATTGCCATTATTCTCTGATGATGTTACAGGCGAAGGTACCGATGTACAAGGATTCGTAAGCCCCGGTATCAGAAAGCTTCCGATATATGATGGCGAAGGAAAGAGACTGGTATCAAGTGTCCAGACTTCGCGAGGGCTGTCTTCATAGCGAATCGGAAAGATGGTGACCTGATTCTTTTCGCAGGTAGCATACATGGCGCTGTTTGGCCACTCCCGTTTCTGGTACGAGGCTCCGGCAGCAAGCTTCAGATATCCGCCATCCGCTGAAACAATGCTTGCTGTCTCCGTCTCATGGTAATGGCCATGCAGCAACAGATCAACCGATTTGCCCAGAGCTGCTGTTATGTTTGTTTGTTCCACCTTACTCAGCCAGTCGAGGGGATGGTGTGTCAAGGCTATGGTAAGATCCGCCGCAGCAAGCAGCTTCTTTGCTGCATCGAGACACCGGCGACCTATGAAGAGTTTCTGATGGTCATGGTCATCAATACAGAAGAGCGCACTGTTCAGTGGCAGTATTGCAATACGACAGTTGTTGATCGTGACGATTTCGACAGGACTACATGTCGTATTCGTTGGAAACGACCGGATTGTTTTGAAATAGTCGTTGTACCATTCCGAGAAAGCATGAAACTTATGGGTCAGATGAGGGGTCGGCGTGCCAAGGTCAAAATACTCATCAGCATCTTCCTTGGTATCGAGAGTACGGACAAGACCTTTACCCATTTTTCGATCGACATCATGGTTGCCGGGAATGATAAACAAACGATCCCTATTGAGCCCCGCAGCATCACACAGGTCATCGAAAAATTTCGTCGCAACATCATACTCTTTTGCAGTGCCATTACTGGCAATATCACCGGTTGCAAAAATAAGGTCAGGCACATGCCCTTCTTCCCTGAAATGCTTGACTGAAGAGACAAGAGATCGAAGGATAACCTCCTGATCATAAAGCACTTTGTCACTCAGGTGAAAATCCGAAACATGCAGCCAGGTAAGAGCCATGTGATTGAATTGAATGGGTTAACCGCGAAGAAGATGAAGTGCTCACAATATAGTGTATTCTTCAGGGAATGAGAAAGTAATGCCTCCCACCCGGCGTTGTTGTTTCTCGCTTGTTTTGCCTGCAGGCTCTCCCATACGCTCTCCATTCCATCGCATGACCGGCACAGTATGTGACTAACATGCGTTCCACCATTCTACAGTAGGCTATTGCCTTTTACTTCTTTTGTCGGAAGGCTCTGAGCAGCGGCGGTTGCTCTCGGCGTGCGAACATACCCAAAAAGCTTGCATGATATTAAGGATTATGCCCTTATCAGCTCTCTCTGCGAAGCGCAAAGAGTGACAGAGTTTCTCACTGAAAAACAAAAACAGCAAAACCTTTCCAGTTATCACAATTCTTGGAAAAGTTCTGATTTCAAATAATGGCCACCAAAATATCATTACTGGCCATTATTTGTTTTGTAACAACTTGGCATATCCTATGGCCTCCAGAGGCACTCCTTCCGCAAAAACGTCTGGATGAACATGAATGCGCTCGCCTGCATCCGCTGTGTTTTTTTCTCTGTATTTCAAAAAAAGCCACTTGTAGACATCGAAAGAGTGTCGTATGTTTGTATCGTTAAAGTATCATATATTCGTGATACAACCGATTACACTACAATGAGTAGGTACGGAAGTCTTGAATACAGAATTACCGCACGTATAGCGAGGAAGAGATGCACGGTTTTTGTGCGGGAAGATTTCCAGGATTTGAGCGACTACGATCAGGTTGGGCGTGCATTACGAAAAATAGCCAAAAACGGTCAGCTTGTTCGACTGGGCTATGGGGTCTATGCAAAAACTAAAAAATCAACGATCACAGGTGAGCTTGTTCCCGTAGCCCCAGCCTCTCCTGGCAAAAGAGACGCTGGCACGTCTTGGCATTCAAACTGCACCTTCCCGTCTGGAACAGGACTATAATGCAGGAAAGACAACGCAGGTACCTACTGGACGATTGATAGCCGTCAGGGGTCGCATAACCAGAAAAATCGGATATGATGGTGCTTATGTCAGTTATGAACCGGCGACCTGAAAAAGAACGGTTTGAGGAGCTGACACTTCTCAAAAACATCGATCCCTCTTTTATCGAGAAGGATTGGTTCGTCACGCAATTCATACCGATGGGAAGAGGTTCGGAAACAAGAGTTCAACGGCATCAACAGGAAAACGTAGTGACAATGCCCCTTTTGGAGTATCCGATCCAAGGATTCCATTTTCAGTTAATGATGAAAGCAATGCACGGGCTGTTCTCTCTTTCAGCCCGGTAATCCGGCTCACCTCTCCACGGGAGATCTCGCCTTTAAGCAAGGTGGTTTCAAGTATGGAGAATGCTTCAGGCTTCCATTCCTGCCTGTCACAATACTGTTTCAGCCTTTTGGCAAGGAAGTCAAATTCAAAAAGGCTTTGCATAAAAGTTACCTGATCAAGAGAGATGTTCAAGAACCAGGTAATAAAGGTATTAAGTGCTTTGAGGGAGAGGTTTCCCCGCCCGTCAAGATCTCCCTGACGGGGCATGTCGGCGTAATCCATCATGCTCATATAATCCTGCCGACTTTCCAGTCCCCGGGCAAGCCCTCTTGACACCGACCAGAGGCCATGAGCGCCGACACCTGCCTGAAGCGCCATTGCGTGACTCATGAGGCGACTGACACGGCCATTACCGTCAGGAAAGGGATGGATATAATTGAACCGGTGATGCGCTGCAGCCATGGCAACAAGACGCATTCCTTTCCCAAGAGGTTTAAAGTTATAGCGCTTTTCAAAATATGCCATAAAGGCTTCAACAGCACTGCTCTCTGGAGGAAGATGCCGACCAACAGAGACGTCATGAAGCGGTTCACTCCGGAACTCTCCCGGAACAATAAGGATTTTGACCTCTTTTCTTTCCATATACCGCATTGGCTCTGGAAGATCCTTATAAAACTCCCTGTGCAACCAACAGATAAATTGGCTCGAAGCTGCATCTGCAAGTTTACCTGCGGCGTGCATGGCATCAATCTCCCGCTGTACACGGATATGGGCGACGGCTTCTATCTGGAGATTTCGCCGCTCACCATTCGAATTGAAGTGGTTCTGAAGCGCCTCTTCAATCTCCCGTGGTTTTGTATTATGTCCCTCAATAAGATTAGAGTAGTAGCAATTCATGACCCGGACAAGATCGGCAAGACTTCCTGCAGTTTTAGGATGAAGTCGATTTCCTAATTTTTCTGCTGATGTTGAAAGTGCTGCAATAAGATCATTGAATAATAGTATGTCTAAAATGAATTGGAAAATGCTGTCGCAGAAACGCTCGTTTCTGCAACGATTACTGAAAAACCAGAAATAAAGGCATTGCGCATTGCATAAAGTTATTGCTAAATTATAATCATTTGCAATAACTTTATGCAATAGGAAGGTAAAGATGCTTATCGGTTATGCACGTGTTTCCACCAAGGATCAGGACACCAAAGCACAAATTGCCGCACTGGAATCTGCCGGATGTGAATTGATCTTTCAAGAGAAAGCTTCCGGGGGCCGATGGGACAGGCCAGAATTGCATCGGTTGTTAGAGCAACTGCGCAAGAATGATGTGGTGGTTGTCTGGAAGCTTGACCGTTTATCACGATCTCTGAAAGATGTGTTGACTTTTATGGATAAGATTAATCAAGCAGGAGCTGGGTTTCGTAGTCTGACAGAAGTGATTGACACTACTTCGCCCGGTGGCCGAATGATGATGCAAATCGTAGGAACATTTGCGGAGTTCGAGCGGGCAATGCTAAGAGAGCGAACACGCAATGGTATGGACGCAGCACGCAAACAAGGGCGTGTTGGAGGTCGCCGACCAAAGCTCACCTCACAGCAACAGAAAGAGATCATCCATTTTGTTACGTCTGGACAAAAAACCGCAGCGGATGCAGCCAGGCTTTTTAATGTTCATCCGGCAACGGTGTCAAGACTCATGAAGTTTACCAAAACGGCTTAGCGCCCTATTTTTTCCGTTTCGTGAGCAGACCCCATACTGGCTGCAAAAAGCAGCATATCTTTACCGACCAGATGAGCGGGTCGAAAGCTGAACGACCGGGTCTTGCCGAATGCCTGAAAGAACTGAAAAAAGACGACACCCTCATCATCTGGCGTCTTGACCGGCTCGGTCACTCACTGCGAAACCTGATCGATATTGTCGAACAGTTGCAGGAAAGGGGAGTGGGCTTCCGCTCAATCAATGATGGCGGCATTGATACTACTACGGCATCCGGCGAGATGATTTTCAATATCTTTGGCACTCTGGCTCAATTTGAGCGCCGCCTGATTCAGGAACGTACACAGGCAGGCCTGACGGCGGCAAGGGCGAGAGGAAGAAAAGGTGGAAGACCGAAGATTTCGAAGGATGATCCGAAAGTGCTGATGGCGAAGAAGATGAGCAAGAATATGAACATCAGCATCGGTGAGATCTGTGCAACGCTGAAGATTTCTCGGGCGAGTTATTACCGGTATTTGGGATTGTAGAGTAGAATGAA
>Ga0118677_10010712_pt1 | contig 13950 bp, 20 predicted proteins | sample AliMusrvi5mmetaG_FD_86154 | JGI IMG/M metagenome (GOLD analysis project Ga0118677, IMG submission 86154) | reverse complement strand
ACCCCCACGCAAGATCTTCAGTCGCCCTCAATTGATGATCTCCTAACCCGCTCTCCTCTCACCCATCTCCTGCGTCAGCATCATCCAACGCTATAGCCACTGAAAAATCCAAGATGCGCACCATGACTTTCTCCTGCAATTCGTCTCGTTGACAACAGGCCTAAAAACCTTAGTATTACTCTCACGCGGGTGTAGCTCAATGGTAGAGCTCCAGCCTTCCAAGCTGGTCACGTGGGTTCGATTCCCATCACCCGCTCCACTCCAACAAGAACCAATAGAATCAATGGTTTCTCATGTTTATCAGGCCTCAGCATCGTGTTCGCATAACATCATCGCATAACACATTCATGGAAATTCAACCACGTTCACTGCTGTTTATTGGTGTCACAAAGTTGATTTCGGTGGGGCGGGATCTGGTTGAATTCCCAACGCGCAACTGGCACATTTCCGGGGGGGGTGTCAGCATACCGGACGCACAATAAGAACTCGTCCTGGGTCAAATACGGAAGAACTTTTGAAACCTTGAGCCCCTGAAATTGGCTATCAGCATCATTTCCCCACCGCTCAGTTTTCATCCGTGTTCGAGGCTGTTCAAAGCTGTCGGGAAGAACCAAACTCCGCAACTTGGACCAAATTCTCAAGCCCAGCACCAGCACTCGCACGCCCAGGTAAAAAAAGCGCCCGGAGACGACTGAGCATTTGAATTGGCCTGGTCTGCGCCTTCAACTTGTGCCGGGGAAAACGCAACTTTCCCCTTGCTTTCATTGGGTTCTGCCGCTATCCACCCGAACACAAATATGGCAAAAGCACTTTCTAAATCACAAATCGCCGCGTCACTTGCGGAAACCGTCGGCCTAACCAAGAAACAGGCCGTTGAAACCCTGGAAGCTCTGGTGGCCCTCGCATACAAGAACGCCAAGAACTCCTTCACGATTCCTGGACTGGGCAAGATCGTTCTGGTGAATCGCAAAGCTCGCATGGGTCGAAATCCGGCAACCGGCGAGACCATCAAAATCGCTGCCAAACGGGTGGTCAAATTCCGCGTCGCCAAGGCAGCCAAAGACGCAATTCTGGGCGCGAAGAAGTAATTGGGGACGTTGTTGTTGTTGTTCTGGAGGCGGAGGATTCAGTTCCTTCGCCTCTTTCATTTTCAGCGATGCGTAGCGGTTTAGGGGGCTGCCGAGTCCTCCATCGTCATTCAGGCACACCACCATCAAGCTGAAAACCACCCGGCCCATTTGACATTCTGCAAACCTGGGCGATATTGTTTTGGCTGACATGGACGCAGTAGTTGACGGAAGTTAGTTGCAGATGTTCATGTCAGCCCATTCTTTTGGGCTCGACCTCCTCCATTCGTTCCTGAAAACCCTAGATCCAAGCCTCCACCCAACCGCACGACAGACGATCAACGCAGCTTCCTGATGAGCCCCAAATCCAGTTCTCCCTTTGCACCCCAGCCTTGAACACCCTCTGGAATCTTTGGCCGAAATTGCTCATAAAGGCCAAATCCCCTTCGAGCCAGGTCATCCGGTTTTAGTGCATTGGCCAGTCCTGCCATGGCTTTTCGTACTTCCAGCAGAGCATCCCCAAATTTGCTCTCGAAGTATCGCTCCACACCCTCAGGCTCAACGGGCTCGGATTTGATCACCGCCCGCACCCCTTCTTCGGTGTTGATGGCCGGTAACGCTCGCCCCAGAAGATCTACGCAGAATTCTTCCCCTCGTTCCTGCTCACGGACCTTCTTGAGTTCCTTTGGGGTCGGTTTGAAAATGCCCAAGCGCTGACCCTTGCTCTGCGCATTCAAGCCAGCCAGCGCCTTCCCGAGTGACAAAGCCTCGTCTGGCTTGAACCCCAACCGCTCCGCCACCACTGAAGCCCAGAGCGTCAACACCGGCGCTCGATTAATCTGGATCTTGTTCGCTGTCGTGACCATTTCCAGAGATTAATCTGCTCCAGGTCAGAGCCTGCCGCCACCAAATGTCCCGTCATCATCGACTGCCTATCGAAGTTCATTGGGCGGTCGTAATGATGTAGAAGTTGTCATCGCTTCCGACGACCGCAGTTGCTTTTGTCCCGGAAAAGGAGGTCCCGATAACGCCCTGCTGCCCGGAAGCTGTGCCATCGATGTTGTAAAGCGCCCACTTGACCGTCGCCGCCCCGCTCGTGGACATCGGCCCTACTTGCCATAAGAAGAGGGTTTCCCCATGCCGGTTGGCCGTGACAGTTGGGAAGATCTCATTGTTTTCTCTGCCTGGCGTGGTCACGTGCAGACGGAAGTCATTGATCGGAGGATCGGCAACGGCCCAATACACTCGATTCGAGGTCATGAATGCGCACAGGGCTCGCCCGTACGGATCAAAAGTCAACTCTGGCCCCACCATGGGACAATAATCGATGTTCCAGTTATCCTGGTTAACGCGAATAGCCGTGAACCGGTTCTCGGATTTAGCTCCCCTGAGCAGGTAAAAATCCCGGATGTTGCCCACAGCCGAACGGAACGCCAAATACAAGTTGCCATCCGCGCTCATCCTTGCCCGGGTCATGCACATCGAGCAGGCCACCCCGGGAAGATTAGTGATGTTGACCCTCTCACTGGCCCCAAAAGTCGCTCCGTTATTGGTCGACCGCGCCAGAAACAGCCACGTGGCCTCGGGCACAGCCAAAGAAGATCGCTCCACGATCGCACCATCAGGAACCTACACAAAACGGCAAACGACACTTGCTGGCCCGGGAACATGCCGGCTCGGGTTGCAAAAAGGCTCGAGTTGTTGGTATCCCGCACAAGGAAGAAGCCGGGCCCGTGAATGCCAAGATCAGTGGGGATGCCAGTTGGGGTCAAAACGCCTTCGCTGAGAGCACCGGTTTGGTTTGCACTAGGAAATAAGGACAAGCGAATTGGTTCAGGTGTTTCGTCGAGCCATCCGACAAGCAACCGTCCCAATCCGGCAATGCCTGGAGCAGTCGGTCGCTCCGAGGGGCCGGCCGCGGCGGTCGCCGTGTAGAGGTTATAAGCCTCGCGGGTCAACCGCTCAGGGGCCTGGAAGGCCTGGAGCAGGACTTGACCTCTCACAAAAGTGGTGGCGTCGCTCATAGTGACGAGCAACCTGCCCTCCGAATCGAATTTCAAACTCACGATGACCGCATCTCCTTCGGCGCGGGGAGGGGCACCCTGGGCGTCTACCACGATATCACCCAGGTTTGAAAGCCCAGGGTCGTTGTAACCTTGGAGACGTAGGCCGGCGGGCGAAACGACGCAGCCACTGGAATCTAGGTAAAACGTGCCGCGTCGTGTGACATGATTTTCCCATATGAGAGGGGCGTCAGGATCGCGGAGCATGAACCATCCGGGGCCATCGATAGCCAAATCGGTGGCTATGCCCGTTTTTACCACAATGGCTCCGTTTGTCAGGATCTTGGTGGGTGGGATTGTGACAGGTTGCACCACCACTATCGGAGCCCACAGTACTTCCGAGTGCCATATTATGGTAATGGTCAGGATGTTGAGGCAAACCCGCGACGTGAACGTCTTGCGCATCAGGATCGGCGTAGCATTTAACGATCCAGGAATGTCCTTCCCTGTCCGACCACCGGAAGGAGCTATTGGCGTGGACAATGCTTGGCCATCCTTTTTTGACAGACGGTTCGCCCCAAACTGCGATCGTTTCCAGTCGGGGGTGAATCTCCCTGTAGTTTTTCACGTTATAGAATTTGCGCAGATCACGCTAGAAGATCCTACAATCACAGACCAGCCGTGGTGACCAAAAATGTGGGCGGTTTGATCAAGGAAGCCCTGGAGGTTGTTTTCGAGGATTTCAGGGTGGTCCGGCATCAAGAACGTGGGCGAACAGAGGCAGGCCATCCCCAGACCCTAAACCGCTATACTTTCAGCCTGATCGATGCCGCCAACCCATCTCAACCAATGCTCATCCCCCAGTACCGGCCCCAGATACAACCCAACCGCCAGTTCCTCCAGCCGCTCTCGATTCTGCCAGCCCAACGTGATACCCCGTACCCCTTGGCGTTGGGGTTTTACACATCGCGCGACCTCATCCAGCATCCCAACCTTCCATGAACCCGCGACTTCGACCAGCCTGACCCTGGACGTTGGAGCAGATGAGACCTTGAAACCATTGCGACCTTCGAGACTGGTGAGACTTTTGAGACCAACTGCCACCACTTTCGCCGTTATCGATAAAGGGAAATTATAGGAGGTACCGGATTTCGCACTGGAATAGGCCTGGAGCTTGGTTAGGCGGCGGGGAGTATCAGGACAGCGGAAAGGGGTGTCGAACGCTCCTGCGTCATTTGGGGCTGTTTTCCAGGATCAAGGACCAGTTATTCCAAGAACCAAAGGCCGCTTTTTGTTAAATGAGCGGGGTACAGGCGGCTGGAAGTCATGAATGTGGCCCTCTACGAAGGGTAATCTGTGCTGTTTACCCGGTCGACGGTCACGACGGACGGATGTTCGATGGAATGCCTGGATTTGGGGCCTCTGGGGGAAACTGCTCGCTGAAAAACCTACGCCGCCACCGGCACCTTTAAGTTCGCGGCTCTCCGGCCGGGCAAGCGGCACGGCGTGGGTCTCGATTCTGTCGCCGACCGAACCCGTCAGGATACTTCCAAGAGCTAATAGTCCGGGAATCCACCCGAACGGGCGTGATTTACTGGCGACTTCAGGGTGTGCGGTCAAACGCACAGTCCCTGAAGTGGGCCGAGTGGGTTAAAGGGTACCATGACGTCATTGTCGCAAACTGATCCCTGCAGTCCGTTTGAAAGCATAACTGAAACCAGTACTGTTCATGAAAAGCATATACAAAACATTCGGAGCGTTCGCCCTCATTGAATTGTCAGTCGCATCTGGCCCCTGCCTGCACGCACAGACCCCGCCAACCGCGACTGCCATGCCCTCGGTCCAACTCGTGGCGCCGGACCCCACCGCCCTGGAAGGAACCAGTACCGGCGCTTTCACCCTGTATCGCAACGGGCCAACGACCAACGATCTCATCGTCAACCTGGCGATTTCCGGCACCGCCTCGAACGGAGTTGATTATGCCACCATTGCGAATAAGGTAACCATTCCGACCGGATCGCCAGCTGTGGACTTAATTGTTTCGCCTATTGTCGATACCATCAGGCGAGGCAACAAAACGGTGGTTCTATCATTAGTAACCAACGCTGGCTATGGGGTCGGATATTATCGACGCGCCACGGTGCTAATTGTGGATGACGTTTACGATGTGCCGCCGCCGACGGTGACCCTCACAAGCCCGACGAATGGCAGCGGGTTTGATGATCCGCCATCCATCACGCTGCAGGCTGAAGCGAGCGATACGGGTGTGCTGATTACGAACGTGAGCTTTTACGCGAACGACCTGTTTCTGGGCAAGTCCACGACCAGCCCCTATTCGCTAGTCTGGAGCAATCCACCTGCTGGAAAGTTCACACTGTTTGCTCGTGCAGCGAACCAAGTAGGGGACTCGACTCTGTCGGCGCCGGTCCAGATCACGGTTACTGACACGGTCCCGGTAGTCACGATCACCAGTCCGACCAACGGGCAAAGTTTCGCCCTGCATGGCAATATTACAATTTTAGCTAACGCGAGCGATGCAGACGACGCTATCCAGAAGGTCAGTTTTTACGCAAACGACCATCTTTTGGGCGTGGCGACCAATGCACCATACAGCTTGGTATGGTCCAACGCACCGGCGGGGCTCTACTTGCTCCGTGCCAGCGCAGTGGATCAATCGGGCGACCATGGCAATTCCAAGCCGGTGATAATCAATGTCTCGAGATTTGGGCCGAGGGCCTTAACCCAGTAGCCAGGCGAAGTCTCAATTTGGCAGAATCAAGTTAGACAAAAGGGACCGGACATTGAATTCCGATGTTCGGTCTCAATGAATGGCCTGCTTCAGCATCTGGATTGAGGGTCAAAGTCAAACTCCCCTGTCTCTTAGTGATAAAAGAGCTGGGGACATCTGATGGAGCCACTTCATTGCGGCGGAGCATCGGCCTCAGCTTTTTGGACTTCCTGGAACAGTCGGTGCACGAGGTGGTTCGCTTTCTGCCCTGAAACGCGGATCTTCAAGCCCGTACGCAAGAACTCAGCGTTCCTACGGTTCACGTCGCTGTAGTTACGGATGTCCACCATGGCGTCGCGCACACCTAATGACTCACCCAGGTAGCGGATGAATTTGAAATCCTCAAGGAAGTAGTCCGGGCTGATCTTGCGGATCACAGGTGCCAGAAATCGGGCATGCCGATAGAGGCACTTCCGGAAGGCTCGTTCTTCGTATGCAGCTAGCGAGCATCCGAACTTCTCGCAGAACAAGGATTTGAAATACAACAGCGCCATTTTAGCACAGTAAGGTGAGCCAGATGGGTTTCAAGTGCAAACGACGAGGTGCTTTATTACCCCGGACAGGTGGTTGAGTGGGCGACCAAGGGTGGGCTGGCCTGAATTCACCCTCAAGTTTCGCTACGTCCTGCCGATAACCCAAGTAGAAGATTTGCAGGGAGTTGACCCCCTGACAAAAATGTGGCTGCATCAAACCACCGAGCCGCCGGTTTTTGGTTTCCGGCGGCCATTTTGTTCTGCGTCGGTCCAATCTTAAGGTTATCAGCCGGGCAGTCAACGGTCGGCGATGTTCCATGTCGCCCGGTCCTCGCCCAATCGCACCAGGGCAAATCTCGCGTCCATTTGGAGGGTTTTCCGCAGCAGGCCATTTCGTATATGTTTTGGGAAACGGCAGAGAATGGGAGGTGGGCAAAATTCCCGTCCTTCTTCAGCACATTGACTTGACCCGTTTTTCGTGGATGAGTATTTCATAGCAGTTCACTTATCCACAAATTGAAGGCTGTTGGATCAACGAACCGGTTTGTTGAATCAATGATTAGCCCACTGCACGCGCCATGAGCTATCGGCACCTACTCCCTCTCGTGGGCATGGTTCTCATCGCCATGGGCTTGCTTGAGCGCGGTTGGTTTTTCATCGGCCTGTGGCTCGGTTGCGATTTTCTGGTTCTCGGGATTGCGCATGCACGAGGTTCACACCGGGTGTTCGGAAAGACGGCAAATGGCACTCTGCCGCTATGGAGCTGGTTGACGTTCCTTCCGCTCTTCCTCTACACGACGGTTGTTTGGCATCTCATTCGCGTGTTTAGTCGAGAACCGGCGCGCAGTTCAGTCACCGAGCATCTGGTCGTCGGGCGGCGATTGCTAACATCGGAGACAGAGGATGAGTTCGACAATTTTGTTGACCTCACCGCCGAGTTCTCCGAGCCGTCATCCATCCGATCTTCTCCATCCTACCGCAGCTTTCCGATTCTCGACGGTGCAGCGCCCGCACCCGAGGCGTTGCGCGCAGCGGTTGGCTCCCTTCGACCTGGCCGGACATTCATCCATTGCGCCCAGGGTCACGGACGCACGGGGCTTTTCGCGTTGGCTGTGCTCCTCAGCTCGGGAGTTGCACGTGGTGTCGAGGATGGATTGCGGATGTTGTTGGCAGTGCGCCCCGGCATTCGCCTGAGCAAAGAGCAGTACAAATGCATTCAGGTTTATGCACAAAACGTGGGCTAACAATTCTCCTGGAGACGAACCGCCGACTCGCGTCTCCGCGCGGTGCTTGGCAGCGGTTCCGACACGCCGCGTACGCCCGAGCTTGTGGTTTCGACGGCGCTCGCTCAGCAGAACGTTGGGCGGCCGTAACTTGGTGGCAGTCTGCGTGTTGAAGATGAAATATGCGCAAGTCGTCGAATGAAAGGATGGGCCTGGATTCACCCTCAAGTTTTGCCACGACCTGCCGATAACATAGGTGATGGTTGGCAGGGAGTTGGCCCCCTGACAAAAAAGTGGTTGCATCAAACCACTGAGCCGCCGGTTTTTTGGTTCCGGCGGCCTTTTTATTGGCTGCATATTGGTGAACAAGATCCTTGCAGACCGCGATCTCACCAGGGCTCAGGTGAGCAACGGTGGGATTATTTGTGTGGACGGTAAGTGCTCCAAGTTCACTGCCCAAGCGGTGGGAAGTGGATCTTCGGATGGTGTGGAAACAGCAGGCCGGCGAGTAAAGGCAAAGGCACTACGGGGATGAAAAGGAAGGGCACGAACACCGCCAGCACGTAGTGCCACCATCGTAACGGACGGGTGTTCCTTTCTGACGGAACGCAGCAGGCCGGCAGGAACACCATCAAGCCATATACGAAGATCCAGAGTCCGAATTCGAGTGCATGTTGGGGGCCGCCAAAGCTCATTTCGGCTAACGTGCCGCTCAGGCCGAATAGCCAGAACACGGAAAAAGGGCTGAACGCGTACCGAGAGAGGATAACGGCCCAGCCCACAAAAAGAGGCACAAACACGACGACACTATGGAGGGCGACCACATCCAGGTAGTTGGTGGAGGCCGTGATGTACGCCTCCCCCTCCTTGACGCCAAACAGGGGTGCCAGATTGGTCATGGTCGTGGTGATGACCTCTTCAGCTAGGGCAAGCAAGGTGGCAAACAGGATGAACTTCCAGTGCCAGCCCAAGCGGATCTTCAGGATCGCCTCACGAATCGGCTCTCGAAAGCGATACATGAGGGTGCCGCCAACGCCAATCCAGAGGAATATCAAGCCCCATCCCATACCGAGAACCGCCCGCATCTTCGGGCTTTTCCAAGTCACTACCGTCACTGCCGAGGTGGTCAACAGAAGCCAGACCGCGAGAGCTGCTATAAAGATGGCTTGAGCACGTTTCACAGCGCAAGCGAACCGGGATTGACCTCCTGGCGCAAGGGAAATGCAGGCTGGCATCAAGGCAATGTGAGGGTGGTTGGGGTCAGGTATCTTCGCTGTCACGGCGCCAGTGCCGGAAGCAAGACCACCTATAGCCCGACACACGTAAAGCTCATTCCTGGCAAATTGTACTGGGTCAACTTGCACTTCGACGGCGATGCGGGAACAGTATCTGAAGCGGTCTTTGATCGCGCCAGCGGCTTTGCCCAGGTTGGACCGATGATGGTGGCTCAATCGACGACCGGAGCCAGGGTTTATGGGTTCATTCGGTTTGGCCAGACCTCAGCTCATGGGGATCATCCTGACGCAACGACACAAAGCTGCTTCGATAACATCGTGGTGGACTTTAGCCATGCGGTTTTCCCACTGCTTCCCTCGACGGGTAACCACTGAAGCTTGGGGATTTCATGCGGTTCGTCCGCTTGCATGGCGGAAGCTTAAGGCTACTTTCCATTACCACAATGCTCCTTTCGAAGGGCGATCAACTCGCAACCCATTTCAGGTTCAGGGTCGTTTCCTGCCGACCCTTCCGAGCAATGATGCGTTTGCAGCATGCCTGTTGGCCTAGCCCGCGGCCTATCCCCCTTTGGCCTCTGGGAAGTGTAGGTGGTGAGGACACCTGCGGGGTGGGATCCGTTGAATAACCGGCCCTTGCGCGTTTCGGAATTTCGTACAATATGATTACACTTTGATTATTCCTTATTAGCGCTCGGTTGGGTGACCATGAAGCTTGGAAGCTGGTGCTTTTAAGGCGGAAAAACCTCGATGGTGACGGTCTCGAGAAGACCAGTGGAGATGGCAACCAAAATATCAGGACATGAAAACCCTCCGAATGATTGCTCTGTGTGTGCTCGTGATTCTCAGCCTTGGCCGGCTGGCCTGCGCACAGTCTAACGACGCCCAAAAGTTAAATGCATTGAAGCAGGCCCTCAAAGCCGGTGTACTCAGCCAGGAGGAATACGACGCCAAGTTGGCGCAGATAAAGGGAGAGGGTCTAGATCCCGCCAAAAAAGCAGCCAAAACCAACTCTCCCAGTGGCCCGACAAAGACGGTGGCGGTCGTGGACAATGTTATGAATATGCCGGCATTCCGGGTGACGGTCCCCGCGGATTGGACCTTTGACGGTGCCGTTCTCCGCTCGGAGTGTGGCGATGGAATACCCTTTCTGACCTACCGTGCCTACAGCCCCGATAAGTTCAGCGGGATTCAATTGCTCCCGCAGGTGGATTGGTACTCGGCTGCTGATCCGCGCGCATACCGCTCAGCCGGCATTTCTCCCTGCCATTTGCACGCGCCCGCCCGGGCAACCGATGTGGCGGCCAAAATCGCCACCGACGTGCATCCCGGATCGCAGGTTCTGGAGATGCCGCCCCTCACCCAGGTCCAATCTGATAACTTTCACAAGGCCTTGGATCAGGGGCGCAGCCAAATAGAACAAATGAACCGTCAGTTCCCGCCAAATTTCCGAGGCACTTGGGACTTGGATATGGCGCGCGTCAAGGTGTGCTATGACTTCGAAGGGCGCGCGGTCGAGGAAATGCTGACCATCGTGACCACGATCTGGGGCAATCCGGTCTCGATGGCCAGCACCGGGCCGAACGGCATTATCCAACCCGGAATCGCCCGGCTGTTCCACACGAGCGTAAAGGTCAGCGCCATCCGAGCGCTGGCGGGCAAGCTCGAAGCCACTATTACCGCGCTAGAAAAGAACTCAGCCGTGCAAATGGTTCCGGAGTGGGATGAAGCTGAAATCGCCTTGATTAAGCGCCAAGGCGCCGAAGTTCTGGCATCGATTCAAAGGAATGGCCAACTTCTCAGAGACCAGGCCGATCAGTTTGCCCGGAACATGCAGGCATCCAACGACCGATATCATGCGTGGCAGCAGCAGCGTCGGGCGGCCACCGAGCAGAAATTCGCGGAAGACATGCAACGGAAAAACTCCCAGGCGCAGAACTTTCTCGACTACGTCAAGGACCAGACTTACTACGTGAACCCTTCCACGGGCGAGACGATGACGATCAAGAACCAGCAGGGAGTGAGTGGTTACGTGGGCCAGACTCCATCGGGTGGGTGGAGCCAGCTCGTCCCCATTAATCATTGAGAGCTTGAACGCCGCATCCACGCTTTAATGGCGGAATTGCGTTCCACAGTTGAAAAGGTGTTGGAACAGCACTAAACGAGTCATCTGTGGGTATTGAAAACCCCATCGCGTGCAGAACGCGTTGATTCTCAATTAGATTTGCAAAAACCTCCGGAAGATGATCCCGTAGAAGCGACTGGCAATTTCGCGTTTACCTGAAAAAGCGCAGCCTCGTTGCCGATTGTCCTTGCAGGCGTTGGGCGCTGGCTTGTAGTCCGAAGGACAGCCCTCATTTCTCTGGTAGGAAAGGCTGGTAATCTAGTGGACCGAACGTAGAATTCAGCCTAATTAATGCCCGGATGACAACAGCCGCTTTTCCACAAAGGCGCATTCTGGTGGTGGACGACGAGCCGCTGGTCTGCGACGCGATCACGATGATACTGCAACATGATGGCCATGTCGTGGAGACAGTCGGCAGTGCTGAGGACGCGTTGACCTTGCTGGAGAAGGGCAAGTTCGACCTGGTGATTACCGATTACAAAATGCCCGGGATGACAGGAGACGAGCTGGCCTTGGCGATCAAGGCGCTTGATCCTGCCCAGCCGGTCATTATGATGACCGCCTACGCCGAGATGTTAAAGTCCGCCGGCCATTCGCTGGAGGGCATTGATTATATGCTCAGCAAGCCTTTTCTTATGACAGACTTGCGGACGGCCGTTGCTACAGTGAAGCCCCCGGCAGCGGCGGTGAATTAGGCCTCTTAGGCGGACTTACGGTTTTGGCTCCGCACCCGTACTCGGACCGGTGGGGGATTGCTTATTCTCCACAGCAGGTCGCATTGGCGGGGCTGGATAACCGGAAATTCTCCAGGACAACTCCCCAATCGCCCCCTTGCTAATATTGACTCGAAATGTCCTTATCGGTACCCACCACAGCGTCGATATAGAAGTGAGGCCCAGGTGTTCGAGAATGAGAAATAGCAGGGTCGGTGTGGTTTACTTGTTGTCAAATGCCGCAAGGACACCTGGACCTCGCTAATGATTTTAACGACGACAATTATGAAGCTGCATTCACCAGATCCCTCAGAAGGCCAGCACTTTAAAGGTCTTGACCGATTCAGGTGAACTGGTTCAAGCTTCAACCAGAATTATGAACGCCCCAAGTTCAATTGAAGATTTGCTGCAAGGGTCTCTGCTTTACCGTGTAGCCCAAGCGGAGCGCGAGGAGATTTTGAAGCACAAGTGGTATGAATCGGAGAAGAAGGGGTGCGACATCGGGTTTGAACTGGCCCAGATGGATTGGCGGATCAAATATGGTTCCCAATGGCACCGCGAACGACAATCGCTGCACACCTATCGCCAAAACTGAGCCTTCGATGTGGGGAAGGCAAAGGCGGGCATTTTTGGTACCCGCCTCTGTTGGTTTTGACCGGGATTAACTTTTACTGCACCTCGACCGTGACTTTCAGGGTGGTGGCTTCGCCGATAAACCATTTCTGAACGTAGAGGCTGCCGATGATGGGGGCTTCGCCTTGGGTCTGAACCTCGGCGAACTTCACGGTGTTCTTGGTGTCTTTCTCTTTTTGAAACTGAACGGTTTTGGTTTTCTTTTCCATGTTGTTTCCTTTTGCTGGTGGTTGATGATAGGTGAATGCCTGCAGAAGTCACGCCGGAACATCCGGAACTGGCGAGCGATCAACTGCGTCCCAGTTGCTGAAACCTCCTAACAAACGGCCGCCGTGCGTGTCACATAGGTATAAAAGCGATTCTGAGCTTATCTTGCTTGGCCGTTCTCCTCCTGGTCGCCCCTACTCCGTGCACTGCTTTGATGGAAATTGAGCAAGTCTCCAAAGGGCGGGCCAAGCAGTTGGGTATTGAAATCCGGGCGAAGGCGAATGGCCCCAACGATGCGTGGATTGAGCTGGAGTTCAAGCCGAAGGGCGAGTTGAAAGACTTCGTTCACGTCAGCCTAGAAATCAGGGAGGGAGAGAAGTTTCTGCTCGGCTACTCACCGTTGAAGGAGAAACGGTCGAACTCTGGAAGCATCGTCGTCAGTTTTCTCGTTGATCGTGCATACGTGGAGAAGATCAGACTGAGTGTGATCACGGGCCAGCCCATGAACTATACTGGGCACGAACTCCAGGTGAAGGACTTCGTAGATCTGGGGAAGCTCCCCTGACATGCCGCTGAATCGGGTCGCCGGGAGCATTGCTCTCCCGGGTCCCGACCATCTAACAGCTATATGAGGCGGTTTCGGTCAGATTAACAACAGCGGGGTTAAGCTGCGGGTTCTGCTTGCCGTAATGCATCCAGGCCATTCTATGGGTTTTAACTCGTTCGATTCACCCTCCAACCCTCTGCCGGTTCCTGGTCGTGCTGCGCTGGTGATACTCGGGCTTCTTTACCTTCTTCCCCACCGCCCCCAACGTTTCCTCCAAGAACGCAGTGGCTTTCTCGCAGTCAGGTCCCTTAAAGCCAACCGCGTCAATTTGGAGTTCGCCTGTGGTCCCGATGATGATTTCGATGGTGCGGCTCATATACCCACCCCCATGAGCACGAGTTTGATGGATCCGTTTTGCTGTTGGCGGCGAAGCACGGACAACCCTTTCTTCCTCGCCTCCAACGTCGCTTTGTGCACCCCGTAGAGCTGAAGGAGTTTTCCGTATCCCTGGCCGACCTCCTTTTCTACGTGGCCGTTCCAGAGGTCAGCGGTCAGGCCAAAGGTGCCGTCCGGTTGCTTGTTCAGGGCGATGTCGTACGGCCCTTTGAGTTGGACCACGTAATCGCCTTTGGTTTTGTTCTCGTAACTGACATTTTGGCGATAATCTGTGTAGGGTTTTGCTACCCGAATACGTGAGATAATCCAGGAAATGGACTGTTTGTGAGATTGCAGGACGGCGCAAGATCAGGTGTGTGATTTCACGGGTGAAAAGGGGTGGCCGTATGCCTCTGAGCGAGGTTAGATCAGTCCCAGAACTTTTTTGCTGAGTCGTTTGCGACGTTTTGGATTGGGTAGGGATGCAAAGAGTTCCTCCCGACTGAGGCGTTGCATTTCTCGGAGAGTTTTCTGAACCGCCCGCCAATTAGCAATCGCGGCCTT
>Ga0118677_10008583_pt1 | contig 13950 bp, 13 predicted proteins | sample AliMusrvi5mmetaG_FD_86154 | JGI IMG/M metagenome (GOLD analysis project Ga0118677, IMG submission 86154) | reverse complement strand
AGGACGATTCGACGGCCTGTGGCGAAATCGTCGGCGACGAGGACGCCCTGACCCCCTTCGAGTTGTTGAGCGACAAAAACATGCACGAAGAAATGGGTGATCTGATTGCCGTTCTCGACGAACGCGAAAAGAAAATCATTTTCTCCCGGTTCGGCTTGGACGGCGGCAAACCGCGCACGCTGGAAGAGGTCGGGAAAAAATTCGGCGTCACGCGCGAACGCATTCGGCAGCTCCAAAATATCGCTCTGTCCAAATTGCGTCGGGCACTCCAAAAAAAGGAGCGGCCCACCATCCCTGGTTTCACTGGGATGCCAGGCGCGCATGAAGAGGAGTGACCTCTATTCGATGCGGGTTATGGCAACGTTGATCTGAAGAAGATTCTTGACGATCCAGTCCTTGGCGCTACCAGATGGCATTCTTAAACATTCGATGCATCCGCGGCGGCGAAAGAGCAACCGCAGGTCCTGTAAAGACGCCCAGTGAATTGCGTCGCGATCTCGAGTCCAAGGGATGTGAAAGATCGCCGGATCGGTATGGATGAAAAATAAGGGCTTCTGGATCAGCAAAGCCCACAGCCTTGCAATGACAAGGGAAATGCCCACGCCAATCCGCTTTGGGAGACTGTAATGGTCGGCGGAATGCGAAAGGTAGAACGGGGCGTCATACCGAGGGCAAAAAATGAAGAGCTTTCCCCCTTTGACCAAGGATGCAAACAGCTTTTCCAAGGTGTGACGCGGATCGCTGATATGCTCGAGCACAAAGGTGGAAAATATCACGTCATACTCGCCTTCCAACGTTGCAATATCCCCAAAGTAAACGCTGTCTGCCGCTTGCTGCAGATGCTCCTCATTGGTTCGGGTAATATCCTGCGCAGTGTAGTGGAGGCGGGATTTGATGTCCTGCATAAACTCGGCAAAACCGCTTTTTCCTGCGCCAATCTCAAGAACCCGGCATATCGGTCGGTCTTTCAGGATAGAAAGAATCGCCTCGCGAACGTAGCCCCACTGTTCGGGCAGATGATTCGTTTCTTGAAAGGCGATATAATCCCGCGTGCTTTGATAAAAGAAATCCATCCGGGTCCTTAACTCGGCGACCTGGGGATTCTCTTCGCTGGTAAGATTTCCGGGGATGTTCATTTCTCAGTCCCGTCGATACATAGCGCGATGAACCGTTAAATAAACAATAAAATGCTATAAAACGCTCAGGGACAGAACATTCGTCCCCTCATTTCACGGGCCGCAACTGAATGGAATCGAAGGTGGAGTCTCCCGCCTGCAGGTCGCTAACGATCACGAGGTTGTCGCCGTGATGGACGTAACCCCGCTTGCGCAGAAGTTGTTCAGCAGCCTCAATAGTCTGCTCCGGATCGTCCGCAAAAGGCATGAGGATCGGCACGATGCCCCAGTTGAGGCTGATTTTGCAGCACACCTCCATCGTATTGGAGAACGCGAAGATGGGGGAATGCTCCGGGCGCTGCGCGGAGACATAATCCGCCACACGACCACGCCGTGTGAAAACAACAACCTTGGAATTCCGCAGCGAATTGGCGAGCACCACGGCGGAGTGCATCGTGCGCTGGCGGTTCTCGTTGTAAATGGCTTCGTTGGCGTATCCCGCGCCACCGCTGCGTTCGATGCGGCTTGCCACGCGATGGAGTGCCTCAACGCATTGGACCGGGTATTTACCCATGCTGGTCTCGCCGCTGAGCATGATGGCGTCCGCCTGCTCGAATACGGCATTGGCCACATCGGTGACTTCTGCCCGAGTGGGAACCGGATTGGAGATCATGGATTCGAGGAGGTGCGTGGCGACAATGACCGGGCGACCCGCGCGCAGGCAGCGTTTGACGATAGCGCGCTGGATGATGGGGAGCTCTTCCATTGCGCATTCGATGCCGAGGTCACCCCGCGCCACCATGATGATATCCGCCTTGCTGATGATCCCGCTGATGTTGCGAACGGCAAGTTGGTCTTCGATCTTGGCAATGATCCGGGCGTGGCTGCCTTGTTTGTCGAGCAACTCACGCAATACATCCACATCGCTCGGCTCGCGGCAGAAGCTCAGCGCGACCATGTCAACGCCCAGTTCCGCGCCAAGGATAACGTCCGCAATATCCTTTTCCGTGAGCGGCGGGAGATTCACCTTCACGCCCGGCAGATTGATGTGCCGCCGGGAGCCAAGTGTGCCAGGGGTGAGCACACGGCAGCGAACGCGCTTGCGCTCTTTTTCCAGGACCTCCATGTGCATCACGCCGTTGTCCACCAACACGGTGTCGCCCACGGAAATGTCATCGACCAAACCATCGTAATTAACGTCCACAGAATACTGTTCCTCGCTGCGTTCGCCGCGCACGGTGAACTCGATGATATCGCCCACCTTGAGTTGAAGCTTGGTGGCGAGGTCACCAGTGCGGATGGCGGGGCCTTGGGTATCCAGCAAAATGCCGACTACCGTATCCAGATCGGCAGCCACCTTCCGGATGCGGGGCACAATCGTGCGCACCCACTCATGCGAGGCATGGCTCATATTCAGCCGGAACACGTTTGCCCCTGCGTCCACCATCGCCCGCAGTGTTTCCTCGGACTCGGTGACCGGACCGAGCGTGCAAATGATCTTTGTATTACGCATGGGTTGGAATTGGGCGGGATCAGCCGCCTGAATTCAAGATAATCTCTGCTAATTTTAGGTGAATGGCCAACGAAAGCGCGTTGTGGAACAACAAAAGGTGAATCCGCATTGTCCCGAGCGCCTCCGGGCTGGCGTCGCCGCGCCGGGGTTGCTACATTGCGAGCATGACTTTGAAAGAAGAGCTTGTGCGCTTGTTGGGAGCGGATGCCGTCGCTGACGATGCGGAAACGCTCTCGACGCACAGCCGGGACAAATGGTTTGCCAGCCGCTCTCCGGAAGCCGTGGTATTCGCCCGGACGACGGAAGAGGTGAGCCGCTTGCTGGCGTTCGCCAACGCGCACGGCATTCCCGTTACGCCGCGCGGGGGCGGGGTCGGTTACGTGGGCGGCTGCGTCCCGGCACGAGGAGGCATCGCGCTTTCTCTCGCGCGGATGAACCGGATCAAGGAGATCAACCCGGCGGATGGCGTGGCAGTGGTGGAACCGGGTGTCATCACCGGCGACCTGCAAGCAGCGGCGCGCGAACTCGGGATGTATTATCCACCAGACCCTGCAAGTCTCAAGGAATGCACCCTCGGCGGTAACATCGCCACGAATGCGGGTGGGCCGCGCTGCCTAAAATATGGGGTGACGCGCTCCTATTTGCTCGGCTTGGAGGTTGTGCTGGCCAATGGCGACGTGCTCCGCACCGGCGGCCGCACACATAAGAATAAGACGGGATTTGATTTGGTAGGGCTCTTCACCGGCTCAGAGGGACTGCTCGGCGTGGTGACGGAAGCGACGCTCCGGCTGATTCCCCTCCCCCCAGCACGCGCGACGATTTCCGCCAGCTTCGCCACGTTTGCCGAGGCGGCCAATGCGGTTCAGCGTGTGCTGGGCGCGGGGTATCTACCCGCAGCACTGGAGATTGCGGATGCATTCACACTGCAATCGGTGCGGGGTTATCTTGGAACAGCGATGGTTCCCGAGGGCGAAGGCCATTTACTCATCGACCTCGATGGGCAGGCCGAGTCTGTCCAAGGCGAGACACGCGCACTGGCTGAGTTGGTGCGCGGACTGGGCGCGGTGCATCTGGAGACGGCATTCGGCGAGGCGGATTGCGAGGCGCTTTGGGAATTGAGGCGACAATTTTCGGAAGCGCTCAAGGCGACGGGACTTACGAAGCTCAATGAGGACATCGTGGTGCCGCGCGGGCGGCTGGTGGACCTGGCCGCGTTTGCGGCGGGGTTGCGGGAGAAATACGGCTATCCCGTAGCCTGTTTCGGACACGCGGGCGACGGCAACATTCACACAAATTTGATGGCAGCGGATTATGACCGACCCGAGGTGAAGGAACGGGTAGGCAGAGCGCTGGACGAGCTCTTCGCACAAGTGCTGGAGTGGGGTGGCGCGATCACCGGGGAACACGGCATCGGTATGGCGAAGCAGCGCTGGTGGGAGCAGGCATCTTCGCCGGTGAGTCGGGGTGTGCATGTGGCGCTCAAACAAGCGCTGGACCCGAAGGGGATTTTGAATCCGGGAAAGTTTGTGAGCGAGCGCAAAGAGAATGATCCCGTTTGATAATAGCACTCGCTAATAAACTGGCACTCCTGATATTCAGCACACTCAAAATATGGAGAAAACCGCATCCCTGCCAGCAGGCGTTGCCACGAGTGGCGACTCGCAGGTGCTTCCTGCGTCACGCATCAAGAGCCTTGATGCCCTGAAAGGGATTGCTATCCTCGCCGTCATTTTTCTGCACTCGCCCCGGCATGTTGAATCCATGTCCTGGCCACTGCAGATTTTCTTCCAGCTTTGCCGCTTCGGCGTGCCGTATTTTTTCCTCACGGCGGGTTTCTTCTTCATGCGCGGATGGAATCGGAACCCGAACCCTGTGGCGCTCGCCCGTCGCTATGCAATCCGGCTTACAATACCCTTTTTCTTCTGGGCTCTCTTTTATGCAGTCATCCCACCTTTCGTAGGTGGCGCGCCTAATGGAATCGGTCCAGAGGTGCTTCATCATCTTTTGAATATGATACGCTACCCTCATCATCTTTTGCTTACGGGTTACGTATATCACCTCTGGTTTCTCAGCTCGCTCATCCAAGTGACCGCCATCGTTTGGATCGCCATGCGATTTGGCGGCATCCATATTGCGCTGCTGGTTGGGGGACTCCTCTATGGTGTTGCATTACTCGGCGGACCGTATTCTCAGACTCTATTCGGCTTTCACACCCACTTTGACATGAAGAACGGCCCCTTCGTCGGCACGCTGTTTTTCGCGCTCGGGGCATGGCTTGAGCCGCGCCGCCGGAATGTTCCACTCTCAATAGGTATCATTTTTCTGGGAATCGGGCTGTTTACGTATCTCGCAGAGGCTGCCTATTTGCAGTCCACATTTGCCCAGCCAATGATCAGCAACAACTATTTATTGGGCTTTATTCCCTTTACTCTGGGCACGGTGCTCATAGCGCTTGCCCGTCCAAATTTGGGGGGGATTGCGGCTGAGGTTGGGGTCTATTCCCTTGGGTTGTATGCATTGCACGCCTATGTGATTGAGGTTCTCATGAGACTGCCCTACGGACGCGCTTTTTCCGATTTTCCGTTTTTGTTTTCCCTGCTTGTGTTCGCGCTCTCTTTCGCGGCAATTCGTCTCTTGAGCAGGATCCGCTGGATGCGCGCTCTCATCATGTAGAGCTTGGATGGAATTCACACTCCGGGGAGTTTCGGGGGGGGGGTAAATTCGGAGCGAGGAAAGCAGGGACAGATATTTTGGACCGTGACTGTCGTGATGCCTACGGCTTAGCGTGTTCTTTGATCTGTTGAATTACGCACTCGGCGTCGTTCCCTGCGTCCTGGCTGGCCTGCCCGAACAATAGCGAGATTCACGAGTGACCCAGCCGATTCCTTCAACTGATGTGAGGATTATGCACTAAAAACGGAATTTTGGGCAATGATTCGGGTGTAATTGCCGCTTTGAGTAGTACCATCACATATTTTTTGATGGTTTCTCAAAATCCATCAGATATTGACTCTCCTATGACTAGCTGCGAGCGCGTTTATCGCTGTCTTGAGTTCCGCACACCTGATCGTGCCCCTCGTGAGTTGTGGTGTCTTCCGTGGGTTGGACAATTTGCCCAGTCTCCATTTGCTGCGTTAAAGGCGCAGTTTCCAGTGGATTTTGCCTATGTCTCGGGTTTGGCTCCGGGGGATCGCTGCAGCGGTAAACCCAATGTGAAGGGGTCTTATAGGGATGAGTGGGGCTGCGTTTGGACTGTGGGCGAAGATGGGGTGGTAGGCGAGGTGACTGGCCCGGCTATTGCGGATTGGTCTGCTCTGGCCGACTATCAACCACCATGGGAGATTGTTCGCCGGGCTAATTGGGACGCGGTGCAGAAAGTTTGTGAGGCGCAGCGGAAAGGCAAGCGGAAGTTTATCCGATACGCCAGCACGATTCGCCCTTTCGAGAGGTTGCAGTTTTTGCGGGGTTCGGAAACGCTCTATTATGATTTGGGGGAGGAGTCTCCGGAGCTTTTTCAGCTTATCGAGATGGTGCATGATTTTTTCCTGGAGGAGTTGAGTCAAAGTGTGAAGCTCGATTGCGATGGCATCTCATTCATGGATGATTGGGGTGCCCAAATGTCGATGCTGATTTCACCGATCCAATGGCGGAGAATTTTCAAGCCTCTCTATCGGGATTACTGCAAGATGATTCACGATGCGGGGAAGAAAGTTTTCTTCCATAGCGATGGGTATATTTTTGATATTTATGAGGATCTGATTGAGGTGGGAGTGGATGCGTTGAATTCTCAGCTTTTCACAATGGACATTGAGGAGATCGGCAGGAGGTTCAAGGGGCGGTTGACTTTTTGGGGGGAGATCGACCGCCAGCATGTGTTGCCGTTTGGTTCGGTGATGGATGTGTACAAGGCGGTGGCGCGGGTGCGCACGGCTTTGGATGACGGTAAGGGTGGCGTGATAGCCCAGTGCGAATGGGGGGTTAATAATCCGCCCGAGAATATTGCGGCGGTATATGCCGCTTGGGATATGCCTCTCGCTGATTTGCTGGTCAAAGTTGGCGAGTAGTCAACTACCGGCTGAAGCCGGTGGAAAAGTGAAAGGGCGTGGCTGGAGCAGCTAAGCGACGTGGTGAGCGCAGCCCATCGCGCCCGGAGGTCGCGATCCACCGGTTTGCCAATGTTTGCGGGCTCTGCGTTACAGCAGGGCTTCGCGTTTGACGCCGTGCAACTCGAAGACGCGGAGGATGGTTTCTTCGATGAGGTTGTTGGGGCAGGAGGCTCCGGCGGTGATGCCGATGGTGACGGGGGGAGCGGGGAGCCAGTGTTCGGTGAGGATTTCCTCTTTCGTTTGCAGGTTGAAGTGGCGGATGTGCTCGCGCGAGCCCAGGCGGCTGGCGTTGCCGATGAAGTAGGTGGGGAGGATTTCTTCGCCGAGTTCGGCGAGGTGGGAGGTGTTGGAGGAGTTGTAGCCGCCGACGACCAGCAGCAGGTCCATCGGCTGGGCGAGCATCTCGCTCAAGGCATCCTGGCGCTCCTGGGTGGCTCCGCAGATGGTGTCAAAGAAGCGGAAGTGCTCCGGGCCGTAGCGGTCCACGATGGCCGCCTTGATGCGGCGCTGGACCTCCTCGGTTTCCCCCCGCAGCATGGTGGTTTGGTTGGCCACGCCCACGCGTTGGAGATGGAGGTCGGGGTCGAACCCTTCCGAATACGCTCCGCGAAAGCGCTGGAGAAAGGCCGCCTTGTCGCCGCCGTGGCGGATGTAGTCACAAACCAGATCGGTTTCTTCCAGCGTGAGCACCACCAGGTAGTGGCCTTTGCCGCCGCTCAAGGCCCGGCTGGCGGTGGCTTTGGTCTCCTCGTGCTGCGCTTTGCCGTGGATGAGGGAGGTGACGCCGTCGCTGGCGTTCTGGCGAACGCGTTTCCATACGCTCATCACGTCCCCGCACGTGGTGTCCACGATTTGGCAGCCCCGCTCGCGGATGCGCGCAAGGGTGTCGACGTCCGTGCCGAAGGCGGGGACGATCACCACATCCCCCTCCGCCAGCAGGCTCAGGTCGGGCGTTCCCGCTTTGCCGACGAGATTGCGAATGCCCAGGGCGTGGATTTGCTCGTTGACTTCCGGGTTGTGAATGATCTCCCCCAAGATGAAAAGCCGCCGATCCTTGAACACCTTGGCGGCGGCGTAGGCGAGGTCGATGGCGCGCTCCACGCCGTAGCAGAAGCCGAATTGCTTGGCCAGCTTCACGGTGACGCCTGCGGCGGTGATCGTGCCGCCGGTGGCCCGCAGACGGTCCACGATCTCGCTCCGGTAATGGGATTCGACCTCGGCTTGCACCACCGACATCACTTCGGGCGTCCGCAGGTTCACGCGCTCCGAGGCGGCGGTGGGGGTGTGGGATTCTGGCATGGGTCCGTAGCGCCTACTGTTCGATCAAGAGCGGGCCAGTGGCGCCCGGAAAGGCGAGGGCATCGTTGCAGAGGATGCGGGCATCCTGCTCGGGCTCATTGTAGTCCACGGGGCGCGGGACGTTCAGGCCGATGGTCAGGTCTTCAGGCTGGCTCTGGGCGATGTTGACGGGCGTGCCCACCCGCACCAGCGCGAAGAATTTGGCGGCCACGTTCTTGTGCAACCGCAGGCAGCCGTGGGTGTGCGGTATGGGCCAGACGAAGCCTTCGTGGAAGCCGTAGGCGGGGGTGAATTCCACCCAGTAGGGCATCGGGTGGCCGACGTATCTCCCGGTGCCTTTTCCGGCGTCCGCCGCGTAGATCGTGTCGCCATTGATGTAGAAGCCATAAGACATCGAGCGCTTGCGGGCGTCCTTAAAGTTGACCGTGAAGTCTCCCGTCGGCGTCCGCGATTTTCCCGGGACGCCCACGCAGGTGGCCGCCACGAGCAGCGGGCGATTGCCTTCGAGCACATAGACCTGTTGTGTGGAGAGGGAAACTTTCACGCGCACGTTGGCGGGATTGTGCGGACGGTAGGCGATCGGGTCCGGATTGCTTGGAGGGGTGATGCAGCCGCCCAGGAGAGCGAGAGTGGCGGCGCAGGCGGTGGCGAAAAGAAACCGGGTTGTTTTCATGATAATAATCGAGATGATGTAGGGGTATTTGTCAAATCCCCGGGGCTGTTTTTTTGAAATCGCGGTGCGTTGCTGGCCAGCAACCTCTCAAACTTTTGGGAAACGCTGGCATAAAAGGGGTAGTCCTCCGGCGCGGCGTCGCTCGGGCGGTAGCGCAGGTGCTTGTAAGACCACATGTAAAGCTCGGGACGGCGGCGGATGTGCGGCTCAAAGTGATCCCAGCACGCTTGGGCGATCTCCTGAAGGGTGGCGTCGGGCGGCAGGGCCAGCGCCGGGCTGATCGTCATGCGGCAGCGACCGTCCGGGAGCGGTTCGTTGTCGAAGGGAAACAGCAGCGCCCCGCCTCGCTGGGTCAGGATGGCGTGGAGGAAGGTGACGCACATTTTGCGCCCGAAGGCATTGATCGGGAGCGCCGCCTGATCGGGCCGCAAGGTCAGATCCACCAGCATTCCCGTCGTGCCCCGGCGCTTGATGACTTTGAGGAGGCGGATCATCGAGTTTTCCTGCGCGATGACGGTGTTGCCGGAGGACTCCCTCGCGCCATTGAAAATGGCGCTCAAGCGCGTGTTTTTAAAATTGCCGGCCAGGACGGTCATGTGCGCTCCCAGAAAGGCGACGGCGTGGTTCACCCATTCGAAGTTTCCCCAGTGGGCGCACAAGACCACGCGGCCACTTTTTTCCCCTGCCTGCTGGAAAGCCTCGACCGCTCCCTCCATCTCAATGTAGCGCCGCCAGTTCTCCGGGGTGAGGCTCGGAGCCCAGAAGAGGTCCAGCATCGTCCGGGCGAAGTTTTGAAACGAACGCCGGGCGATCTCTCTGCGTTCCTGCTCGGAGCGCTCGGGAAAAACGCAGGCGAGGTTGGCCAGCGCCACGCGGCGGCTGGCGCCATCCAGATAATAAGCGAGGGTTCCCAACCCGTGGGCCAGGGCGAGGCACAGACGCCGGGGAAGCCGCGGAATGCCCCATGCGCACCCTGCGCACAAGACCCCCTCCAGCCGGTAACGGTATTCTTTCCAAGCGGAATGTTGCATCGATTTACAGGAAGGCTACCCTCGGATTTCGCACATTGGCAATCCTCGGCTCAATTCCCCGGATAATTACCCACGGAAACGCGAAGACGCTACCCTTTTTCCGCTTCCGCAGGCTTTCCCGAGGGCTTGTTGAACATGTCCTCATAGAGGAAAAGGACGATCAAGAAATACAACGGGAGCGTGAAGAGGATGCCGATCCCGAACCCCACAATCCCCACGGCTCCAAGGATGCCTGCCACCACCGAGAGAATGCCCACGCGCCACGGGTGCTGGAGCACCTTGCGGCGGCTCAACTGCATGGCAGGCCAGAAGCGCATCCCCTTGTCCACGATCAACGCCGGGGCGAACATCCAGCAGAAGCCGAAATAGACCGCTGGGATGGAGCAGGTGAGAAACACCAACATTAGAACAAGCGCGGCATTGGGATCGGCCTGCAAACGTGCGTTGAGGGCTATGTAATCCATCTTTTCATCGACCAGGCCCATCATCATCGCGGCGATCCCAAAGGGCAGGAAGCAGAGCTGGGTTACCAGGGAGGAAAAGATTGACTGAAGGGCCAGCGGCTTCAAAAGCGCGGGGCGAAAGCCGACCAGCAATTGAGCCATGCCCGCCTCTTGGCCCCGCATCAAGCGCAGGTAAAGTTGATAAAGCCCGCCCGTCAGAACCCCGAGAATCGCCACCGGGAGGGCCATTTCCAAAGCCGATAATCTCGCCGAAGCGGCAAGAAACGTGAGATAATTAAACCCCACCCACACGGCCACCGCTGCCGCCAGAATCCTGACATGGGGCTTGAAAACCGCCCATGCCCGGGAGACGCAGCCGCCGAGGGAAACGGGATAATCGCAATCGACCACGCGCGCGGCAAAGGCCTCCCCGTCTTCCGGTTCGGGTTCCCTTTCAGGAGCTTCCTCAAAATCCGGCGGCTCCACCACTGCGGGAGGCAACGCGCCATACGGAGTCCATTTCTCCAGCCCCTCATGCCACACAAGCGTCTCCGGCGTGATTTTGCCGACGCGCACAAGCTCCGCCCACTCCGTCTCATTGAGCGGGCCCACCCGGAGCGGCCCGTCGATATAATACCAGTTCATGATCGTGTATGCTTTCGAGATGGAAGCCAAAGCACAAGCTCTTACTGCGTTTTAAGCAGCCCGCGGTTTTTCCACAGGTAGCCGCCGCCGGAATAGAGGGTGAGGCCCAGGGCGATGCCGATGAGGGGCGTGCCCAGACGCGTTTGCACCTGGTCAAGCAGTTGGGGGTTCAGTCCAAGGCCATCGAATTCACGTGCGGCGAGCAGGAGCAAAAAAAAGATGACGGTGGCGATCTGCCAGCCGGTTTTGTGTTTGCCGAGCGCTTCAGCGGGGAGGACGATGCCTTTGGAGGCGGCCAGCAGGCGCAGGCCGGTGATGAGGAATTCACGGCTGATGATGATGACCACGGCCCAAGCCGGGATGGCGCGTGAGGGGGGCGAGACCAGGCAGATGAAAGCCCCGGCGATCATGATCTTGTCCACCAGCGGGTCCATGAGTTTGCCGAAATCTGTCACCAAATTGTACCGGCGCGCGATGTAGCCATCGGCATAGTCCGTGATACTCCCCGCGATAAAGAGTGCAAGCGCCAGGGTGTGTCCGAACGGCCAATCGACGCTCAGGGAGGCGACAAAGCCGAGCGTGAGGAAGAACCGTGCAACAGTGAGGCGGTTGGGTAAATTCATGGAGGCAGGTCGCGTGGCCGGGGAGTGGCGATGCGCGTCCGAGCCGAACGTGCACCAGCGCTTCCACCTTCCTTGAGATTGTCACCCGTTGCAGGAGCCGGTCAATGCCGGAAACGAGGCTCCCCCCATTTTTAGACAGATGCCTCTGCCCCGGATGCGGGCACCACCTGGCTCCGCCAGCTCATGCCAACTCGCATAGAGCGTTGCCCCAGGCCGTTATGGGGGCGCGCCTTTGGCGCTGAGAAAGGCATTCGCAGGGAGAATCTCTTTATTTTTTAGAACGGGTATTATGCCTCCCGGCCCACGGCAAAGGCTTTGCCGAGGAATTCGCCCACGCCATAGTATTCCTTGGCGCCGGGGACGAAGAGGAACGGCTGGAGTTTGCGGATGTCCACATTGCCTTCCGCGTTGAGGATGGCGGGGGTGACCTTTACGTCGAGGACTTCACCGATGAACTGCGTGTGCAAGCCGAGGTCGGCGGTCTGGACGAGGCGGCATTCGAGCACAAGCGGGAACTCGGCGACGTAGGGGGCGTCCACCAGCTCGCTGCGCACGGGTGTGAGCCCGGCGGCGGCGAATTTGTCGGTGTCGCGACCCGAGGCGAGGCCGAAGTAGTCCGCCTGGCGCACGTGTTCCTGGCCGGGAATGCTCAGGGTGAACGCCTTGCGTTCCACGATGTTGCCGTAGCTGTAAGTCGCCTTGCGCAAGGAGATGTTCACGCACGGGGGCTGTGAACAGCAGATGCCGCCCCAGGAGGCCGTCATGGCATTGGGCTTGCCTTGCGCGTCATAGGTGCCCACCACCAGGACCGGGGTGGGATAGAGCAGGGTTTTGGGACCAAGAGACGTTTTCATAATGTTTGATGTATCGGCGCAGGTTCGTTTACGCGCGGGCGGGAATGCGAACCCAGCGCAAAAATCGCGTTTTGTTTGCCAGCAGAGCCGCTCTAATCCTTGTTTTCGGCTGGCTGGAAATCCAGATACCGCGCGGTGGGGTCGGTGATGGTCAGCTCCTTCAGGGCTCCGCCTTGTTGCGGGTCTTTGAAAACCAGGTGGACCTTCGAATGCGATTGGGAAACACGCTGATGAATATCCATCAGAAATCCGACGGGTGTTTCCGGGGCGAACCGGATGACTACGGGGGCCGCGCCGGAGGTCGCTTTTTGTTTGGCCAGTTTTTCTTCGAGTTCATCGAGCGTGACCGGGGCGGCATCCAAGGTGATTTGCGCGGGGGTGACGGTGATGTCGATCGGCTTCACGCGAGCAGATTTCCTGTAGGCACCAAACTCCTTGTCAAACACTTTGTTCGCGCCGGTTTTCTCGATGAAGCTGAGCAGCTTGGCGGTGCTGCTCTTGATCTGGATGTTCTTCCCGGTGTCGCTCCCCTTGTTTTTCACGGTGCCCTTGAGGGTGCCCGCCTCGATGGCTTTGGTGACGAGGCTCTCGTTCATCGTCCAGATGCTGAGCGTGCCGTCCGGCGCGATCTCGTAGCGGGCGAACATGTAGCCGTTGTCTTCTGCCTTCTTGGGATTGCCTTTTTCGTCTTTCTCCACGGGCTGGATATTCAAGAAATGCGTTTTTCCAACGGTGGTTGGATACACCATGTATTCCGCGTCATCCTTGGCGGGTCCGCTGAGATCGTCCACGACCGCGTGCATCCACGGGGCGTCTTTGGCCGTGAAGGTCAGCCGCTTTTGTGGGTCTGCCAGGTTGCCCCAGTCCCCCTCCAGGCGGGGATCGACGGCGGCGGCTTCCGGCGTGCCGAGCGGGTTTATGGATGTCGGAATGCACGAGCAAAGCAGGAGAGCCAGTGCGAGGCACGGCAGGAGAAGAAGGATGCGTTTCATGGGTGGTGGGTTGCTTATTGTTTCCAAACGGTGAAGACGTAGGGCTGCGTGGCGTGCCGGGTGTACCCGCCGCGCTTGCAGTAGTCGGCGATGCCGCCGCTGGCGTCATAGACGTCCGGTCGCGAGAGGAGGACGAGCGCAGGTTTTTCGGCGGCGGGCAAGTCTTCGATTTTCGGACTATAGACCAGGCGGAATTGCGGCGAGGTGGATTCCCCGTTGACGATGGGCAGGCCGTAGTAAGCGCCGCAGTGCCAGCTCGCCGCCCACCATACCGTGCCGCCGTTGCGCAAGGTTTCGAGCGCCAGCTTCGCGGCCAGGCGGTTGTCATCCTTGCAGTGGATGGGGGAAAGCGCCAGCAAAGTGCAGGAAAGCACAAGCAGGAGGCTGTAGGAAATCACCAGCACACGCCTCCAGGGCAGGCCCGCATGTTGATCCTGCCAAAGCGCGCATAGGCAATAATAGAGCAGCAGGGCGTAAATCGGAAAAACCGGTGCGAGATGGCGTGCCCAGAATGCCTTGTGAAGCACCACCGAGAGGGCCGCGAAAACAACCAGCACAAAGGCAAGGATGCTCCCGAGAATAACGGCTTCCCGATGGCGCGCCGGCATCGTTTTTTTCAGGGCCGGGAACCCCGCCGCAAACACGCACGCGGAGAG
>Ga0118677_10010711_pt1 | contig 13951 bp, 9 predicted proteins | sample AliMusrvi5mmetaG_FD_86154 | JGI IMG/M metagenome (GOLD analysis project Ga0118677, IMG submission 86154) | reverse complement strand
ATTTTGTCCTGAGCAAAGGCTTATGGTTACTATCCATAAGGAAATCAAACAAATAAGCTTACTCACAAAACTCATACTATTACAGAAATACACCTTAAAAAACAATAATAATCAGATGAGCCAAAATTAATAAAAATAAAAGATTAACAAAGTTAAACCTGGTTAAATCATTAATTGGGCAGAAACATAAGAATTAATCAGATTATTTAAGTTCAACACTAAATCAAGTACTTGATTTTTACCCGGAATTCCAATTCATTTTATTAATTTTAGCAACTTATAATTTTTGATAAAAATTAGTTATGGAAGACAAGAGACTTTTTCTGATAGATGCAATGGCAATGATTTACAGGGCATTTTTTGCGTTCAGCAAAAACCCACGTTATAATTCTCAAAAGTTAAATACAAGCGCAATTTTTGGTTTTACATTGAGTCTGATTGATTTATTGAAAAATGAAAATCCTTCACATATCGCTGTGGCTATTGACATGGCAGCACCAACTTTCAGACATATTGAATTTGAGGCATACAAAGCTCAGCGTGAAAAAATGCCTGAAGATCTTTCGTTGTCCATCCCTTATATTAAAAGAATTATAGAAGCATTTAATATTCCCCTTATTTTTAAAGAAGGCTTTGAAGCAGATGATGTAATAGGCACTTTGGCCAAACAGGCAGAAAAAGAAGGGTATCAGGTTTATATGGTTACTCCTGACAAAGATTTCGGACAGCTCGTAAGTGAGAATATATTCATTTTTAAACCTTCTAAAGGTCCCAAACCTTATGAGAAATGGGGTGTGAAAGAGGTTTGTGAAAGATTTGAAATTAAAGACCCTATGCAGCTCACAGATCTGATAGGATTGTGGGGCGATGCTGCTGATAACATTCCCGGTGTACCGGGTATTGGAGAAGTGTGGGCAAAAAAACTCATTAAACAGTTTGGCTCTCTTGAGAATCTGATTGCCAATGTAGAACAGGTAGAAGACGTTAAAATAAGAGAGAAAATAAAAACTTTTTTCTAAAAGACTGGGCATTATAACCACAGAAGTGCCTGTAACTTTTCATGAAGCTTCTTTTGAATACTCAATTTACAATAAAAAAGAGCTGACGGAACTTTTTAATGAATTAGAATTCAGAGCATTAGCAAAAAGGGTCTTTGATGGCCCTCAGCCGGAATCATTCTCTAAAAAAATAACCATTGAAACATCTCAGCCCGACCTTTTTTCAGAGGAGATAGCTCTGGAACCATTAGAAAATGAAAATATCAGTGAAAAGGAAAATATAAATTCTTTTCCAAAGGAATATTCGCTTGTTACAACTACGGAAGAAATTAATAGCTTGCTAAAAATCCTCAAAAGCAGCACTTCATTTTGTTTTGATACAGAAACTACCGGGCTTGAAATTACCCAATCAGAACTAGTAGGCATTGCCTTTTCTGTAAAACCTCACCAGGCATTTTTCCTGACACTTCCTCAGAATTACGGCGTTGCAGTTGAAACCCTTAAAAACTTCCAACCTCTTTTTGAAGATACTACCATTCAGAAAATAGGGCAGAATCTTAAGTTCGACATATCCATGCTTAAAAATTACGACATTGATGTCAAAGGCTCCTTATTCGATACTATGATTGCCCATTATCTGCTGGAACCCGACATGAAACATGGCATGGATTATCTGGCCGAAACGTATTTAAATTATAAAACAGTGCCTATTGAAAACCTCATAGGCAAAAAAGGGAAAAATCAACTAACAATGGATGTCGTTGATATTGATGTTTTAAAAGATTATTCATGCGAAGATGCCGATATTACACTTCAACTCAAAAATCTTTTTGAACCTCAGCTTAAAAGCAACAATCTCACAAAACTCTTTTTCGATGTTGAGATGCCATTGGTGCAAGTTCTTTCTTCTATGGAAACAGAAGGCGTGAAAATAGATACAACAATTCTGAAAGAAATATCGCTGGGGCTTGAAACGGACATTAAAAATCTGGAAAAAGAAATTTATACCCTTGCCGGTGAAACTTTCAACATAGCTTCTCCTAAACAACTGGGGGACATTTTGTTCGATAAATTACAGATTGTTCAAAAAGCCAAATTGACCAAGACAAAACAATATTCAACAGGTGAGGATGTCCTTTCTAAATTGGTTTCCAAACACGAAATAGTGGCTAAAATACTAGATTACAGGTCTCTTACAAAGCTACAATCCACTTATATTGACGCCTTACCCAAGTTAATTTCAGAACGGACAGGAAGAGTTCATTCTTCTTTTAATCAGGCTGTTGCCGCTACCGGCAGGCTAAGTTCAAACAACCCTAACCTGCAGAATATTCCTGTGCGCACTGAAAGAGGGAAAGAAATACGCAAAGCTTTTGTTCCAAGGAGTGCCAACTATGTGTTGCTGTCGGCTGATTATTCGCAGATAGAGCTCAGGCTCATGGCTGAATTAAGTGGCGATGCAAACCTTATAGAAGCCTTTAAAAATGGCCTCGACATTCATACAGCCACAGCGGCTAAAGTATTTCATAAAGAGATTAAAGATGTTACCGGCGACTTGAGGCGTATAGCTAAAACTGTCAACTTTGGTATTATTTACGGCATATCAGCTTTTGGCCTCGCAGAGCGGATTAACGAAATAAGCCGGAGTGAAGCCGCCCAGCTTATTGATGAATATTTCAAGCAATATCCCGGTATTAAAAACTATATGGAAAAGACAATCGCCTTTGCCAGAAAAAATCAATATGTAGAAACCATTTTAGGTCGTAAAAGGCTCATTAAAGACATCAATTCGAGCAATGCTGTTGTGAGGGGATATGCTGAAAGAAACGCCATCAATGCACCTATTCAGGGTTCTGCAGCTGATTTAATAAAGGTAGCCATGGTCAGGATCTTTAATGACTTTAACCAGAACAACCTTAAATCAAAAATGATTATGCAGGTACATGATGAGTTGGTTTTTGATGTTTACAAAGCAGAACTGGATATAGTAAAGCAAATTGTGGCGCAACAAATGAAAAATTGTATCTCAATCGCAGTACCTTTAGAAATTGAGATGAATGAAGGAATAAACTGGCTGGAAGCACACTAGGGGAAGTGTGGAGTGCCTGGGGTGTAAAGTTTGGCTTTCAATGTAGTGAGCCTTAAGTTGTTACCAAAAAGCTTTTTTATTAAATCTAATATCGAATGATGATTTCAGAAGTAATACTTCATTTAATGTAAATCTTAAATCGTTAATCAGTGTTCGATATTCGACATTAATTTCATCTTTTAAAACAAAAAAGTTAATTTTGTATGCAATAGCACCTTTTATTAATACAACTTTTTTAAACGTATAGTAATGAGACAATATCATGATTTGATGCAGCATGTCATCACAAATGGCAACAGAAAAGAAGACAGGACTGGAACTGGGACAGTAAGCGTGTTCGGCTATCAGATGAGATTCAACCTTGAAGAAGGATTTCCATTATTGACAACTAAAAAGCTGCATCTGAAATCTATAATATATGAGCTTCTATGGTTTCTGAAAGGAGATACCAATATAAAATATCTCAACGATAATGGGGTGCGTATCTGGGATGAGTGGGCCGATAAAGATGGCAAACTCGGACCCGTTTATGGTGCCCAGTGGCGCTCATGGCAAGGCAAAGACAAATCTGTTGACCAGATAAGTGAACTCATCAGTCAGATAAAAAGCAACCCTAACTCCAGACGCCTGATGATAAATGCCTGGAATGTGGCTGAACTTGATAAAATGGCCCTCCCACCCTGCCATGTCTTATTTCAATTTTATGTAAACAATGGTAAATTATCATGTCAGCTTTATCAGCGCAGCGCCGACATATTTATCGGTGTTCCTTTTAACATAGCTTCTTATGCTTTGCTTACAATGATGATTGCACAGGTCTGCAACTTAAAACCTGGTGATTTTATACATACTATGGGTGATGCCCACCTGTATTTAAATCATCTGGAACAAGCTAATCTGCAATTAGGCAGAGAGCTTAGACCTTTGCCTCAGATGATTATTAACCCTGATGTAAAAGATATATTTTCGTTTCAGTTCAGCGATTTCGAACTTATCAATTACGATCCGCATCCACATATTAAAGCATCTGTGGCTGTTTAGGGGAAGTGTAGAATTTGGAGTGTGCCTGCCTGCCGATAGGTAGGGAGTTTGGAATTGACTGCTGACTAAGGATTGCCGACTGAGGATTGCAGACTGAAAATTGCGGACTGAGGATTGCCGATTGCTGACTTTAAACGAGATTAATTTAAAACAAATATTTATCTAATATGATCTTATCAATTATAGTAGCTGTTGCCAACAATAATGTAATAGGAAAAGACAACCGCCTGATATGGCATATTCCTGCTGACCTCAAGTATTTCAAATCTTTAACAATGGGAGCCCCAATTATAATGGGCAGAAAGACCTACCAATCCATTGGAAAACCACTACCGGGAAGGAAATCTATTATTATAACCAGAGACATGAATTATTCTGCTGATGGTTGTGTCGTTGTTCATTCTTTGGAAAGTGCCATCGCTGCTGCAAAAGAATATAACGAAGCTTTTATTATTGGCGGTGAACAAATATACAGGCAAGCTATAGGCTATGCAGATAAAATATACCTTACAAGGGTCTATGAGTCTTTTGAAGGAGATTCCTTTTTCCCTGAAATAGATTCAACCATATGGCAACTGACTGAACAGAAGGATAATGAAATTGATGAGAAAAATAAATTTAAGTACTCCTTTTTGACTTATACACGAAAATAATAATTTTTTTTATAGAAAATGTTTGAGGAGAGTATTCAGTAGTTTGTATATTAATGACCTTTGAGGATTTGTATTCAGTAGTCAGTTTTGAGTTTCTATGGTAAAATAAGTTTGTAAATTGTAATCAGTAATACGATGTGAACTTGATGAACACATACTCATTGAATACTGACCTACTGAATACTGACCTGCTGAATACTGACCTACTGAATACTGACCTACTGAATACTGACCTACTGAATACTGACCTGCTGATTATTAAATAAGAAATTAATTGTGACCTTTGTGAATCATTCGTGTCCTTTGTAGTTAAAGAAAAAGTTTTTATATTTGTTTTTTAATAGTCTTATTTAAGATATATGAAAAAACAAATATTTATTTTTATAACTTTTGGCTTACTGACATTAAAATTCAGTTTTAACCTAAGTGCACAACAACCCACTTTTGCAAAAATTTATAACACACCTTATCCCGGACAAGCGAATGCAATTGTTAAAACTTTTGACAATAAATACATTCTTGCTGGTGTAGAAAGCAATGAGGCTCTTGTGTTTAAGATAGATTCTACTGGCCATATCATCTGGAAAAAGAAAATTGGAAGTAGCAATAATGAAAGTTTCAACAGTTTAATATCGACACGGGATTCGTGTTATGTTATAGTAGGAAACATAATAAGTACCGTTGATTCTTCATCAGATATCTTATGCGTAAAAATTAATACAAATGGGGATACCCTCTGGACAAAAGAAATTGACATGGGACACAATGATTATGCGCTCTCAGTCCAGCAGACAAATGATAACGGGTACATACTTTCAGGTTATTCCAGCCAAAATTCAACACCACTTTCAGTGATAGTTGTTGTTAAACTCGATGCCGGTGGCAATTTGATTTGGGGGAAAACTTATGCCGGAAGTAATTACGACAATTTTGCGAACTCGATAAAGCAAATGCCTGACAGCGGCTATATAGTAACTGGGTTCACAGATAGTTTATCAACTGATTTTCCAAGTACTTATTTGATGAGATTAACTGCTACAGGCGATATTTCCTGGACAAAAAAACAAGTTATTACTTCTTCAAATTATACAATTGGTTACGATGTCATAGTATCAGACAGTAGTTTGATTTGTTTTTTGGCAAAAAATAATATCAACAACAATAGTATAATAATGAAAACTGATTTTGGTGGAAATGTTTTATGGTGTAAGAAATATAACGTATCTGGGTATTATTATTATGGAAATGGATTACCTCCATTGAAAATTCATTCCATATCCGATAGCGTTTTTATTTTTAATTCAGGTCAATCGTTTACAAAAATTGATTCTTCCGGCAATCTGTTATGGTCTAAAAGTGGACAACTTGCATTACTCGTTGATGTTCAGGAAAATAGTGATAAAGGATTTATTTCGTTTGGTTTTCCCTATATACTTGTTAAACCTTATGGAAATGGGTTAATAACTATAATTAAATCCGACTCCCTGGGAAATAGTAGTGGCTCAAATTGTAATTTCTGGAATTCTATGCCTACATATTCTGCATTCCCTATTAATCTGTCTGCCGTTAATTTTACTTCAGCATCTACAGCGTCTATTATTGCATCACATCCTGTAATTAGTTGTTCCTCATTGACAATTTATGGAGACGGTTGTGTTGTAGGTAATATTGAAGAAAGCAATAGCGACAAGAGTACTTTTCAGGTCTACCCTGACCCTGCCACTGATAAAATCACAATTGGAACTTTACAAAAAGGTTTTTTGGAAATTCTAAATATACAGGGTCAGATTATCTTTCAACAATCATTACAGGAAGAAAAAACGGATATTAACGTTAGAGAATTTGCCAAAGGAATTTATATTTTAAAGTTGAGCAATAATAACAAAACCGAAGTTACAAGGTTTGTAAAAAAATAATAATATTTTTATGAAAAAACTCCTCACAATAATCATCATCTGTTTAATCAACAGTACCCTTTTCGCACAGGCAAAAGTAGAACTGACAGGACAGGTAAAAGATGCTCTAACAAAAGAAATACTGGAGTTCTGCTCCATCTCAGTTCTCAATGCAAAAGACAGCCTTATAACAGGCACGGTAACCGACAGTAAAGGGTTTTTTACAATCCCACTTAAAAGAGGAAATTATAATTTTGTCATACATTTTATTGGTTATAAAGCAGATACGTTAAAGGCTGTTACTGTTACTGAGAATAAATTTATAGGTGTTTTTAAACTAAAACCTGATGATAAATATCTCAGCGAAGTTACTGTTACAGCAAGCGCACACGATAACCTTATAGATAAAGACATTCAGATTGTTACGGATAAATTAAAGGAAGGCGCTGCTGACACCAAAGATGTACTTTCTAAACTCAATGGCGTTCAGTACGACAGGTTTAATAACTCTATTAAAGTAGATAATAAAGATAAAGTTATTATACTGGTAGATGGTCTTGAGAAAGATCAGGAATATATTAAAAACCTATCCCCCGACAGGCTTAAAAAAATAGAGATTATCCGCTCTCCCAGCGGTCGTTATGGCCTTGAAGGCTATTCGGCTGTTATCAATATCATCCTGAAAAAAGATTACCAGGGTACTGAAATCTTTTTGAGTGAAAGAGCTATGGCTGACCCGGATGCCGTAAAAAATGAATATATCCCCGTTCAGAATGGTACCAATGCCAGTATAAATTATGTTTACAACAAGCTTAATATATACACGACTTTTGGCAGTAATTATAATAATTTCAACCTGCATTCATCAAGCAAAAAAGAATACAACAATGGATTTGTTATTGAAAAAGATTTCCCGGATGTCAATGACATGAATACAAAGGTTAAACAGCTTTCTAATAATTATACTATAGGAGCTGACTATTACATCAATCCCAAACACACTTTCAGCTATGAAGGAAGTTTGATAAACCAACCTTCCGGAATCAATAAAACAAATGAAATTTATGATGTTGTTTTTAGGAATAATGGAATAATGACAAATAATTACAGCACTGAATCAAAAAATATCACTACCAGTGTCAGCTCTTACAATTCCTTGTTCTATGTAGGGAAAGTGGATGAAAACAATACCTTTAATTCTAATTTTACTTTTTCTAATTACAACGATAAGTATTCCAACTCATATTTTGAAAACCTTGTTGACAAAACAGACCAGACAGGCACAGACAATAAAAACAGTACAAAATTTTATGCGGAATATGTACACACTTTTAAAGATAATACCAATTTGCAAATTGGCTATGGCAATACCTGGGAAAAATCAAATAACACCTATAAAGCAGATACGTCAGAAAGTAAATTTTCATATGCTGACTTGCGTCACAAGTTGTATGCTTACTATTCCTGGCAGAAAAGCAAGAAGTTCAGCATCAAATTCGGAGGAGCTGCTGAATTAAGTTCACGAAACGCCAACGGGCAATTAAATTCTTATATTATTTATCAGCCGCATGCTGATATTCAGTACAAACTGTCTTCTTTACTGGATTTCAAGCTTAAATACCGCTCAGAAAGTAATTACCCTAATATCAGCCAGACCAACCCCTTCACAATTGTTATTGACCAGCAGAGCGCAACTACTGGTAACCCTTATCTGAAGCCTTCAGTGCTTCATAAAGTATCTTTAGAAACAAATATTCTGGGAGGTTTGGTTACTCTTGAACCTTATTACCATTTTTCAAATAACTATATTACTGAAATGGGTAAATTACGTGCAGACAGCATATTCGAATACAATTACAGCAATGTGGGCTTTTACAAAAACTATGGCTTCGAAACAAGGTTTACTGTGCCTTTTAGCAAGAGTTTCTTCTTAAATACAGATTTAGACATTTTTAAAAGCAGTATTAAGTATGCCGATAAAATAAATACCATTAACAACTGGAAAATATCCAGTCAATTCATATACCAGAATCACAAATCACAAACTGTAGTGGGTTTAAAATATCAGAAGTATCTGAATAAATATATCACTGCTCAAGGCTATAATTCAGGAAACAATGATTACTGGATAACTTTTATCCAGCAACCGTTTTTCAAAAAGAAGATGAGCGTTTTGCTTTTGTATTTCATCCCGGTTAATTGGAGCGTAGATTTTAACCAGGGCAGCTATATCAAAACAGAAACCTATACCGAAACAAAATTTAATGATATAAGTTTTCTGAAAAATATGGTTATGTTTCAAGTCAGTTACCGCTTCAACAAAGGAAAAACTGTTAATAAAACAGAAAAGAATATAGAACAAAATAATGAGAAAAGTACGAAGAGTGTAATGTAAATTAAATTGGAGATGAGTTCAAATAAAGTATTCGGTTATCTTTATTTATAAATTAGCTTATTGAATTGTAGTCAGTATTCAGTAATTTTAGATATTAATTAAACTTCAAAATTGTATTCAGTAGTCAGTATTGATTTTTTGGGTAATTCAATTTTTTATGTTCCGTATTTAGAAATAAGTTGTAAGCAAAACGAAAATACATGAAAAACATAATTACATTTTTAGTCATTGTATTTTGTGGAAGTTCTTATGCTCAATACACAAAAATTTTCGATTTTGCTGGTGCTAATGGAAAATATCCTGTAAGTTCTCTAATCTCAGATGGAAGCTATTTCTACGGAATGACTATGGAAGGAGGCATTAGCGACAGTGGAACTGTATTTAAAATAAAATCTGACGGAAGCGGCTTTGTCAAACTTTTCGATTTTTCAGGAGCCTTAAATGGAAGCTATCCAAAGGGATCTTTAATTTCTGACGGGACCTTTTTGTATGGAATGACTTATAGTGGAGGGACAAACAATAATGGAGTTATCTTTAAAATAAAGCCCGATGGAACTGGGTTTTCTAAATTACTTGATTTTTCGGGCGTTAATGGAAGATTCCCTTTTGGTTCACTTTTTTGCAATGGAAATTTTTTATATGGAATGACGTGTGGAGGTGGCACATATCCCGACAATCTTTATAATGGTTCTGGGGTTCTTTTTAGAATTAATAAAGATGGCACAGGCGATACTGTATTATTAAATTTTAACCACACAAACGGGCAGAATCCAGCAGGCTCTCTTATTACTGATGGAACCTTCCTTTATGGCATGACTAGTCAAGGTGGGACAGGGCCTTGTGGAGACGGATGTGGCGTTGTTTTTAAAATTATGCCTGATGGAACAGGGTATTCTAAACTACTTGATTTTTCTAATTCAAGCGGAGCTTGGCCTCTTGGTAGCTTTTTCTATGATGACATCTTTTTATATGGAGTTACCCAGGACGGAGGAGCAAACGCTGGTATAATATTTAGGATAAAGCCTGATGGTAGTAGTGACTCCACATTATTCAGCTTTACAGGTGGTCCAACTTTGGGAGCTTATCCATTAGGGAGTCTTATTACAGATGGGACATTTCTTTATGGAACAACTTATGATGGTGGAGCAAATTTCGCAGGAACTATTTTTAAGATTACTAAAGATGGTTCTGGATATTCAACACTTTTCGATAATTTTACTTATGCTGAAGGATCTCATCCATGCAGTTCTCTTATATCTGATGGAAATTTTCTTTATGGGATGACATCTGAGGGTGGTGTAAATAATTCCGGAACAATCTTTAAGTATTGTTTAACAACAGTTGGTGAAGAGGAACCAATTATCAATAATATCCATTTAATAATTTATCCAAATCCTACTAGTGACATCCTAACTATTGAAGCCTCTCAAAATATAACAATAGAAATATTAAATATCAATGGACAAATAATTAAAGCAATATATAATAGAGGCAAAAAAACTAAAATTGATTTAGAAAGTTTATCTTGTGGTGTTTATATTATTAAAGTTAAAACGGATACAGAAGTTGTGGCAAAGAAATTTGTTAAAAGCAAAAAACAAGTACAACAGTAACTTGCTGATAATCTTGACAGTATTACCAATAAAAATATGGAAAGTAAAAATGGCTTAGTAAACAGGAAACAAAGTGCCAACAACTCCTAAAATCCTCATTATTTTTCATAGGACTTGAATCTTGGAATTTGAAACTTTGAATTTCTATGTGAACTATGTGCCTTATGTGGTAAATATTCTTTTCTCTTCCTTCTTCCGGCCAACTGCTGCTGCCAACTGCCGCTGCCTACTGCTAATGCTCCCCACTTCTTCTTATCACCCGGTAGTCCTTATACTCCCCTATCCTGACCCCTGTCACCTTTTCTATTAACGACAGCACCTTATTCTTAAACGTTAATTTCTTCTTTGTCGGGTCAAAACTGAATGTCCAGTTTTTTTTGTTTAAGCGTTCCAGCATCACTTCAGGATGCGTCTCTTTGAAAAAAGCTAAGGAATCAATATTAGTGTAATCAAAAGAATCGGCTTGAGTAACATTTCGCTTTACCCAGTTATCATCGTGCCATAATTTATGAAAATGCTTTTGCTTGGCCTGTTGCAACTCTGGTGGTTTCACCCATCCGTAATGATAGATGTATGCTTCAACAGGTTTCACTTTTAGTAACTTGTTGTCTATTCTGAAACCCTGAGCATCTCTGAACGACTTCATGTTTTTATTGTTCCTGATTACTCGAATCTCTTTCCTGTACCATCTTCTCGAATCACCCACATAATCATAAGAACCATAAAAATGAAGATAATTAAAAAGCAAGCCCTCTACTTTTGCATCATCTTTCCAGCGCATCATTTCATCTTTAATTATCGGCAGGTATTTCTCATGCACCACCTCATCTCCCTGAATGTAAAAAGCCCAGTCGGCCTGATTTGATATGGCAGCAAAGGCTTTATTGGTCTCATCTGCCAATACCCGTCCTCCTTCTCTGAGTGCTTCATCCCAGACAGTAGGAATTATTTTTATCTTGGGCGAATTAATATTTTTTATCAGTAATTCTGTTTCATCTTCAGATTTCCCCAATGCTACTATAAACTCATCACACACCGGCAATATAGATTTTATGGCTTCAACAATAGGATAGTCGAATTTTACAGCATTTCTGATAAAGGTAAAACCACTTACAAACATGAGCTACTTATAAAATTGATCAACAAGGCCTGTATAGTTAAATGGCGTAATTTTTCTGAGCTGTACCTTTATATCAGAGCTTACATTAAGGGTGTCAATAAAAGCATAAATCTTATCTGAAGTAATTTTTTCGTTGGTGCGGGTGAGCTCTTTAAGTTTCTCATAGGGCTCCGGATAAGACTCCTTGCGTAAAATTGTCTGAATAGCCTCAGCTACAACGGCCCAGTTATTATTAAGTTCATCATCTATAACTTCCTTATTCAGACTTACTTTATCTAATCCTTTAATAATCGATTTGATAGCAATTAATGTATGAGCCAAGGGCACCCCAATATTCCGTGTAACCGTTGAGTCTGTTAAGTCCCTTTGAAGACGAGACACAGGCAATTTAGCAGACAGATGTTCAAAAATGGCATTAGCCATGCCTATATTGCCTTCAGCATTTTCAAAATCAATAGGGTTAACCTTGTGTGGCATAGCCGATGAGCCTACCTCTCCGGCTTTGATAGCAATTTTAAAGTAATTCATAGAAATATATGTCCACATATCTCTGCAAAAATCCAGTAAAATAGTATTTATGCGTTTATAGGCATCACACAAAGCGGCCAGGTTATCATAATGCTCTATCTGTGTGGTCACTTTCGAACGTGATAACTTCAGAATGTCATTTACAAAGGAATCTGCAAAGCTTATCCAGTCTAGTTGAGGATAAGCCGCATGGTGGGCATTAAAATTACCCGTTGCTCCCCCAAACTTAGCTGAATTGGGTATGGCTTTAAGCTGATTGAATTGTGCTGTAAGTCTTTCAACAAAAACGAGTAATTCTTTACCCATAGTTGTGGGTGAAGCAGGCTGTCCATGCGTAAAAGCAAGCATAGGCTGGTCTTTCCATTTCTTAGAGAGGTCGTTAATTTTTTGTATAATCTGATCTATCAATGGAAATATAATTTGCGTCTGAGCTTCTTTAATCATCAAAGGAAGCGCTGTATTATTGATATCCTGAGAAGTTAATGCAAAATGAATAAACTCCTTATATTTGCCCAGATTTAAAGTGTCGAATTTCTCTTTTAAAAAATACTCTACCGCTTTAACATCATGATTAGTAGTCTTTTCTATGTCCTTTATTTTAAGCGCATCTTCTTCATTAAAGGAAAGATATATAGAGCGCAACTTTTTAAAATATGTTGTATCAACACCATTGAGCTCTGTTAAAGGTAACTGACAAAGAGCTATAAAATATTCAATTTCGACAAGTACTCTGTATCGCATGAGTGCCATTTCAGAAAAAAAAGGCGAAAGGTCTGCTGTTGCTTTAAAATATCTGCCATCAACTGGTGATATTGCTTTTAATGACGATAGTTCCATCTGAGTATTTTTTTATTACAAATATACATTTTATTTCATAATGTTTAGGATAATATACTGCAAACAGAACTAAATCTACCATTAACAAAACGGGCATTATCAAATTGTTATATTGCTAAATTATTGTAATTCAATTATTAAACTCATCAGAATATTTTAACAATTTAACAATTCGAACAATTTATCCATTTTTAACAAAAGTAAATTAAAATAAAAAAAGCTGTCTCTCCCTTAGGAAAGACAGCTTTAATTAAATATGAATTTAAATTCTTACTTTGACGTAACAATCATGCGTTTTGTAGTGGTATGGTTGCCATTGCTTATTTTGTAGAAATAAACTCCTTCTGGAAGGTTAGATGCACTGAAGTTGAATTTATTAACACCTCTTTGAGCTTTAATAGCTTCTTTAATAATAACTTTACCAATCATGTTGAATATTTCAACATTATAATTGTCGTTAACGTCAGAAGAAAATGAAATTTCTGTTATATTAGTAAAGGGGTTAGGTGAATTCTGATAAACTTCAAAGTTTTTACTGGCATTTTCCTCAATACCTGCCGATGATGAGTCAATCACAATTTTGTAATATTTAATTGTGAAAGGAACAGACATTCCGCCGGCATGTCCCATCACATTAATTGTTAGCGGCCAAGTTCCAACTGTATCATTATTCCCGGAAATTAAAACACAACCCGCATGACCACCACGCCAAAAACCGGAAGCATTGTTGGCAGCATAAGAAAAACCTGTTGGAAAACCGCTGAAACCAGTAATTCCAATAG
>Ga0118677_10010710_pt1:5000-13952 | contig 13952 bp, 7 predicted proteins | sample AliMusrvi5mmetaG_FD_86154 | JGI IMG/M metagenome (GOLD analysis project Ga0118677, IMG submission 86154) | reverse complement strand
GATGCCGACCGTCCAGCCGGGCTCGGCCGCGAACGACACGCGGTGCAGCGCCTCCGGCGTCGACTCGGACGTCTTCTCGCCATACGCGAAGCTCACGCCGTCGAACTCGACGCGCCCCTCGACCGGTCCGCGGTATCCGCCGTCCGCGGGGTTCGTGATCTTCGGCGGCACGATGAGCAGCTCGAGGATCTTCTCGGCCGACGCCGAGAAGCGCTGGACCTCGTTCATCAGCCAGCCCGACGTCCGCATGGGATTGCCCACGACGAACAGCAGGCCGCTGAACGTCACGAGCCCGCCCAGGCTCATCCGCCCGGACATGACGAGCCAGCCGCCGACCAGGATCACGGGCACCGTGAGGAAGCCCGACAGGCCGTCGATCCAGGGGAAGTACTTCTGCCAGATCGCCGAGCTCGCCACGTTCGCCTTCCGGTAGGCGTCGTTGTCCTCCTCGAACCGATCGGTCTCGAAGTCCTTGCGCGCGAAGGCACGGACGACCCGGTGGCCGCCGATGTTCTGCTGCACCTTGGTGTTGAGCTTCGCGAACTGCCCGCGCACCTCGGAGAAGGCCGGCCGGACCTCCTTGCCGAGCTTCACGGTGAGAAACAGGATGAAGGGGGCGATCGCCGCCGCGCATAGCGCGAGCATCCAGTCGACGCTGAACAGGTACGCGAGACCGGCGACGAAGAGCACGACGTTCTCCGCGGAAGCGTAGACCGTATAGGCGATGAAGTGCCGGACCATGTCGAGGTCGCCGGTGGCGCGGGCCATCACGTCGCCCGTGTCGGCCGAGTCGTAGAACGACGCGTCGAGGTCCTGCAGGTGCCGGTACAGCCCGGTGCGCAGCCGGAGCGTCGCGTCCTGCGACGACGTCTCGAAGAAGTAGCGGTAGAGCAGGCCGACCAGCGCGCGGGCCAGCGGCACGACGACGATCAGCGAGAGATACAGGGGCAGCAGGTCGAGCCGGCCGCCGTTCAGCACGTCGTCGACGAGGTGGCCGATCACGATGGCGGGGACCATGGACGCGGCGACCGACACGAGGTCGAGGGCGATCCCGGTCAGGTAGCGCGGCCGCATCGGCCCGAGCAGCGCCCAGAACCAGCGGTACGGGTGGCCCAGGTACGGACCGCACGTGGCGTGCTCGACGCCCTCCCCGTATAGGGGCCTCGCCCTGCGCTTCGATTTCCCGGTCCTGTCCTCTTTCATCGTCCGTCTCCCTACTTGTGGTACCGCTCGCCGGCGGCGATCTTGAAGGCCCGGTAGCACTGCTCGAGCAGCAGCAGGCGGGCCATCGCGTGCGTGAAGGTCATCGGCGACAGGCTGACGCGCTCGGTCGCGCGGGCCAGGGCCTCCGGCGCCAATCCATTCGAGCCGCCCAGCAGGAACACCGTCTCGGCGCCGCCCCGCTCCATCCAGCCGGTCAGCTTCCGCGAGAACGCGACCGAGTCGCAGGGCGTCCCACCGGGGTCGAGCGCCACGACGAGCGCCTCTGGCCGCACCTTCGCCAGCAGCCGCTTCCCCTCCGCCGCCATCGCCTTCTCCAGCGTCATCGACTCGGGTGCGTCGTCCACCTCGACGACCGACACCTCGCAGAAGCGCGACAGGCGCTTCGCGTATTCCTCGATCCCCGCGCGGATCCAGGGCTCGCGGATCTTCCCGACCGCCGCCACCGTCAGCTTCATGCCGTCTCCGCCCCCGCCGCCGCGCTCACAGCTCGTGGATATCGCCCGGGGCCTCGCGCGGTGCGACGTCCAGGTCGTAGTCCACGCCCGCCTTCGCCCCGCACGCTTCGAGCGCCGCGTAGACGGTCTGGTAGGCGAGCTGCGGGAAGTTGTTCTCGTGGCTGAGGTGCCCCAGCACGAACCGCTCCGTGCCGTTGTCGAGCAGGAAGCGCACCGCGGCGCCGCAGTCCTCGTTGGAGAGGTGGCCGAACGGCCCCAGGATCCGCTTCTTGAGCGGCCAGGGGTAGGGGCCGACCTTGAGCATGCCCACGTCGTGGTTGGCTTCGAGGAAGACCAGGTCGCTGCCGCTGACCTTGGCGAGCAGCGCGTCCGGCACGTGGCCCACGTCGGTTAACAGGGAGACCGCCGAACCCTCGGCCTCGATCCTGTACCCCACGCATTCCACGGAATCGTGCGGCACGGGGAAGCTCTCGAAGCGGAGGTCCTTCACGGAGGCGGTCCCGCCGGTCGGCAGCACGTGCAGCAGGCTCTCGTCCACGGCGCCGAGCGCGGGTCGGAAGGCCCGCAGCGTCGCCTCGTTGGCGTACACGGGAATACGGTACCGGCGCACCAGCACGTCGAGCGCGGTCGTGTGGTCGCTGTGCTCGTGGGTCACGAGGATCGCATCGATGCAGCGGACGTCCTCGCCGACCGCCTTGAGGGCGTTCTCGATCGTCCGCGCGTTCTTGCCCGCGTCGACGAGGATCTTCGCCCCTCCTCCGGTGACCAGGACCGAGTTCCCGCTGCTCCCGCTGAAGAGGGAGCAGAGGCGGGCCATCAGGGTCCCTTCCTCTCGATTTCGGCCCCGAGCGCGCGCAGCTTGCCGATCAGGTCCTCGTAGCCGCGCTCGATGATGCGCACCTCGCAGACCTCGGTCGTGCCCTCGGCGACGAGACCGGCGACGACCATGGCGGCGCCGGCACGCAGGTCATGCGCGGTCACGGTCGCCCCGGTCAGCTTCGCGGGACCCTCGATCATCGCGGTGTGGCCCGCGGTCGTGATGCTGGCGCCCATCATCTTCAGGTCGTCGACGAACTGGAAGCGGTTCTCCCAGACGTTCTCGGTCATCCGGCTGACACCGTCGCATAGGCAGAGCAGCACCGTCGTCTGCGGCTGCAGGTCGGTCGGGAAGCCGGGATATGGCATCGTCTTGACGTTGGCGGCGACCAGGTGGTCCTGCGGCGGCAGGATGCGGATCCAGTCCTCGCCCTCCTCCAGCCCGACGCACATCTCGGCGAGCTTCGCCGTCAGCGGCTCCATGTGCTTGGGGATCACGTTGCGCACCTTGACGTCCCCGCCGGTGACGGCGGCCGCGATCATGTAGGTCCCGGCCTCTATCTGGTCGGGAATCGCGGAGTACGTCGTGCGCCCGGGCAGCACGGGTACGCCGGTGATCTTGATCACGTCGGTGCCGGCGCCCTTGACGTTCGCGCCCATGGTGTTCAGGAAGTTCGCGACGTCGACGATGTGGGGCTCGCGGGCCGCGTTCTCGATCACGGTCACGCCCTCGGCCTTGGCCGCGGCGATCATCAGGTTGATCGTGGCGCCGACGCTCACGACGTCGAGGAAGATGTGCTCGCCGGACAGGCGCTCGGCCTCGACGAGGATCTTGCCGTACTCGATCGTGACGCGGCCGCCCATCGCCTCGAAACCCTTGATGTGCTGGTCGATCGGGCGCGTGCCGAAGTCGCAGCCGCCCGGCATGAACAGCGTCGCCTTGTGGAACCGGCCGAGCAGGGCGCCCATCAGATAGTAGGACGCCCGGATCGTGCGCGCCTTCTCGTGCGTCGCCTCGCTGGTGTGGATCGGGCGGGGGTCGATCTCGACGGAACCGTCCGACTGCTTGTCGATCCTGGCCCCGAGGGACCGGCAGATCTCGAACAGGACGTTCACGTCGGCGATATCGGGCAGGTTCTCGATCCGGCAGGGGCCGTCGAGCAGCATGGCTGCCGGGATGATACCCAGCGCGGCGTTCTTCGAGCCGCTGATGCTGACTTCGCCCCGCAGCGGGCGTCCCCCTCGGATCACGTAGCTGGCCAATTCCTACCCCTTTCCTTCAACGAGGTCCGCCGTGGCGGCCTCGGGATCCTCGTCCTCGCAGGACGGGCCGATCGCGTTGCCGATCACCTTGCCCGCCGTCTCGGCGTCGATGCCCGCCAGGTCCTTGGTTCCCTGAGGGACGAGCCTGCATTCCACTGCCCGGGCCGTCAGCTCCTCGAGCGCGGCGCGGTGGAGCGGCGACGTCGCCTCCCCGCCCTTGAGCAGCAACTCGAGCGCGTCCTTGAACACGCTGCCCGCGATCGGGACGCGGAACACGGCGTTGGTGCCCTTCCCGAGCGTGCTCGAGATCTCGATGCTCCCGCCGTGCAGCTCCGCGAGCTCCTTGGCGATCGACAGCCCGAGTCCGGTGCCGCCGAACATGCGCGAACCGGTGCGGTCGACGCGATAGAACCGGTCGAAGATCTTCGGTAGGTTCTCCTGGTCGATGCCGACGCCCGTGTCGGCGACCTTCACGTACACGTCGTTCATCAGCAGCCCGACGTAGACCGTCACGGCGCCGCCCTTTTCGGTGTACTTGATCGCATTCGAGACGAGGTTGGTCACGATGCGCTCGACCTTCGAGCGGTCGACGAAGACCATCTGCAGCTTCGCCACCGTGTAGCAGGTCAGCACGAGACCCTTCTCCTTGGCCGCGACCTGCATGCGGTCGACGGTCTGGCGGACGAGCGGGCCCATGTCGGTCATCTCCATCGGGTGCTTGATCCGCCCGCTGTCGATGGAAGACAGGAGCAGCAGGTCGTCGACGAGCCGGTCCATCCGCAGGGAGTCCTCGTGGATGCGCCACACGTCGTTGCGGATCCCGTCCTTGTCCTTCTCCGCGATGCCCCACTCGAGCAGCGATTCGGAGTAGGTCTTGATCGTGGTCAGCGGGGTCCGGATCTCGTGCGAGACGTCGGACACGAAGTCCTTGCGCTTCTTCTCCTCGCGCTCCTGTTCCGTGATATCCTGCAGGATCGCGATTGTGCCGGCCTTGCGCTCCTGGTCGATGCGCGTCTCCTTGAGCCGGATGCGGATCTGACGGTCTGCGATGTGGGCCACGGCTCCGACGACGGCGGTGCCGAGCAGCAGGGACACCCGCAGCCCGTTGTTCTCGCCGTACCGCGCGAGGAAGTCCTCGAAATCGGGCGGCGCGCTGCGCAGGCCGAGCATCTTCAGTGCGGCGGCGTTGTGGGTGAAGAGCCGGCCGTCGCTGGAATAGGCGAGGATGCCGATATCGAGGTCGGCGAGGATCGCGTCGGACTTCTGCCGTTCGGCCAGAAACTGGTTGAGGGTCGAGACGACCTCGAGGTCCTTGCGCTTGCTGACGCGGCGATGCCGCAGCGCGGCGACGAGCAGGGCGACCAGCATGCCCGCGAGGAAGCCCGCGGTGGCGTAGAGCACGCCCACGTGCACGCCGAACCGGCCCGCGAGGTCGGAGAAGACGCCGGTCACGGCGTTCGTCCAGTTCCGGATGGTCTCCTGCCCCACGTCGGGTCGTCGTCCTCTTCCCTATTCTCCCGCTACGGCTGGGGATGCTTCTCGAAGAAGTATCCGACGCCGCGCCGGGTCAGGATATACCGGTAGTTCTGCTGGTCCGGCTCGAGCTTCTCCCTCGTCCGCCGCACCGTCACGTCGACCGTGCGCACGTCGCCGAAGTACTCGTAGCCCCAGACCTTCTCGAGGAGCGCCTCGCGGGAGAAGACCTGCCCGGAGTGCCGGGCGAGGAACCGCACGAGCTCGAACTCGCGGAGCGTCAGCTCGACGGTCGTGCCGCCGCGTCGCACCTCGTAGCGGTCGGAGTCGATCTCGAGGTCCCCCATCACGAGGATCCGTCCGGGGTCGGACGGCGCGTTCTCCTGGATCGTCGTGCGGCGAAGGTGCGCCTTGACGCGCGCCAGCACCTCACGGACGCTGAAGGGCTTGGTGATGTAGTCGTCGGCGCCGAGCTCGAGCCCCAGTACCTTGTCGATCTCCTCGCTCTTCGCGGTGAGCATCAGGATCGGCGCGGTCGTGTGCTGGCGGAGCTTGCGGCAGACGTCGAAGCCGTCCATCTTCGGCAGCATGCAGTCCAGAAGCACCAGGTCGGGCTTCTGGTTCAGGCCGATCTCCACCGCCTGTTCGCCGTCGTAGGCGACCAGTGTGGCGTAGCCCTCCCGTTCGAGATTGGCCTTGAGAATATCGACGATATTGTGCTCGTCGTCGACGATCAGGATGCGGGCGCTCATCTCTCGTCCCCCTTCCGTGCTGCACTCGGGGTGTGTGGCGTGTTCCGGTCCGAAGTCGAAACAATTATACCATTTACCGACTTGACGCACGAACCGGTCCGATAAGGGGTGCCCAGGGAGGGCGCGGAACGGAGGAAACGGGGAGGTCGCGACCGGGAAATAGGACAGGGCCCGGAGCTTTCGCTCCGGGCCCTGATGAAATCCGGCGGAGACCTGTTTTCCCGGGCCGTTACCAGCCAGGTATCGTCGGCACTGGAGAGCTTAACTTCTGTGTTCGGGATGGGAACAGGTGTGGCCTCTCCGTCATTTCCACCGGAAGTGGGGGGTATGCAGGCCTTGCGGCATGCGCCCTCACGACCGCACAAGGAAGCAGGTACTGAAGCTTTGCGAATGACCAATTGGTGACGGGTAGGAGTCGACTCGAAGGATCCGGGTTTCCATCGACGCAAGCCGGAGCCTGCGCTTCTGGGAACCACAGAGCATTTGTGGTCAAGTCCTCGACCTATTAGTACCGGTCAGCTGAACGCATCACTGCGCTTGCACTCCCGGCCTATCGACCTGGTGGTCTTCCAGGGGTCTTACCCTTTCGGTGGGATATCTCATCTTGAGGTGGGTTTCACACTTAGATGCCTTCAGCGTTTATCCCGTCCGGACGCGGCTACCCGGCTGTGGCTTTGGCAAGCCAACCGGTGCACCGTAGGTCCGTCCACCCCGGTCCTCTCGTACTAGGGGCAGCGCCTCTCAAATATCCTGCGCCCGCGATAGATAGAGACCGAACTGTCTCACGACGTTCTGAACCCAGCTCGCGTACCGCTTTAATCGGCGAACAGCCGAACCCTTGGGACCTACTTCAGCCCCAGGATGCGATGAGCCGACATCGAGGTGCCAAACCTCCCCGTCGATGTGAACTCTTGGGGGAGATCAGCCTGTTATCCCCAGGGTAACTTTTATCCGTTGAGCGACGGCAATTCCACATTCTACCGCCGGATCACTAAGCCCGACTTTCGTCCCTGCTCGACCTGTACGTCTCGCAGTCAGGCCACCTTATGCCTTTGCACTCGATGCACGATTTCCAACCGTGCTGAGGTGACCTTTGGACGCCTCCGTTACTCTTTCGGAGGCGACCGCCCCAGTCAAACTGCCCACCTGGCATTGTCCCGCGGCCGGATGACGGCCGCCGGTTAGAGTTCCAGTATCGTCAGAGTGGTATTCCAACGTCGGCTCCTGCAAAGCTGACGCCCTGCATTCATCGCCTCCCACCTATCCTGTACAGACAATACCGAAACCCAGTACCAGGCTACAGTGAAGCTCCATGGGGTCTTTTCGTCTAGTCGCGGGTAACTTGCATCTTCACAAGTACTACAATTTCACCGGGTACGTTGTCGAGACAGTGCCCAAATCATTACGCCATTCGTGCGGGTCGGAACTTACCCGACAAGGAATTTCGCTACCTTAGGACCGTTATAGTTACGGCCGCCGTTTACTGGGGCTTGAGTTCACTGCTTCGCTTGCGCTAACAGATCCCCGTGACCTTCCAGCACCGGGCAGGCGTCAGCCCCCATACGTCATCTTGCGATTTAGCGGAGACCTGTGTTTTTGTTAAACAGTTGCTTGGGCCTATTCTCTGCGGCCTCTCGCGAGGCACCCCTTCTTGCGAACTTACGGGGTCAATTTGCCGAGTTCCTTGACAACGCTTCTCCCGATCGTCTTAGGATTCTCTCCTCACCCACCTGTGTCGGTTTGCGGTACGGGCACCTTCCAGCTCGATAGCGGCTTTTCTCGCCAGTGTGGAATCATCTGCTTCGGTACTTGGAATTTCCCTCCCCATCAAGCCTCGGAAACACCGCGCGTACTTGACGACGCAGCTATCCTAGACTCTTGGACGAGCGCTTCCTGCAGCTCGCTCAGACTATCCTCCTGTGTCCCCGCTTCTCTCAAACGCTGGATGGTGGTACAGGAATATCGACCTGTTGTCCATCGGCTACGCCTTCCGGCCTCGCCTTAGGTCCCGACTGACCCTGGGAGGACGACCCTTCCCCAGGAAACCTTGGGCTTTCGACGGCAGAGATTCTCACTCTGCTCTCGTTACTTATTCCGGCATTCTCACTACCGATGGATCCGCGCGTCCTTCCGGTCGCACTTCATCTCCCTACGGTAAGCTCCCCTACCAACCCTTTCGGATTCCGCGGCTTCGGTACATGGTTTAGCCCCGTTGATCTTCGGCGCGGGCTCACTCGACTAGTGAGCTGTTACGCACTCTTTGAATGAGTGGCTGCTTCTGAGCCAACATCCTAGCTGTCTGTGCAAACCCACATCCTTTTCCACTCAACCATGATTTCGGGACCTTAGCCGACGGTCTGGGCTGTTTCCCTCTCGACAACGGAACTTATCTCTCGCTGTCTGACTCCCGGGATTCATCTGTGCGGCATTCGGAGTTTGATAAGGTTCGGTAACCTGGTAAGGCCCCTAGCCAATTCAGTGCTCTACCTCCGCCAGACATTCCCGAGGCTAGCCCTAAAGCTATTTCGGGGAGAACCAGCTATCTCCGGGTTCGATTGGAATTTCTCCCCTATCCACAGCTCATCCCAGACCTTTTCAACGGTCACGTGGTTCGGTCCTCCACGGGGTTTTACCCCCGCTTCAACCTGTCCATGGATAGGTCACCCGGTTTCGGGTCCACAGCAGCTGACTTGACGCCCTATTCAGACTCGGTTTCCCTTCGGCTCCGCACCTCTAGTGCTTAACCTTGCCAACTGCCATGACTCGCCGGACCGTTCTACAAAAAGTACGCCGTCGGGCCTTAACGCCCTTCGACTGCTTGTAAACACAGGGTTTCAGGTTCTCTTTCACTCCCCGCCAGGGGTTCTTTTCACCTTTCCTTCACAGTACTACTTCACTATCGGTCACCGATGAGTATTCAGCCTTGGAGGGTGGTCCCCCCTGCTTCCCACTGGGTTTCTCGTGCCCCG
>Ga0118677_10010708_pt1 | contig 13953 bp, 16 predicted proteins | sample AliMusrvi5mmetaG_FD_86154 | JGI IMG/M metagenome (GOLD analysis project Ga0118677, IMG submission 86154) | reverse complement strand
CTGGATCGTGTCTTCTGCGTTTTCTTTTCATTGTCGTGTGTGTTGCGGTTGGGGTTACACCCCTCCCGCCCACACCTCAATCATAGCTTAGCCTCTGGCCCGGATTTCGGGGTCCACCTCAATCTCGCCCGCGACCGCCGCGTGAGCGGGTTCTGTTCCTCGGGTCTCGTGGTCTTCGGCTACCGCTGGACAGGCGGGCAGTCGGTGGACTTGAGCCAATCCGTCGAGCATGAAAAATTGATTGCCCTGGTGGTCAGCTACGGCGTCCATGCCTACACCCTCGAACTCGCCGCCAAGCTTGACGTTGCGGGTCGTGCGGGTAATCAGGCTGAATACAACAGGCTTTCCCGCCTGCTCTTGAAGTGGCTCAAGGATCATCCGCAGGATTACCAGCTGTTGCACCACTACGCCGATGACATCAAGGATTTCGAGGCCGTCGCCGTGCCCATCGCCAAGGAGTTCGTGGGTGGCATTCCGTGCATCCACAACCTGCTGGTGAACCTCGAAAACCGCGTTTTTGTCTTCCAGCCCTCCCTCGAAGGCCCCGCCGCAGGATGGCGTGAATTCTTCGATTTCGCCGATGGTTTCAGCCGTTTTCCGCTGCCCATCATCAACGACTTGGGCGGTTACTTCTTCGAGGCGCGTCTTCCTTCGACTTCGGGCTCCTAACAGAACGTCCGCCTTGCCTTGCGATCAACAAGCACCCCGGCTTCCCGCCGTGCGGTGCTTGTTGTGCGGGAACCCAGGATTTGGGTGGGAGTTGTTAGCGCGGGCCGGAGGGTGGTTTTCTAAGCTGCGAGGTGTTTCGGCAACACAAGTCGCAAATCTTTTGCGAACTTCAAAAGCTGCCTTTCAAAAGGATCCGTAACCACGATGCACGCAAAAAAAGCCTCGTTCGCCTCTCTCTCGGCAAGAGTGATCTGCCCCATGTAGCGGGTATTAAGATCACTGAGTCTTGGGCTTTTTTGTCGATCATCCATCGCAGCAAGTCCTCTCTCTTTGTTGTTCAATAACACAATGGAAAAATAATTATCTCCCGGCTCAAATGAAACGGAAAGTGTCCATAATTCCCCTATGAATTCGACCATGTAAGCACGTCCGCTAATCTCTTTTGGTTGAGCGACAAAACCAAGTTCTTTCAGGAATGGAGTAAAAGCCTGATCTATTATTCGGATGAAATCTTGATCGTTCATGGCTTGGTGATGTTGAGACTTCCGGGATGGAGTTTCTGGTAATTTCGCATCATATTCTGCTCCATCTGGTAGAAAATGCTTGGCTCTCCCGCCGCTATTGCTGCCGGTGTCTGTCGCGTTGCATCAGTGCCTATGTCGATGATCGGTCTGCCACTGCGCATCTGATCGAGAATTCATTTGCGATTATACTGCATCATCGAACTTGTATTTGGGGTCAGTCCCCTCAGTGAAACATTTTTTCAAATTCATTGAGTTTTTTCAGTAGTTTTCGATCTCTTTTCACGATGCCCACCTGGCTGCTTACCGAGCCAGGATGGCCCATACTCAGCCTCATGTCAATCCATTCGGTGCCACCGCTGTTCGCCCTCGGAGCAGGGCGGCCATCAGTGCCTTGCGCTCATCGCCTTTCCTGAGGCTGCCCAACTCCCTTGCCTGAGTCGGTAGACCCAACTCTGCTCCGCATTTCTGAATCATCTGCTCGGCATCCCTTTCACCATAATCTTTCTCCAGACCTGCGGCTTTCCTGCTCTCTCGCGTCTTGATCCCTTTCTCCTTATCCACCAAGGCTAGCAGTCGGTCCCGGAAGCTATCCTCCCCCAGATACCACCCCCTGCGCAATGCCTCCTGCGCCACCGGGTCTATCTTGCCGCCCTTTTTGGCCGCTCGCGCCTCAAGCCATGCCACGTATGCGCGCCGTCCTCGACCATCCTTTGCGAGTTCAAAGGAATTGATTACCCGTTCAGTCTCCAACCACGGCGGCACCTTGCCGCCCGCATACGAAAGCAGACTGCTCCACCGGTAGCTAAGCAACTTGCCCGCCCGGCCACCTGCCAGACCCGCCCTCGCTGGATTGAGATGGATATAATCCGCCACGATCCGAAAATAGTAGGTGTCCGCATCGCTACTATTGACCGGCACGGATTTGTAACGCCCTTGAAAAACAATGCCCCTGCCTCTGGCGCGCCCGGTTCCACCCCTGACTGAAGGTGCCCAGCAGCCACTTCATTCCCGCCACCAGATTGGGCAACGGCGTCTCCAACAGAAGATGAAAGTGATTGCCCATGAGCACCCAGGCATGCACCCGCCAACCGCAACAGCCGCACACCTCTCCCAATCGGCTCAGGAAAAACCAAGCGGTCGTCATCAGTCTCAAATACGGTTTTGCCTCCGTCACCACGGGCCATTACGTGGCAAACCGCCCCCGGATATTGGAAACGACGCTACCTTACCATACCTCACCACAGCCCGCTTCTGTCTCAGAGTCAAGCCAATTTTGTATCACTGCGGGGACTGACCCCAGAGAAGGTAGTTTTCGGGCCATACTTTTTAGCAAGTTCTCTTTCTAATTGCTCTATGCGGTCAAAATCACTCAAGTCACCATTAAGAACATCCGCTCCATATTTTCTCAAAAGCTCAGCTAAGTGTTTCACTTCGACTTCTAAATCTGACTCTGTTGCTGGGAACGGGCACATATAGCCTTCGGTATTTTTCTCGTCTCTCAGGCGAATCAACATTCCGATTCCGACCGAAAGAGACTTGCGGGGATCGTCTCCTATCCTTTTGATTATCAAATCAAGTTCATGTCGCCCGTTCGCGTCATAGTAAACCAACACCAGCAACTTTCTGGACTCGTAAATCACGAACGGAAGTTTAGTTTCTTTACACGTAAATCCTAACTCCGTTTCGAGGAAATTGAAGTTACTGCGTACTTGTTCAAGGAATTTATCCCACATATTTGTTATGTTTTTTGTGAATTTGGGGTCTGTCCCCGTAGTGAAAGATTTTTTCAAGTTCATTGAGTTTTTTCAGTAGTTTTCGATCTCTTTTCACGCTGCCCCCTGGCGGCTTACCGAGCCAGGATGGCCCATGCATATGTATTTGCAGTTCCGCCCTGATGTGCCCCCGAAGTCTCTCTTGGAAATCACGCACAGTATCTATTGGGAGATCTCGCACGAAACCAAATTGAAAATTCGCATTCACACCTATTTCCCAGCCATGTCTTTGAGTCTCTTTGTGACGAGACGGTGCAAACGGAAAGTATCCATCATGCCTTTAGGATCAGCATGTGAAGGTTCGACTTGGGCAACAATTTCCCATGGAGACCATCCGAATCGCTCGCAAGCTCCAAGCGACAGATATATGTAACGTCCATCACCGGCGTAACATCCATCATAGAGCACAGGAGGATCGTTTTCTTCGATCTTTTCACTTATGTAACTCGCCCAGTTAAGGTCAGACACAGGCGCATGAATCAATGCACGCAGTGACTCAAGCCCTGCGTAAATGTCTCCAGTTCCATAGGTGTAACCCCAAGAGTGAGGTTTCATGATTTCACTATCCACTTCCTGTTTCCATTTGAGGAACAATTTATCCATCATGACGCAATCATTACCCTTTTGTTTGTGGTTATCGGACAAGAGGCAGAGTCCCGCTATGAGGATCAAGAATGCCACCAAAGCATGAGCCTTTCTCAAGACATATTTGGGGTCAGTCCCCTCAGTGAAACATTTTTTCAAGTTCATTGAGTTTTTTTCTGTAGTTTTCGATCTCTTTTCACGATGCCCACCTGGCGGCTTACCGAGCCAGGATGGCCCATGCTCAGCCTCGTGGCAATCCATTCTGTGCTCACCGCTGTTCGCCCTCGGAGCAGGGCGGTCATCAGAGCCTTGCGCTCATCGCCTTTCCTGAGGCTGCCCAACTCCCTTGCCTGAGTCGGTAGACCCAACTCTGCTCCGCATTTCTGAATCATCTGCTCGGCATCCCTTTCACCATAATCTTTCTCCAGACCTGCGGCTTTCCTGCGCTCTCGCGGCTTGATCCCTTTCACCTTTTCCACCAAGGCTAGCAGTCGGTCCCGGAAGCTATCCTCCCCAAATACCAACCCTTACGCAATGCCTCCTGCGCCGCTGGGTTTATCTTGCCGCCCTTTTTGCCGCTGCGCCTCAGCCATGCCCCTGCCTATGGCGCGCCCGGTTCCACCCCTGTCTGAAGGTGCCCAGCAGCCACTTCATTCCCGCCACCAGATTGGGCAACGGAGTCTCCAACAGGAGATGAAAGTGATTGCCCATGAGCACCCAGGCATGCACCCGCCAACCGCAACTGCCGCAGACATCTCCCAATCGGCTCAAGAAAACCAAGCGGTCGTCATCAGTCTCAAATACGATTTTGCCGCCGTCACCACGGGCCCATTACGTGGTAAACCGCCCCCGGATATTGAAAACGACGCTGTCTTGCCGTGCTTCATCAAAGCTCGCTTTTGTCTCAGAGTCAAGCCAATTTTGTGTCACTGCGGGGACTGACCCCAGAGACGCCTATGATATAGGGCCGCCAGAACCTTCATACGGCGCTATGGACCCCGCTTACCCCCCGAAAACTGTACGAAATGAAACTTGAGGGAATTCCGGTTGTTAGCTATGAAGCAACCGAAAGCAAGACGATGAAAAAGAGCAAACACACGCCGGAGCAGATCTTGTACGCCCTCAAGCAAAACGAGTCCGGAGAGACAGTCGCTCTCTGTGCCGGAAACTGGGAGTCAGCGAAGCGACCTTCTATGCAAGCAAATCCGATATGTGACAAAGCCAACAAGGCACAAAACTATTGAGGCCAATAAAATAATCAATGCACGATATGTGTGTGCATCCGTATTGGTAGGAGCAGCCACTTTAGCAGGCGCAATTTGTTGAATTGACGGTTGTATTGCAGGATTTAGATTATTCGCCTTTAAAGGTGGCGGGGATTCAGTGCTATTCGGCACTGGAATTTCCTGAGAATCTAATGAACCGTCCTGCAATGATTGGACATACGTTTTCGCCTGAACTTTTATTCCATACTTTTCAGTAAGTTCACTTATATTAATAAATGTTATGACTTTGTCACTTATCGTAGCTTTATCTCCAAGATATTTTTCAAGCAATTCGCGCCCTTTATATTGCTTTGTTTCCTGATCCAAAGAAACCTCCCCAATTTGGTGTTCTTTAACTTTATGACCATCATAAGTATAGGCAACAATGGTGCCTTCACCACCACCACTGGGCCAAAAGTTTACTAATCCGTAACTCCCTATTTCATCAACCGGGCCCAAATAAAATCGACTTGGATGAAAAACAATGGTTCCAGCATCATCAAAGCCATCGCCTCTTCTATTGTAGATAGTCCAGACGTTTCCTGTTTTTCCGCTTTGATCCCGAGAAAGAGAGACAAGTGTTTGTTGTTGGGATGTATTGCTTAGATCAAGATTAATAAGTAAAACACGATCATCGGCATAAAAATTGGAGTCTCCACCAATCATCGCAAATTTTCTCTTTATATAATCTTCGACCGGATCTCTAACAATCTCGCAAGTTGCCTTTAGTGTCCACATCGCAATAAGACTAATTATTAGTAAGATTTTCATTCTGTCGTTTGGCTATTTTCTTCCACCTCATTATAAATAACTTTCCATAGGTAATTGTGGACATTTGCGTGACATTCCCACTTTGTTCCAGCGGCATTGTCTGGATGAAATTGCAAAGCGGAAATATACCGTGTGCCGCCATGTCGGGTTTCGGTATATGGCCCATCGTAAACTATATTACCACCACTAATTTCAACGAGCCATGACGCCCTATTGTAGAGGGTAATATATGAGGCTTCAAGGGATGTGACGGCAGTTGACGCGCCAAGTGGAGTAATAGTTGGCGGAGGTTCTTCCCATTTTCCTGTTGGCTGATAGTGTGCGCGCAATGCGTTCACATAATAATTTGCAAAGTTCTTTTTTTCATGAAGCTCTATCAGAAGCTTGTCTACATTAAGCTTCCATCCGTATACTTCCCGCGTCGAAGCTCTGACTCCGAGCGGATTATCTAATTGTGACATCCCCCACCCATCACCTTCAAGTGGGGTGTAAAACGGTTGGCCCTGATCACCCCAGGTCGAACCATTTGCAGTCGCAAATTGATTATACACCCTATCTGACGGTGTGCGACTTTCACTTTGAACAATTGCCCATGCAAACCTATATTCTCCTTGCACTCCTTGAATGTAATTCTTGGCATCAGCGTCCATCGGATTTTTTCCTCTTATTAAAAAATTATATTTTTGTATGTCAGTCAAATAATTTCCATCGCCATCCTTAATTTGATAATTAACAGTGCATATTCCGCCGAAAAAGTCACATGGTGCAATAAAATAGTTGGACAGAACCCAAGCTTGATCGATGGGCAATTCGACCACGCTCGTTTCGTCGGTCTGGGGAATATGTACATTATCAATAGTTGCCCTTGCGCTACGGTCAGATCGCGCATCCAATGACCATTCCACGGTCATTCCTGAAAGTGAACCGTTGCCAATTTGGATTTGCAATTGCGGCATAGCAGGTGTTCCTGTAATATAAGCAATGCTGTTACTTCCTGTCCCACTTGAAATTTCTCTCTGTGTAGTTGGACCAAGATCGGTTGCGCCAGAAGTGGTTGGATAATTAAATTGTGTTAAGTGAATAAGTTGGACCGAATATGTTCCATTTTTGTGCCCCGGATTAAGTCCTAGATTGTCATTACTAGGGTCAATTACGATAGGATTACTTGGAACCTTGGTGTTTCCATGAGTTGGCTCACTATATGTATGCATCCTGGGACTGCCGTCTTCCGGCTTATCAGGTGTGAACACTACAACCCAATTAATAACTCCATTTGGATCGCTATTCACTTTAAAATAATACTTAAGTTTAGTGATGTCATATTCCAAGTCGTCATCCGATTTGTAAATGGATGCAATATTGATTCCATCAGCGAACTGATCCTTAAAGGCTGGAATCCAGCTTGCCACGTTAGAGTGGAACGTGGCACTCGTGTATTCGTTTGTAAGGGTATTTGATGCGCTGGATGTTTCACCACTACCGTCAGAGTCCGTAGCCGTCCTAGTTCTGCTTGTATCGGAAGCGATAATCCAATCTACACCATAGTCAGATCCGCCGTTTCCCGTGGTATTGTAAGTGGAGGAGGTCATGCCGGTTTTGGGATCGATTGTTAAGGTCGTATTTGGGGTCAGTCCCCGCAGTGAAACATTTTTTCAAGTTCATTGAGTTTTTTCTGTAGTTTTCGATCTCTTTTCACGATGCCACCTGGCGGATTACCGAGCCAGGATGGCCCATACTCAGCCTCGTGGCAATCCATTCTGTGCTCACCGCTGTTCGCCCTCGGAGCAGGGCGGCCATCAGAGCCTTGCGCTCATCGCCTTTCCTGAGGCTGCCCAACTCCCTTGCCTGAGTCGGCAGACCCAACTCTGCACCGCATTTCTGAATCATCTGCTCGGCATCCCTCTCTCCATAATCTTTCTCCAAACCTGTGGCTTTCTTGCGCTCCCGCGGCTTGATCCCTTTCGATTGCGTATAAATTTCGTCTCAACGCACAGCACAGCGTGCAAAACAAGAAGCAAAATAGGCAAGCGGAAAAATGCGAACATGGTCAATTGAAAAGACAACATCGTCTCATATCCTGGCGTCGCTTCTGGTGAGTAAATCCGATTCTGGACGTAAAAATAACCGTACAAAACGACCAGAAAACACCATACGCAGAATGTCCAAATTCGGGTGGTTTTCACGGTTTATTGAATTGTTGTATCTCCGGGGTCAATCCGGGATCATCATTTCATTCGGGACCTCAGAGATACGTCGGCATTTAACATTGCTGATTTGACCTAACGAATTCACTGGGCCGGACCATTCTTCGGTTCGATGAACCATGCAAGCGCCATCTTTAATTGTGCGGTGGACAGGCTGTGGTCGCCTTCGTATGTTTCTATCCGCACGGCCCCGAAATGTTTTTTGACGGCCTCCCCCACCGCTTTGCCCTTCTCCACCGAGGCAACGGTGTCCTGTTTGCCGTTGCTGACAAAGACTTTGACTTTCCGTAGCGCGCCGCTGTGGACTTTGGTTTCCTTCCGGGTGTCATCCGTTCTGTCTTCATTGCAACCGCCAAGGAACAATCCCGCCACATTCAGTCCGCCGGTTGCCAAGTCGCCAACTCGATAGAACGACATCTTCGAACCCCCAGAGAAGCCCGCACAGGCAAAAGTGGACTTGCTGAACCCCGGCCACGCGGCGCTTAGCATGGCGATGGCTTGGTGATGAACAGGCACATCGATATTGCCACTCGTTCTGTCTGGCCGCACCGGATTTCCGAGGTTACAGTCCACGGCGATGACCGCCCAGCCCTCTGCGATAGCGGTGGATGCATAATAGCCAACAGCTGATAGATTACCCTTGGTGCGCTCCTCCTCGTTATTGATCGCAGCGCTGATCCAGAGGAATTTCTGCGGGAGGGCCGGATTGAATTTAGGCGGCAGCACGATGCTGATTTTGATGCTCGTGACGTCCTTGGCTTTGTGGGTTTTAGCGAGGGTATCTTCCGTGAGCGGCGCTTCGATGAGGTTGACATCGCCACCCCGTTTGAGTTCCTTGCCATTGACCATGACCGGTGCCTTTTCGGCTGCCGCGGCATCCGCCTCCGACGGGGCCGCCGCTTTCTGTTGTGCCTCCTTTTCGATGAACACCTTGTCCTCATCACTGAACCGGGCCAACGGAATTTTGAAAGTCTGCCCATCCTTGGAGAGGGTCACGATTTCATTTTCAAAACTGACAAATTCCGCCTCGATTTTCTTTCCCGAAATATCGGTGAACGTGCGGGCGGAGAGCATCCCCGTGAGGATGAATAAAACTGCGGCAAACTTGAGTTTCATACGGAATTGGAAACTGCCGCCAGCCTTGGGATTTCGATCACCCAAGTCAAGGGGGAACCAAAATGGGAACGGAGGTCCGCTGGCTGGATCACATGGGAACCACTGAAACGCTGAGCACCGCTGAAAACACTGAAATATTGGAGGAATTCTCCGTGGGCATCCAGTTTCCTGGTATTTTCAGTGGCGTCATTACTGCTCAGTGCGACCCTCCCCCGCTCTGCGTGTGGCATCCCTCACAACGACTCCCCTACCAGAGGTGCTATTCAAGTCGATTCCTGAATTCTCCTTGCAAGGCCACCTAAAAATTGACTTCATTCCCCGTCCGCTCCAGCGGACGGGTCGTAGAAAACCTAGAACAGGCGGTCGGCATTTCCAATGCACGCCTTCCCGCCGCAATCAACCGATACCTTGCTAAAGGTGATGGCGTTCATGGACCCGCAATATCACTCACAATGAATACTAACATTTTCATCAGCATGGCAGGCATATGCGCACTCATAGGCGCTATAAGACCTGCTAACGCGCAAACCCAACCAACACCCACACCGGCACCCGCCGTAACAAAACACGCCTCTAGTGCTTACACGGGGGCCTATACGGGTGCAGATATTATAGCCAATGAGGCCCTACGCGAAGGGCCGGAGCACTATCGAGGGAACCACAACCTTACTTGGGACCTATTCTTCACTGACAAAACCTATTGGGACAAAGCCGAACTGCCCGACGGTAATTGGGAACTGGAAAGCCGCACGGACACCGTGCTCAAATACTCCACGATGCCCGAAAAAGATAACCAAACCCAATCCTTAATGGGCATCGTGCCACTACGTGTGAGAATTCGCATCAGCAGCGACACTGGAAAAGTCATCTCATCAGAAATTCTCTGGGATGAAACCTACCACTTAACGGAGAACGACCACCTCTCAACGAAAAACCGTCTTGCGACGGACAGGTCGATAGCGAGAAGAAAAAACATAAAAGACAGCCAGAAACCCAAGCTGGCAGCCGAATTGAATGCAAGGTTTTCCAACCATAGCGACCGCTCGATCGGAAAAACCACAGTCACCTACAAAGTAACCGACTATGAAACCCCGTCAGCTTTAACCATCCGTTTCTGGAAAGAGGAGGCGAACGTCACACTGGCCACCATCCAACCCACCGCAACTCGGGGCACCTACTTGAATGAATACAATACCACAACACACAACAGCCCCGCGTGGGCCAAAGCCAACGTCATAAAACTCCATGGAAAGCTAAATGGACCCGATGGGATCGACGGACTCAATGGCTTCGATGGGGATGTCTTCATCAAGAATTTACCCATGGTGAATCAAAATGGATCAGCCCTGTGCTGGGGAGGAACCCACGCAATGAGCCTTGAATATTGGGGCATGCTTGTTCCCGCCGAACTCTATCAAGGCACTCAATGCGTAGAAGCCCTGAATAATTTTGCCAAAGAAATCGGCCTGCATGAGGAAACAAAAAAACTCTCAATCAAAGCTGTCATCCAGGAAATCGAGGCGGGCAGACCCGTTATTATCAACCGCTACACTGACCCGGAAAAAACGCCAGAAAGCTGCCACTGCGACACCATCACCGGCTACAATGCCGAACTAAAGGAATTCCTGATAACTGATAGCTGGGGGGAAGGACACCGAAACACACGCATGAGCTACGATGATGTATTAGATCTCTCTACGGATAAAGTCATACGAGTGCTTAGTCCGTAAGGAACACCCTCATAGGCATTCTTGAGGGATGCATCATACCACTATTACGCGCTGAGCCAAGCAAGGTGCTTCTTTACAGATGAATGCTCTGATGTTTCAGAATCCATCCAATTTTGCGTCGATTATTCGGCAAAGAATGCATTTAACCACTGAGAAACTGAGCAGCACTGAGGCCACTGAAAATTCCGGGAAACGGGATATCCAATCAGCGCAGTATCTCCCGAGAGGTTCATTTGTAAGACTTTGACAGTCAATGGGTGTCCTTCCGTGAAATCGGGCAGTTTTACCACTGATTCCGCTGAGAACGTGGAGCGAGCGTTAGCGAGCATGAAAAAAACAGGCGCAGCTGTAACTCGCATAGCCGTAGGCAATCCGGAAAAATCAGTTCTCTCAGCGGTGCTCAGTGATTCAGTGGTTTCCTGAGGTTCCGGGAGGTGGTGTCGCCTATCCAGCTGGAGATTATACTGATTTCCAAAAGTAATTGCCGAAACGGGGGGGGGAATGTTGAATTTTGAAAAGTGAATTTAGAATTGGAAGAGGAAGAGAACCACGGATGAACAGGATTAACACGGATAAGAAAGAATTTCGGAGGGGATCCCGACCCGCTTCCAAGCTCGGCCTTTCGGCAATCTCTTTTGGCAACCAGTATAGGGACTGCGACCCTACCAACCCCCGGTGACCTGGTCGGGAATTCCACTTGCTCGGCAGGGACTGTGGTGATAGACACAGCCCCTATTGAGCTTACCCCCAACACTTCCAAGGTTACCCTCATGCCATTACTTACGGTAAATCATCTGGCAAAGAATTACGGCTCCGTGCGTGCCCTAGACGGGTTGGATCTCACAGTTGAGGCGGGCCAGGTTTTCGGTTTGCTCGGACCCAATGGCAGCGGCAAAACCACATTGCTGTCCGTATTGCTGGATGTGGTCCGGCCCTCGGGCGGTTCATTCCTCTGGTTCGATAATCCGGAGGATACCCACGTCCGGCAGCGGATCGGGGCTTTGCTAGAGACCCCCAACTTTTATCCCTACCTCAACGCGGAGCAGAACCTCTCGATTGTTGCTTCCATCAAACACGTGGCCAATCCACCGATTCAATCCTTGCTGGAACTGGTACAGTTGAGCGAGCGCCGCAATTCGGCATACAAGACCTATTCGCTAGGCATGAAGCAGCGCCTGGCCCTGGCGTCCTGCCTAGTGGGAGATCCTGATGTGTTGATATTGGATGAGCCAAGCAATGGCTTGGACCCCGAAGGCATGATCGAGGTCCGCCACATCATCCAAAAAATCGCGGCTCAGGGTAAAACCATCATCATGGCCAGTCATCTACTGGATGAAGTGGAAAAAATCTGCTCCCACGTTGCCATCATTAAGAACGGAAAAATGCTTGCGACAGGAGCGGTAGGCTCGATTCTCAACCACCAACCTACGGTGGAAGTGGGCGCGGCTGATGTGGAGAAGTTGCAGCAACTGCTGTCCGGCCATACGCTGGTCCAGAAATTGGAACGCAAGGGTGGCAGACTCGCGCTGGAATTATCACCTGGACGGTTGCCTGAGGAGCTGAACCTGCTGGCCTTCGAGCATGGGATGGTGCTAGACCATCTGGTTTTGAAACCTAGCAGTCTAGAAATGGAGTTTTTGGAAATCACACGCAAATGAACCTGCCGCGCCTGTTGTTGATCGAGTGGAAAAAGTTTTCTCCGAACCTCACGTTCCGGACCATGGTGGTGCTCTACGTGGCGTCGTTCACCCTCTTGTTGTCTCTTGCCCGCTTGGTCGGATCCAATTTGAAACTAAGTGCCAACGGCCAGTCTTATAGCCCCACAGTGGAACTTTTCACCTATCCGAAGAACTGGCAGTTGATGGCCTGGATTGGAAGCTGGCCAAACATGGCCCTGCTCGGGTTTCTAGGGCTGTTCATGATCACGCTGGAATTCAGCAATAAAACCCTGCGGCAAAGCGTGATCTTCGGGCTAACCAGGAAGGAAGTGGTGGTGGCCAAACTGGCATGGGTGACCATGCTGGCACTGGCGGCCACAGTGTTTTATCTGGTGCTGGGTATGATAGGCGGGCCGGCTGACGGGACTGGTATGGGCTTGCCATCTGCAGTTGGTCTCAGTGCATTCTTTTTGCAGGCCGTGGGCTATTTGTTGCTGGGGACCCTGGCCGGGCTGCTGATCCGCCAGACTGCTCTGGCCACACTTTTGTATTTGGCCTACGTGATGTTTTTGGAATCGGTCGCCCGATGGATCATTTATTTTGCCGTGGCCAAGACCCGTCTCTTGCTGTTTTTACCGGAACAGGTGCTTGGTGCGTTAACGCCGCTGCCGGTTCCCACCTCAGTTGGAGCCATGACCCGAGGCTGGGGCCTACCCCTTTCCCCGATGGAGGCATCCTTGATGGCTTTGTTATACGTGGCGCTCTTTGTCGTGGTATTCAGTAATCGAATCTTGAAAAGCGATATCTAAGGCTCGTTGGCCTGCGTGCCATTACGGCAAGTCAATACGTAGGTGGATTTTGGTTTTGGCCTGAATTCCGTTCATGAGTAAGCGTGGGACTTTGCCCGTAGATTAAGAACCAAAAATCATGCTGACAAGATAGAAAAATCACTCCATAAGAACTTTTTCCATCGGAAGGTTGGGGTCGCCAAGAACATAAGTTACCTCTGCATTTTTTGGATCGCTTTTTAAAGCAATAACGTCAACACAACGTCTAGTGTGATCGTAAAAAATTAGACCAGAAAAATTCTCATTCGGGTTAAGTCTGCACCCAATGCTTATTTTTCTTTCTGAATATGACCATTCACTAATATTCCAAAAATTAAATGTCTTATTGCACTCGGTACGACTTAGATCGCATGGGATAAATTTGTGTTTATGCAATATTTTCTCCAAGTCAATAATGTATGCGACCTTTTCGTCAAGAGAGAGATACGCAGCCTTTTGATTTCCCATTTCCTGCAAAGGGAAAAACCATACAAAATGATTATGCATTGCGCCCGAAACAAAAGCACCTCCAAAGGAGTGCTTCGAACGAAATTTATATTTTCCTAACTGACTGGTAACTGTAAATAAGTTTCCATGATCATCAGCATCTGCCGATACAACGATTTTCGAATCTCCCCATTCGTCAATCACTCTAAACGGTAACTTTGCGGAGTATGCCTTTTCAGCAATATTGACGAAGGCAAGAAGAAATATGGATCCTCCGCAGAATTCGTGTTGATTTTGGTATGATTCGATCTGCTTGCGGTCATCGTAATGCTCGCTCCTCGCCGCCGTCAAGCGAGCGCGTGGCATAAAATTCGTGCTGCTTTGG
>Ga0118677_10010707_pt1 | contig 13954 bp, 14 predicted proteins | sample AliMusrvi5mmetaG_FD_86154 | JGI IMG/M metagenome (GOLD analysis project Ga0118677, IMG submission 86154) | reverse complement strand
TCTCGCCAGGAAGGCGATAACGATGATGATGGGCCCCGCGTTCTTGATGCCAATGAGCGGGAAGAGCAGGTGGGATGAACCTTGGGCTGGCCATCAAATCCTGAAGGCTATTTCTGCTGGAGTTGATCAAAAACTATTTTTTGGTCAACGTTCAATAGCGCCCGCATTTTGGCATTCGTTATGGCGCGCAATGCTTTCAACTGAAGTGATTTATCTTCTTCCGACAGCGCTGGGTTGTCCCAGATCGCATTCATTTGCGGGCGCATCTCATCGAAGATGGCCTTGATCTGGGCTTGCTGTTCTGAGGTGAGATTCAGTGATGTGGCCATGTTATTACTCTCTTTTGAAGCTAGGGGATGCGATCCTGTGGCACGTAATGTGATAAACAAGAAAAGTCCGAGGCCGAGTGATGCCAATCCATCTGGCCTTGGCATTGAGTCTGTGCGCGGGGCTGGCCCCAAGGGGTGGTTTCACAAAATCCATAGCAATTTATTGATCTGCGCATATCCCTTTCTATCACGAGGTGTTTGATTTTGTCTGACGTTAAATAGTAAGTCGCTCCAACCCCTGATCCGGTTACAACCCTGTTTTTATGCCGGACGCAGTGTCCCCTGTTTTAGGGGCGTGGAAGTTCCAGCTACGTTCAGCTTTTTGGCGGGGACAGGTTTTTCCCCCGCCATTCGCCTTGAATATCCACGGTGGTGTGGTTATATGCTCCCGCCATGACTGATCGCATTCATATCCGCGACCTGACCCTACGCTGCATCATCGGCGTCTATCCTGACGAACGGCGCGAAAAGCAGGAAGTGGTTATCAACGTGGTGCTGGAGGCCGATCTCGCGCCGGCGGCGGCCGGTTACCTGGAAAGCGCGGAGGGGTTTACAGGCGACGTCCTCGAGATGGTGCGTTCGCTGCTGGACATCAGCCGGATGGAGTCGGGACAGATGCCGTTGAACCGGCTGCACTGCGATCTGGCCGCCGTGGCGGCAGAGGCGGCGGGAGTCGTCCGGACCGTGGCGGCAGGCAAGCGCGTGCGGCTCACGCTTCCGGTGGGGCCTTTGCCTGTCGTGGCCGACGCCGACGTGGACACCGCACGGGCGAATGCCGATGCAGCGAAGGCCGCGGTGCGTTCGGCCGAGGCGACGCTGGCGCAGGCCCGCGCCTTCATCCCCGGAGACCCCGGGGCCCTGCACCTGGCCGTGGCTTTGGGGGTTCCGACGGTCGAGATATTCCAGGGGACCGAGCCGTGGAAGTTCGGCTACGCGCATCTGCCCGGCCACCGCCTCATAGACGCCGGGGGCCGCGAAGTCCCTGTGGACGAGGTGTGGCGGGCCCTCGACGGATTGCTCCGGACGCTCTAGGGTCTTGGTCGAGCTGAAAGCAGATTCAGCAGGCCGTCAGCGTCGTGCTTGGAAATGAAGCCCATGGCGTGGCGCCCCGCCACTTCCGCGTAGCGCCTGCCCGCCTCTTCCCGGCCTATGCGGATGCGCTCGCTGCGCCCGCCGCCGGCGGCCACCAGGCCCGCGGCCGGCCGATCCAGGCCCGTCTTCGCCGCCGGCGCGCCGGCTGAAGCGAAGCTCAGGAAGCGCAGGCTGGTCGCCGCCAGGACGATCGCCTCGGCCTGGTCCGCGGAGAGCGTGCGCCCCGACGCGGTCCAGGCGCCGCTCGACCTCGTCAAGGCGAAGCGTCCTGCCTTGGAGGAGAACTCGAGTCTTTCCAGCTCGCCCAGGGACAGGGGCACCAGCGCCTTGGCGCGCAGGTCCTGCGCGTCGCGGTTGAGCAGAGCGGCCGGGACGCCTTCGGCCAAGAACACCGCGGCTTCGCGGTTGGGGCGGTAGTAGACGGCGCTGCCGAAGGCCGGCTTGCCGAAGAAGGCATCCAGGACCGGGGCGGCGCTGGTCCGGGAGAAGACGCGGACGCGCGTCGCGCTCGCCTCGTTGACCTCGTAGGCCGCGTAGCCCGCGGGATCGCGCGACACCTCGGAGCCCAGGCTGAGTCCGCGCAGGCCCCGGGCCAGATCGTCGGCCGCTTCGCCGTCGGCCTCGTCCTGGACCGGCGCGGTCAGCCGCCAGCGGCCCCCGGCGCGCTCCAGGGCGACGTGCGCGTTGTCGCGGTCGAGCTCGATGCGCGCCAGGTCCGGCGCGGCGAGCCTAGCCAAAGGACGGGAAGGCTCCGCGGGCTGCTCGCGCCAGAAGAGCAGGGCCGCCGCGGCCGCCAGGGCGGCGGCCGCCAAGATCGTGGCCAGGAGGATCTTAGGCTTCATCGAAACAGCGCGCCAGTTCCCGCCGCAGGGCTCGCCGGCGCGCGTAGCGGCGCCAGCCCGCGGCCACCAGGGCCAGCGGGAGGAACAGGATGATCGAGTATTTGACGATGAGGACCGCGGCGCCAGGCAAGGACCGCAGGGGCCGGTAGGACGAGCCCTTGGCGCGTATGGAGAGCAAGGTCTCGTCCTGCAGGGACCATTCCAGGAGGTTCATGAAGAACGCCAGGTCCGAGGCCTTGCCCGCGAACTGGGGTTGGAACTGCTTGGCGGTGCCGACCAGGATCAGATGGCCCGGCGTCGCGGCGGTCGCGGTCGAGGCCGCGGCCTGGGAGAAATCCCCCTCCAGGACCCCGGCCAAGGAGAAGGGGCCCTGCTCCTTGCTCATCAGGGCTTCCAGGGGCGTCCTGGGATTGACCGAGGGGCCGGCGCTCAGCCAGCTGGCCCGCGACGAATTAGCCAGAGAGATGTATTTTAGTCCGGTCTTGGAGCCGGGCTTGAGCCGGATGGGACTCGCGAACGGGAAGCTGACGGCCTGCAGGCCGCGCATCGCGGGATTCTTGCGGTCGAGGTCGGTCGCCACCGGCAGGAAGGGATAGTCCACGATGACTATGGAGCGGAAGGGCCCGTAGGGCTGCTCCATCTGTATCTTCTGCGCCTGGGCGTCCACCACGAAGCCGTCCGGGACCTCCAGCCCCCATTGGGCCAGCCAGGAGTCCAGGCCCGTCGCCTGGGGACGCGCCATGAAGGAGCGCAGGTCCACGTCGCGCTTGGAGATCATCAGACCCAAGGACCGGCCCGAGGCGAGCCAGGCCTTGAGGCGCTCCAGCTCCGCGGGCTTGAGCGGCATGGCCGGCCCGCAGACCCACAGGGCGTCCACCGAGGCCGGCACGGGCTGGTCCAGAGCGACGGCGACCGCGTTGACCTGCTCCGACACCGCCTCGAAGATCTGCTGGTACTGCCTGTTGTCGGGCGCGGCCTCGCCGTGGCCGGTCACGAAGCCCACGGTGCCGGCCTTGGCCAAGGCGAGCTTCTTGATGCGGCGGGTGATGTCGTATTCGAGGTCGGAGGTGCCGTTGAGCACCGGGATGACCTCGGTCTTGCCCTGGTACAGGAAGACCAGGCCCATGAAGGATTCCTTGATCTCGAACTTGTCGCGGCCCATGACGCTGAGCTGCAGCGGGGCGACGCCCGCGTCCATGGCCTCGCGGCGGCGTTTCTCCTGGCCCGGATCGAGGAACTCGACCCGGACCAGGCCCCGCCCCGCGCTCTTGTATTCGGCCAGGAGGTCCTTGAGGTACTGCCGGTCCAGGCCGTAGGGCGCGGGCAGGCCCGCGGTGTAGTAGACCTTGACGGTCAGGGTGTCGGTGAGGCCGCGCAGGAGCTGCTTGGTCCCGCGGGAGATGGAGTAGGCGCCGCCGGCGGAGAAATCCCCGCGCAGGAATAATAAATAGGAAAGGGCGTTGGCCGCGACCAGCGCCGCGAGCAAGGCCGCGCCCCCGCTCCAAGAGAAGAAGATCGCGCGCCGCAGCTTGGCTTGCATCCTAGAATCTCCGGGCCCGCAGGCGCTGGACCGTCAGATAGAGGAATGCGACGGTCAAGCTCAGGAAGTAGGCCAGGTCCCGCGTGTCCAGCACGCCCTTGGCCAGGTTCTCGAGGTGGGAGTCGATGCCGACGTATTCGGCGAAGGAGCCCAGGGCGCCGGGCAGCAGAGAGGCGCTCTTGCCCAGGATGAAGAGGACGAAGCAGGCCAGGAAGGCGGCGACGAAGGCGACGACCTGATTCCTGCTCAAGGAGGAGGCGAACAGCCCCGCCGCGCCGAAGGCGAAGCCCAGCAGCGCCAGGCCCAGCAAGGTCCCCAGCATCTCGCCCCAGTCCAGGCCCACGGAAGGCGAGACGCAGCCGGCCAGGACCAGGACGTAGAACAGCAGGCCCGCCACGCAGATCAGGTGCATGGCGGCGTAGCCTAGGAACTTGCCCAGCACGATGTCCCAGTCCTCCAAGGGCATGGTCACCAGGGTCTCGAAGGTGCCGGACTGCAGCTCCTCGGAGAGCAGGCCCATGGTCAGGGCCGGCGCCAGGAAGGCCAGCAGCAGGGGCGCGAATTCCGTCAGCGTGCGCAGGCTGGCGACCTTGAGCAGGAACAGCGGCGCGGCGAAGAGATAGCCGCTGAGCAGATAGAAGACGAAGAGCGCCACGTAGGCGGAGGGCGATTCGAAGTACCAGCGCAAGGTCCGGCCCGCCAGGGCCCGCACCGCGTGGGGCTGGAAGAGTCCGTTCTTCATGAGTTCTGGGTGAGGGCGCGGAACACCTCTTCGAGGCTGAGGCGCTCCAGGCGCAGGGACAGGATCGGCCAGTCGTTGCGCGCCGCCAGGCGGAACGCCGCCTCGCGCAGGTCCGTGCCGGCGGCGGACTCGACCACGAAGCTCCCGCCCTCCGCCTCGGGCGCGACGACCCGCACCGCGCCGGGCAGGCCGGACAGGGCGGCCGCGGCCTCCGCCCGGGGGGCGCGCAGCTCCACGTGCAGGCGGCTCTTGTCCGCGAGCTCGCCGGCCAGGTCCGCGGGCGTCCCGTCGGCCACCAGCCGGCCCGCGTTGATGATGATGACGCGGTCGCAGACCGCGGTCGCCTCGGGCAGGATGTGGGTCGAGATCAGCATGGTCTTCTGGGCGCGCAGTTCCCGGATGAGGTCGCGCACTTCGATGACCTGGTTGGGGTCGAGCCCCGAGGTCGGCTCGTCGAGGATGAGGATCTCCGGGTCGTGGATGATGGCCGCGGCCAGGCCCAGCCTCTGGCGGAATCCCTTGGAGAGCTCGCCGACCTTGGTGCCGACCTCCCGGCGCAGTCCGCAGGACTTGACCACGGCCTTGACCCGCGCGGCGCGCGCCGCGTCGTCGGCGAGGCCGCGCAGCCGCCCGAAGAAGTGCAGGGCCTCGGTGAGTTCCAGGTCCTCCCAAAGAGGGTTGTCCTCGGGCAGGTAGCCGAGGCGGCGGCGCACCGCCAGGGGCTCCTCGGACACGTTCAGGCCGGCCAGCTCGGCGCGGCCCTCGTCGGCGCCGAGGTAGGCGGTCAGCAGGCGCATGGTCGTGGTCTTGCCGGCTCCGTTGGGACCGAGGAAGCCGACCACCTGGCCCCGGGGTATGTCGAAGCTCACATGGTCGACCGCGACGCGCTCGCCGAAGCGCTTGGTGAGGTTTACCGCCGTTATCATGGCCGTGCTGAAATTGCGGAGGATATATATATCAAATCAGGGCGCGGTATTGTCAAGAAGACGGATTTGCGGATTTTTAAATATGATACCATTTGATTGAAGAAGATGGTCAACGCGGAGCTGGTCTTCGGCATCAAGGCGGATTTCCTGCGTTCCTTGGCCCATCCCGTCCGACTGCAGATCATCGAACTCCTTAAGGATCGGGAAGCATCCGTCGGGGAGTTGGTCAAGGCGGTCGGGGTCGAGCAATCCGGCATCTCCAAACATCTGGCCGTGCTGCGCGCGGCGGGCATCCTGTCTTCACGGCAGGAGAAGGCGACGGTGCACTACTTCATCCGTGACCGCGCGATCTTCCAGGTCTTGCGGCCGATCGCCGAGATCCTGAGGAAGAAGCTCAGGGAGAGCCAGGATATCCTGGAGCACCTGGGTAAAGTCAAGTGAGGGCGCTGGCGGCCAGAAGCCGCATAGGGAGGTAGAAGACGCCATGAACACCGAAACGGACCGCGCGGGTGACGGCCTCGACTTGGGGCCTGGCATCGTGGAGGTCCGTCCCATCACGTCCCGATGCTTCGGCATACGCGTGGAGCGGCGCCTCGTCGCGAAACTGAAGGATATCGTGGGCATCACGCGGGCCAACGCCAAGAGCGACCTGTTCTGCATCGAGCTCGACGGCATGAACAACAATCCGGACGACGCGTTGCGGCGCTTCAGGGAACTGGCGGCCTTGGGCGGCGCGGGCGCGCATTTCGGGGTCAAGCGCTCCAAACGCCCTCGCGCTTGAACCGGCGTCCGGGCGCCGCGCAGCGGGCCGTTGCCTTTTATAAACCTTATGGCGTGCTGTCCCAGTTCACGCCGCGGGACGGCCATCCCGGCTTGGCCGGCTTCGGCCTGCCCGCGGAGGTGTACCCCGCCGGCCGGCTCGACTGTGACAGCGAAGGGCTCCTGCTCCTGACCGCCGACGGCCGCCTGCAGGCGCGCCTGACGGACCCGCGCTTCGCCCACCCCCGCACCTATTGGGCGCAGGTCGAAGGCGTCCCGGATGCCGAGGCGTTGCGGTGCCTCGCCCGCGGGGTGACCCTGCGCGACGGGCCGACGCTTCCCTGCCGGGCGCGCCTGCTGGAGGCCGAGCCCGAACTGCCGCCCCGAGTGCCCCCTATCCGCTTCCGCAAGAGCGTGCCCACGGCCTGGCTGGAACTGGTCTTGCGCGAGGGCCGCAACCGCCAAGTGCGGCGCATGACCGCGGCCGTGGGCCTGCCCACTCTGCGCCTGGTGCGCGCCGCCATCGGAGAGATCTCCCTGCAAGGGCTGGCGCCGGGAGGGTGGCGGGAGGTCGGGCTCCGCCTCTAGAGGTCGCTTTCGACGTTCTTGCGCGTCTTCTGGATCTTGTCCGCTTCGTCGCGCCGGCGCTCTTCGGCCCGCTCCCGCTCCTTGCGGGCGTTGAGCTCGATGCCGGTGTAGATGACCATGACGGCCGAACTGGGATAGGGCTTGATCTCTTTGGCCCCGTATGACGCGGGGTCGGGCATGCGCAGCTCGATCTGCGTGACGCCGTCGTTCCAGGTGACGACTATCAGGGGCCGGTTCTGGCCGTCCACGAAATTGTCCGCGACCTTGCCGGGGCCGAATTTCTTGCGCAGGCCCGTCAGGACCGCCTGCGCGGTCTCCAGGTCGCCGTCCTGCGCCATGGGGCTGTAGAACGCGTGGTAGAACTGGTCATGGTTGAAGCTGCACACGAGCTTCTTGCCTTCGCCCAGGTTGTAGCGGAGGGTCTTCTCGATCTTCGGCAGACGGGTCTCATACTCGATCCTGCCCGGCAGGAGCTTCTTGACCTCGCTCAACGACATGCCCCATTTGGCGTCCTTGTATCCTCCGCCCAGCGGGCCCGACCGCGCCGGCGCCCGGGACGCCGAGGCTTGGGCCGCAGGCGAGCCCGGATCCTGGCCGCGCGCGAGGCCGGCCGCGAGCATGGCGGCGGCGAGCCAGATGACTTTTTCTCTCATGACCGGTTCCAACATATTATAATACACCTTATGAACCGTCAACTGAAAAAGATGAGCCAGGCCGCCTGTGCCGCTTTAGCCCTTTTGTGGTTTCCCCTGACCGCGCCGGCGATCGACGTCACGCCGTTCGCGCTGCCCTTGGTCGCCGGCAACCGCGGCGCGGAGATCGCCGAGGTTCATCCGGCCTTCGACCTCGATCCCGACGCCGCCGATTTCGGCGGCAAGAACATCCCGGCCGTGTGGCGCTCCAACGGACTGGCCACCGGCATGATGGGCATCCTGCGCTTCGGTCCGGCGGTGGCGGCCTATCTCTGCTGGGACAAAGGCGGCCGCGAGTTCTGCCCCCCCTTCACCCCGGGCACCGGGGGCGCGCGGATGACCCGCATGCAGTCCGACGCCGTCACCGTGGAGTACTCTCCCTTTCCCGGGACGCGGGTGACGCAGACCATGCTGGCCGTGAGCGCCCGGCTGTTCCGCTCGCGGGCGGTGGTCTCCGGCCCCGGCGCGCGGGGCGTCACGGCCCGTCTGATGGGCGGGATCGTCGCGCAGAGCGAGACGGGCCGCCTCCAGGATTTCCGCAACGCGCCGGCGTCCGACGCGACCCGCGCGGGGGTGCGTTATGCCTGGCGGCTGGCCCCCGCGGCCGACCCGGGGACCGTCGAGTTCTCGCTGGATTTCGGCGCCGACCCCAAACTCGCGCAGGCGCCTTTCGCGGCGCTGCTCGCCGAACGGCAGAAGCAGTCGGAGGCCTTCTACGCCGCCGTGCCCCGGTTCGACTTCCATGACGCGCGGCTGAACCTGTTCCATCGCATCATGTGGGAGCGCCTGCGCGGGCTGGCCGAGAACGCCTCCGGCAACATCCCGCACGCGTTTTTCATGGGCACCAGCGCGCCCTGGGGCATCGACGGCCTGTGGCTGTGGGACGCGGCGTTCGTGGCGCAAGTGCTGCGCTCCGCCGATCCGGGCTGGGCGGCCCGCCTGCTGGAGGCGCTGCTGGCCCAGCAGAACCCGGACACGGGGCTGGTCCCGCACTGGTCCACGCCGCGCTCGCGCACGGAGATCTCGCAGCCGCCGCTGATCTCCTGGGCGGCGCTGCGCCTCTATACCAGCGACGGCGGCCGGGACTTCCTGGAGCGGGCCTATCCCAAGCTGGCCGCGCTGCACCGCTGGTTCATCAAGAACCGCACGCGCCCCGACGGCCTGCCCTTCTGGAAGCAGCCGGACGAGAGCGGCATGGACAATTCCCCGGCGTTCGACGCCGGCACCGACGCGCACGTGGACCTGGCGGCCGAGCTGTTCGCGGACGCCGGCTGCCTGGCGGAGATCGCGGGCCTCCTCGGCAAGGAAGACGACCGCCAGGGCTGGCTGAAGCAGCAGCAGGTCTGGCGCGAGCGCCTGGACCGCTATTGGGACGCCAGCGGCAGATTCTATTTCCCGCTGAAGGGCGACCAGCGCATCCCGGTCTACGCCATCCAGGGGTTCTATCCGCTTTGGGATGCGCAGATGCCCGCCGGCCGCCGCGCCGCCTTGCTGGCGCGCCTGACCGATCCGTCCGAGTTCTGGACAAAGTTCCCGGTGCCGTCGGTGTCGCTGAAGGCGCCGCAGTTCATGCAGCCGAAATGGTTCGCGAACACCTACGGCTCACCCGAGACGGGCCGCCGCGCGGCCGAGCGGCTGCAGGACTATTCTTCGGTCTACTGGCGCGGCCCGGTGTGGGTCTTCTCCAACGCCATCATCTACGAGGGCCTGCGCCGCAGCGGCGAGTTCCGCGTCGCCAACGAGCTGGGCCGGCGCATGGTCAAGATGATGCTGGCGGCCGCGCGGCACGGCGGCATGCTGTGGGAGAACTTCGACCCGCGCGACGGCGCACCGTCGCGCCTGCTGCCGAAGGGCCAGGCCGACGAGATGGCCGCCTCCATCTATTTCCTCAAAGCGCTCTACGACTCGCAGGTCGGCCTGGAGGCGGTGGCGGCGCCTGAACCCCGCCGGCTGCGCCTGCGCTACACGGCCGCGCCGAAGGCCGACGTCACCGGGTTGCGCTTCGGCCTCTGGACGGTCGCGCAGAAGGTCGCCGGCAAGAAGGTGACGATCACTGTGCTGCACGCTCCGGAGCCGGGCGCCCAGCTGACGGTGGAGGATCAGAGCGGGGCGGGACTGCGCATCACGGTCCGGTAAGTCCGTTCTAGGCCCGCGGGCGGGCCGTCAGGGGTTGGGCACGACTTGGACGGTCCCGTCTGCGGAGACCCGCACCAGCATGACCTGCTGTGGGTCCTTGCAGGCGGCGAGCACGTGCTGCGCGAAAACCGGCCATTCGTCGAACGCCGTGCCGTTGTACTCGACATGGGTGTGGCCGGCGAAAACCCCGTAGTAGCGGCCCAGCGGCGGCGCGGCGGCGAGCGTCGCGCGGAAGACCGCCTTCTTGGCCGAGGTGAAGGTGAATTCCCAATCGGGGATCGGCGCGTTCGTCCGGAAGGGGTGATGCTGGAGGAAGAAGACCCGCTTGGTGGACGCAGGCAGAAGGGCCAGTCGCTCGCGCAGCCAGGGCAGCGTGCCTCCCGCGAAATCGTGCAGGTCGCCGTTGGGCAGGGCGCCTTTGAAGCCGGGCAGCGCATGCTTGCGCGTGTTCCAATCGAGGGCGATGAACACGAAGCCGTCGCGCTGCAGTTCGAAGTTCTGCAAGCGCACCGGAAGGCGGCGCTCGGGATCCCAGGCCGTCCGGTCAGGGTGCTCGACTCCGGAGAAACGGTCCGCGAAGGTCTTGGCGAAGAGGGCGTCGCCCTCGGGCGCGGGGGCCTCGCTGTCCGTCGTGTAGGTCCACACGTCGTGGTTGCCCAGGAGTGGGAACCACGGAACGCGCAGACCGTCGAGTATTTCGCGCGCCTTGGCGAATTCGGAGGGCTGGGCGCTGTCGGTCAGGTCGCCCAGTATGAAAGCGTACGCGATGTTCTCGGTCTGGGCCAAGGCGTTGATGCGCGCCACCGCGCTGCGGGCGCGCGCGGTCGCAGCGTTCTCTTCGCCATCATACCGCGTGTACCGCGGCCCTGCGGAAGGCATGCCGATGTGGATATCGCTGAACACCGCGAAGGAGAAGGCGCCGTCGGTCTGCGGCGCCGGCCGGCCCGCGACCGGGCGGGACAGGAAAGCGTCCCGGACTCCGGACCACGCCTGCCGGAGGGATGACTGGAAAGAGCCGTCGTCCACCGCGCCGGCCCGCAGCGCGGGGCAAGCCAGCAACAACGCGACGACCAGCGTCCCTATTCGGTTCATGGGCATTCCTTTGTCGAGGTCAGAACGCGTTCGGGGAAACGTCTTTGTTGGGGATATCCAAATTGACCTGAGACTTGATGGCCGCAAAGTACTGATGGTAGCCCACCATGTAGGAAGAGTGCCAGATGGCGAAGTTGTCCAGGGTCTTCAAGTCCTCCAGCGCCTTCACGGGGTTCTGCAAGGCCTTGATGGCGGCGTGGAGCAACTCCTGATAGCGGTCCGCGTCGTCATCCACGCGATAGTTGAGATCGGCCGCGGGGATCACGTTGGAGAAGACGTCGTGTTTGGCCCAAAAATTCGTCCAGGATGCCACATTGGCCGGTTTGCGGATGGAATCCCCATATTCATCCTTGGCGTTGGGCAATTGCAAGCGGTCGAATTCCTCGATCACCGGATTGGCAGGCACCATCGGCGACCCCACGGTGATGTACTTGTCGACATGGACCGGCGAGCCTTTCGCCGCTAACGTCATGAGCACGTGGCGTGTGAGGATGGTGCCCCAACTGTGGGCGAAGATATAGAGGGGCTTGTGGTTGGCCTGGGCCGCGGCGGAGACTTGGGGCAGCCAATTCTCGAGATTGGCCTCCGCTGCGGTGGTCTGCGCGACGATGCGGTTCCAGCGCAGGGGCACCACCATATAATGTTTGCCCGCTGTGGCCAGCATGGCGTTGACGGCGTCTTCGACATAGGTATGGGGCAGCTTGGCGTTCTGCGCGGCGCTGGTCAGCAGCTCATCCTGATCCGGAGCCACGGCACCCAGGAGGTTCGCCTCCTTGGCGGCGGCGCTGGCGTCCTTCTCGCCCTGCCGGAAGATGCTGTCAAAAAGGGATTTCGGCAAGTAATGGAAATCCAGCCCGCAGACCGTGATCACAACCGCGTCGTATTTCGCCACGTCCTGGGGATTGAAATCGAAGTAGACCGGCGCTTCCTTATAATCGTCGGCTACGGCGGCGGTCGGCATCAAGACGGAGCCCAGCGCGAACGCCAGCAATATCAGGAGGCCCGCAGCTTTCATAGGTTTCATGATAGTATTAGAAAATATAATTTAATCTGAGATAAAGCAAGTCATCTGCGGCCCTTTTCCTTCAAGAAGGCGATGAGCGCCTCCGGATCGTCCGTGATGATGGCGTCGACGCCCAGGTCCAGCATCCTCTGCCAGTCCTTGGGCTCGTCCACGGTCCAAGGCGCGACCTGGATGCCGTTCCGGTGCATCTCCTGGACGGTTTCGAGGGTGATCCAGTATTGGTCGGGGCTCAGGATGTCCGCCTTGGCGGCGCGCGCCGCCGCGAGATAATCCAGATAGTTGCCGGAGGTGAGCAGGGATATCCGGACGGCGGGCAGGAGCTTCTTTATGGCGAGGAGGGTGCGCTGGTCGAAAGACTGCACGATGACGCGCTTCTCCATGCCGTGGCGGCGGACGACATCGGCCACGAGCGACGCGAAGCGCTCCGGGTCGGGAGACAGCTCGGGCTTGCCCGGCACGATCTTGGTCTCGATGTTGAACTGGACCGTTTTGGCGCCGGGCTCGGTGGAAGTCTCGGTCAGGCGGAAGACCTCGTCCAGCGACGGCATCCTCTCTCCGGGCCGGGCTTCCTGCCTGGGGAAGCGCGCATTGGGCATGGAGCCGCAGTCGTAGGCCTTGAGCTCGGTGGAGGTCAGTGACCGGATCAGGACCGGCTCGGCCAGCCGTCTTCCGCCCGGCCCGAGGCAGAGCTCCGGGCCGACATAGAAATCATGCGAGACGACGATGACGTCGTCCTTGGTCGCCTGCATGTCGAGCTCCAGCACGTCGGCGCCCACGCGGACGGCCTCGCCGAAGGCGGCCAAGGTGTTCTCCGGCCGCACGGCGCGGCAGCCGCGATGGCCATGGACCTGCACGCCCCAGCACGGCGCGGCCCAAGCGAGGGCGATGGCGAGAAGGCATGTTCTTTTCATGAGTGCATCCTCCGGTCGTGGACTCTCCAAGTAAAAGCCAGAAGCAGGATGGCTAGCAGGCAGGCGGCAAGCACCAGCTTGAATCCCCCGTCCCAGCCGTAGTGCTGGACCACCTTGCCGATGCCCAGCTCCGCGATGGTGGCTCCCCCCACGTATCCGAACATGCCGGTCAAACCCGCGGCCGTGCCCGCCGCCTTCTTGGGCACTAGGTCCACGGAGGCGACGCCGATGAGCATGACCGGGCCGTAGATGAGGAATCCAATGGTGGCCAGGCTTGCCGTATCCACCCAGGGCCGGCCGGCCGGGTTGAGCCAATAGACGAGCACCGCGGCGGTGACCAGGAGCATGTAGCCGACCGCGACCGGGGCGCGGCGGCCCTGGAAATAGCGGTCGCTGAGCCAGCCGGCCAAGAGCGTCCCCGGGATGGCCGCGACCTCGAACCCCGAGGACTGCCAGAAAGCCGCGGCGTCCGAGGAATGTTTCACCGCGGTGAGGTATGTGGGCGCCCAGTTAAAGACGCCGTAGCGCACCACGTAGACGAAAGCGTTGGCCAGGGCCAGGGCCCAGAGAGCGCGGTTGGGCAGGATGAAGTCGCGGAATACCTCGCGGGCTGGCAGCTCGCGCTCGCGGTCGGCTACGCCCGTGTCCGGATAGTCGTCGGCATATTCCTCGATGGGCGGCAGGCCCATGGACTGGGGCGTGTCGCGCAGGAAGGCGATGACCAGGAGGCCCATCAGGATGGCGAGTATGCCCGGCGCGTAGAATACGCAGGTCCAGGAGGCGAAGACGAGCATGGAGAGGTTGATCAGCGGGCCGGTGATGCCCCCGCCCACGTTGGTGGCGACGTTCCAGATGGCGAACTTGGTCCCGCGTTCGCGGTCCGAGAACCAGTGCGTCAGGGTCCGCGCGCAGGGCGCCCAGCCCATGCCCTGGAGCCAGCCGTTGACAAACCAGGCGCAGATCATCGCCCAGGCCGGCAGGAAGCCGAAGCCCAGGTTCACGACTCCGGAGAGGATGAGGCCCGTGGCCAGGAACCATCGCGGGTTGGCGCGGTCCGAGACGCTGCCCATGACGAACTTGCTGATCCCGTAGGCGATGGTGAGCGCCGTCGCGATGAGGCCCACGTCTCCGGTCGTCATGTGGAGCTCGCGGATGAGGTAGAGCTTGGCGAAAGCGAAGTTCTGACGGACGATGTAGTAGCCGACGTAGCCGGTGAAGATGGTGCCCATCATCCGCCAGCGCAGGCGCGGGTAGCGGCGGCGCGCTTCCTCGGGGGGAAGG
>Ga0118677_10010706_pt1 | contig 13954 bp, 10 predicted proteins | sample AliMusrvi5mmetaG_FD_86154 | JGI IMG/M metagenome (GOLD analysis project Ga0118677, IMG submission 86154) | reverse complement strand
GCGCCCCACGCCTCCGCCGCGGCCGGGGCAAGCGCGGGCGTGCGGCCGGTCGCCGCCGCGTGGCTGCCGACCGACTGGCCGCCGATGCACGTGATCGCGCTGCTGGCGGGCATCATCCTGCTGCTCGCGCTCTGCCGCGCGCTGCTCAACTACGCCTACCAGATCTCCGTCAACATCCTCCTCCAGCAGCAGCTGGTGGTGGACCTGCGCGCCGTCATCTACGACAAGCTCCAGCAGCTCAGCTTCCGGTTCTTCGACGCCAACTCCACCGGCTCGATCATCACCCGCGTCACCGGCGACGTGCAGTCCGTCCGGATGTTCCTCGACCAGGTCCTCTTCCAGAGCGTCATCATGCTGGTCTCCCTCACCGTCTACATCATCTACATGGTGAGCCTGAGCCCCGGCCTGACGCTGGCCTGCCTGGCGACGACCCCGCTGCTGGCCGTGATGTCGCTCTGGTTCTCGAAGAAGATCCAGCCCTCGTACGCGCTGAACCGCACGCTGGTCGAGCGGATGGTGCAGTACCTGGCCGAGAGCATCCAGGGCATCGCGGTGACCAAGGGCTTTGGCCGCGAGGCGGAGAACCGCGCGCGGTTCGAGACCGCCAACCGCGCCGTGTATGAACAGCAGCTCGGCATCTTCTGGCGCGTCAGCCTGTTCTCGCCCGCCGTCGGCATCCTCACCCGCGTCAACATGGTCATGCTGCTCAGCTACGGCGGCTGGCTGGTGGTGCAGGGGCGGCTGCCGCTCGGCACGGGCCTGGTCGTGTTCGCCGGCCTGCTCGAGCAGTTCTCCGGCCAGGTGAACAACATCGCCGGCGTGGTGAACTCCGTGCAGCAGTCGCTGATCGGCGCGCGCCGCGTGTTCGAGGTCCTCGATGCCCCCGTGGAGGTGCGGAGCGCCCCCGACGCCATGCCCTGCCCGCGGCTGCAGGGCGCGGTGCGGTTCGAGCGCGTGGAGTTCTCGTACAGCGGCATCGACCCCGTGCTGCGCGACATCAGCCTCGACGTCGCCCCGGGCCAGTGCGTGGCCATCCTCGGCGCGACCGGCGCGGGCAAGAGCGTGCTGATGAGCCTCATCCCGCGCTTCTACGACGTCACCGGCGGGCGGCTGCTGGTGGACGGCATCGACGTCCGGCACCTGCACCTCGACGACCTCCGGCGCAACATCGGCCTCGTGTTCCAGGAGAGCTTCCTCTTCTCGAACACCGTGGCGGCCAACATCGCGTTTGGCCACCCCGGCGCCACGCCCGCGCAGATCGAGAAGGCCGCGCGGATCGCCGCGGCCCACGACTTCATCATGCAGCTGCCGCAGGGCTACGACACGGTGCTGGGCGAGAGCGGCAACACCCTCTCCGGCGGCCAGCGGCAGCGGCTGGCCATCGCCCGCGCCGTGCTGCTCGAGCCCGCGATCCTGCTGCTCGACGACCCGACCGCGGCCATCGACAGCGAGACCGAGCACGAGATCTTCGAGGCGCTTGACCGGGCCATCGCGGGCCGCACGACGTTCATCGTGGCCCACCGCCTCAGCACGCTGCGCCGCGCCGACTTCATCATCGTGATGGAGAACGGCCGCATCGTGCAGCGCGGCGTGCACGCGGAGCTGATGCGCGTGCCCGGCCCGTACCGCCACGTGGCCAGCCTGCAGCTGGTGGACGCCCGCGAGCTCGAGCCGCCGGCGCCGGAGGGAGCCGCATGAGCGCCGCCCCGCCCCACCGCCCCCTCGGGCCGCTCGTCCACCGCGAGCGCGACGACGAGGACGAGCCGCAGTTCAAGCCGCTCGAGTGGGGCCTGATCCGCCGGCTCTTCACCTACACGCGCCCCTTCGCGGCCAAGCGCAACGCGCTGATCGTGCTCACCGCCATCCGCGCGATGCAGATCCCGGCCATCACCTGGGCCATGGGCCGCATCATCGCCGGGCCGATCGCGCGCCACGAGCTCGACGTGCTGCCGTGGGCGGTGCTCGGCTACGGCGTCCTCGCGGTCGTGACCGACGGCATGTTCCACTACCGCCAGCGCTACGCGCTCGAGCTGGGCGAGCAGGTCGTCAGCGCCCTGCGCACCGCCATCTTCGTCCGCGTGCAGAGCATGCCGATGAGCTTCTTCCACCGCACGAAGCTCGGCCGCATCCTCAGCCGCGTCACCACCGACGTCGAGACCGTGCGCGCCGGCATCCAGGACGTGCTGTTCGTCAGCATCATCCAGTTTGGCCAGATGGTGTTCGCCGCGGTCGTCATGGCCTGGTGCGACTGGCTGCTCTTCCTCGTCGTGCTCGCGATGGCGCCGGTGCTCTGGTTCGTGAACAACCACTTCCGGATGCGGCTCAGCCAGCTGTCGCGCGCGGCGCAGGAGAGCTTCAGCCGCGTGACCTCGACGCTGGCGGAGTCGGTGAACGGCATGCGGGTGACGCAGGGCTTCGTGCGGCAGGAGACGAACCTCGGCCTGTTCCGCATGCTCCTGGCCGACCACTCGCGCTACAACATCGAGCAGGCGCGCACCTCGGCGATCCTCACGCCGCTGCTGGAGCTGAACAGCCAGTTCTTCATCGCGGTGCTGCTCATGCTCGGCGGCTGGCGGACGTTCCACGGCGCCATGACGATCGGCGACCTCATCCAGTTCTTCTTCCTCGCCAACCTGTTCTTCTCGCCCATCGCCACCATCGGCAACCAGTACAACCAGGCGCTGATCGCGATGGCCGGCGCGGAGCGCGTCTTCGGGCTGATCGACACGCAGCCCGACTGGGAGGACGACCCCGCGGCGCGCCCGCTGCCGCCCGGGGCCGGGACCGGCCTGCGGGTGGAGTTCCGCGGCATCACCTTCGGCTACCAGCCCGCGCGGCCGGTGCTGCACGACGTGAGCTTCACCGCCGAGCCCGGCCAGACGATCGCGCTGGTCGGCCACACCGGGAGCGGCAAGAGCTCGATCATCAACCTCGTGGCGAAGTTCTACCTGCCGACGAGCGGCCAGCTCCTGATCGACGGCCACGAGATCCGCGCGCTCACGGGCGAGTCGCTGCACCGGCAGATGGGCATGGTGCAGCAGCAAAACTTCCTCTTCACCGGCACGGTGCTGGAGAACATCCGGCTCAGCCGGCCCGAGGCGACCGAGGCCGAGGTGCGCGCGGCGGCGCGGCAGCTCGACTGCCTCGACCTGCTGGAGGCGCTGCCGCAGGGCCTGCAGACGGAGATCGGCGAGCGCGGCGCGGGGCTGTCGGTCGGCCAGCGCCAGCTCGTCTGCTTCACCCGCGCGCTGCTGGCGAACCCGCGGCTGCTCGTCCTCGACGAGGCCACCAGCGCGATCGACGCCCTGACGGAGGCGCGGCTGCAGCAGGCGCTCGTCACGCTCCTGCGCGGCCGCACCAGCTTCGTCGTCGCGCACCGGCTCAGCACCATCCGCCAGGCCGACCTCGTGCTCGTGCTCGACCAGGGGCGTATCATTGAGCGCGGCACGCACCTCGAGCTGCTCGCGCAGCGCGGGCACTACGCGGCGCTGTACCAGCAGTTCGTGCAGGTGGACGACGGCGCGTGAGCGCGCGGCGCGCGGTTGGCCGCCGCCGCGGCCGGTCCGCCACCGAGGGAAAGCGGCCCAGATTTTTCAAGTTTCTCCTAGGCAAACGCCCCGTTTTCCCTCTAGAAATGCGTTGCTATCGTAACACAGCACCCTAAACCCACAATCACTATGGCTAAAAAATCCGCTCGTAAACCGAACGCTGCGTTCATGAAACCCGTCACGCCCGACGCCAAACTCGCTGCCGTCGTCGGCTCGTCCCCGCTTCCGCGCACGGAGCTCACCAAGAAGCTCTGGGCCTACATCAAGAAGAATGGCCTGCAGGACAAGAAGGTCCGCACGCAGATCAATGCGGACGACGCGCTCAAGCCCGTGTTCAACGGCAAGAGCAAGGTCAGCATGTTCGAGATGACCAAGCTCGTCTCGGGCCACGTCTCGTAAGACCACCGTCTTTATCCCGGCCGCCGTGGGTTCGCCCGCGGCGGCTTTTTTGTGCCCGGCGGCGTCCCGCCACCCCTTCGGAGTTGCGCGGGGGGTGGGGGTGCGGTTAGGTCGAATCGGTTTTCCGCCTCTCCCCATGTCCCTCCGCTCCCTCCGCCCGCTCAAGGACCGTCTGCTCACGGTCGTCATCGTCGCGGCGGGCGCGGCGGCGGGCTACCTCGGCGACGGGTTGGCCCGGGAGCGCATCCTGGGCGAGGTGTGCGACCAGGCCCGCCACAGCGCGGTCGCCTTCGACTTCGCCGACCTGACCGCCCTGACCGGCCGGCCCGACGCCCCCGGTGGCGCGGCCTACACGGCGGTGGTGGCGCGGCTCCAGCGCTTTCGCGAGACCGACCCGCGCGTGCAGGGCGTCCGGATCCTCCGCTACCTGCCGGCGACGGACCGCGTCGTCGTGCTGGCGGAGTCGGTGCCGGCGGACGCGGTGCTCCACGCCCAGCCTGGCGACGCGCTGGCGGCCCAGGAGGTCTCGCCCGCGCTGAGCGCCAGCCTCCGCGCCGGCACGCCCCTCGTCGAGGGCCCGGTGGACTCCGCGCTGGCGGCGTACTCGCCCCTCGGACCGGCGCCCGCGGAGGGCGCGCCCCACGATTACCTCGGCATCGACGTGGCCGTGCCGCACTGGCACCGCGACCTCGTGCTCGCGGCCGCGGGCCCGGCGGTCCTCGTCTGGCTCGTCCTCGGCCTGCCCCTGGCGGGCTTCATCCTGCGCCGCCGCGCGCGGGAGCAGGGCGAGGCGATCCGCAACCTGTCCGAGGCGGTGGAGCAGAGCCGCGCCGCGGTCATGATCATCGATCTCCGGGGCAACATCGAGTACGCCAACCGCGGCCTCTGCGAGCAGCTCGGCTGCCGGCGGCGCGACCTGCTCGGCCGCCCCTGGACCGACTTCCAGATGGCGGAGCCGGAGTCCGTCGACCGCACGCACCTCATGCACGCGATCCAGAGCGGCCAGCCGTGGATCGGCGAGTGGCAGCACCGCCGGCCCGACGGCAGCGTCTATCCCGTGCGCGGGGCGTTCACGCCGGTGCGCCGGCGCAGCGGCCGGCTGGCCTGCTTCATCGCGTCCTTCGACGACCTGACGGAGGTCCGCCGCACCGAGGGCGTGCTGCGCGAGGCCAAGGAGCGGGCGGAGGCGGGCGAGACGGCGAAGAGCCAGTTCCTCGCCACCATGAGCCACGAGGTGCGCACGCCGCTCAACGGCATCCTCGGCTTCACCAGCCTGCTGCTCGACACGCCGCTGACGCCGGAGCAGCGCGAGTTCGTGCAGACGATCCAGCTCAGCAGCGAGGCGCTGATCCAGCTCACCAGCGACATCCTCGACTTCGCCCGCATCGAGTCGGGCAAGCTCCTGCTCGAGCCGCAGCCCTGCGCGCCGCGCGAGTGCGTCGAGGACGCGCTCGACCTCGTGGCCACCAAGGCCGCGGCCAAGGGCATCGAGCTGCTGCACTGGGTGGACGACAGCGTGCCGGCCGTGATCCACGCCGACGGCAACCGCCTCCGCCAGGTGCTGACCAACCTGCTGGGCAACGCCGTGAAGTTCACCAACGAGGGCGAGATCGAGGTGCGCGTCAGCGCCGAGCGCTGGCCCCCCGCCGACCCGCGCGGCGGCTGGCGGCTGACCTTTGCGGTGCGCGACACGGGCATCGGCATCCCCGCCGACCAGCAGGGCCGGCTGTTCCAGCCCTTCATGCAGCTGGACCACGCCCTCACCCGCCGCCACGGCGGCACGGGCCTCGGCCTCGCGATCTGCAAGAACATCGTCACCCTGATGGGCGGCGACATCCAGCTGAAGAGCGCGCCCGGGCTGGGCTCCACGTTCGCCTTCACCATCGCCGTGGCCCCGCACCCCACGGTCGTCGAGCGCAAGCCGCTCGGCCCGCTCACCCTGCTCAAGCTGGCGGTGGCGGTGCCGGAGGGCGCGCTGCGCACCGAGCTGATGGAACTGGGCCGGCGCTTCGGTGCGACGCTGGTCGACACCACGCCGGCGCAGCTCGCGGCGACGCCGGGCTGGGATGTCGCGCTGATGGACCTCGACGCCGAGCGCGTGGCCGAGCTCGTGGCCGAGGCGCGGCCCTCGCCCGACCTGCCGCCCGAGCGCGTGTTCGGCCTCGTGCCGCTCTCGCTGCCCAGCGTGACGCGCGCGGCGCTGCGCAAGCATTTCCGGCTGCTGCTGAGCAAGCCGCTCCACCAGGACCCGCTGTACTCCGTGCTGGCCGCGGTGGCGGAGACCCCGGTGGTGACGCAGTCCCGGCGGGGCGCGACGGACCTCAGCGTGCTGCTGGTGGAGGACGACCCGGTGAACCGCCTGCTGATGCAGAAGCAGCTGACCGCGGCGGGCTGCCGCTGGACAAAGGCGGAGAACGGCCGCGTGGCGCTGCAGGAGCTGGCGCGCAAGCCCTTCGACCTCGTGCTCATGGACCTTTACATGCCGGAGATGGACGGCGTGGCGGCGATCGCGCAGATCCGCGCCGGGCGGGCGGGCGACCACGTGAAGGACATCTGGATCGCGGCGCTGACCGCGGACGCCCGCAGCGACCAGAAGGAGCGCACGCTGGAGATCGGCGCCAACGACTACCTGGTCAAGCCGGTGTCGATGCCCGAGCTGCGCGTGGCGCTGGAGAAGTTCGCCCTTGCGCGCCGCGGGCGCGGCTGACCCGCCGACGCGGCAATTCGCTTGGCGGCCCCTCCGGGGCGGCTCACGCTCCGCGGTTCCACCCATGCGAACCGTCACCCCCGCCCAGCACCGCCGCGCGATCTGGATGCTGCTGCTCGCGAACCTGCTCTGGGGCGTGAGCTTCCCGGTCATCAAGTCGCTTGCGCTGCTGCAGGCGCAGCTCGTGCCGGGGAGCAGCACGTGGTTCATCACCGCCTGCACCCTCCTCCCGCGCTTCACGCTGGGTGCCGTCCTGCTCGGCGCGGGCTGCGCGGGGGCGCTGCGCACGCTGACGCGCTCGGAGTGGCGGCAGAGTCTCGGGCTCGGGGTCTTCGCCTTCGTGGGCATGATGCTCCAGAACGACGGCCTGCAGTACGTCGCGGCGTCGACCTCGGCGTTCCTCACGCAGCTCTACGCCATCCTCATCCCGGTGTACCTGGCGCTGCGGGCGCGGCGGCATCCGCCATGGACCGTCTGGGCGGGCTGCCTCCTCGTGCTGGCGGGCGTGGCGGTGCTGGCGCGGCTCAACTGGCACGACCTGCGGCTGGGCCGCGGCGAGCTGGAGACGCTGGTCGCCTCGGTGTTCTTCATGGGCCAGATCCTCTGGCTGGAGCGGCCGGAGTTCACCGGCAACCGCATGCTGCCGGTGACGGCGGTGATGTTCGCGATCGAGGCCGCGGGGGCCGCGGCGATGCTGCCGCTGGCGCCGGCCGGCGCGGACTTCGGCCGGCTGGTGGCGAGCGGGCCGTGGCTGGGCCTCACCGCGATCCTCACGGGGCTGTGCACGCTCGGCTCGTTCACGCTCATGAACCTTTTCCAGCCGCGGATCACGGCGACGGAGGCCGGGCTGCTGTACTGCTCCGAGCCGGTGTTCACCTCCATCATGGTGCTGTTCCTGCCGGCGTGGTTCGCGGCGTGGGGCGGGCTGGTCTATGCCAATGAGACGCTGGGCGCGAACCTGCTGCTCGGCGGCGGCCTCATCCTCGCCGCCAACGTGGTGGTGCAGCTGGGCGTGGCGCGGCTCAAGGCGCAGGCGGCATGAACCCCCGCGCCCGCCATTGGACCGCGTTTCTGGTGCTGGCCGCCTGCACCGTGGCGAGCGGCGGCAGCTTCATCCTCTACAAGGCCTCGGTCCTCATCCAGGCGCCGCTGGCCCTCGGGGAGAGCACATGGTTCATCTCCGCGCATAACCTGGCGCCGCGCTTCGCCCTCGGCGTCCTGCTGCTGCTGGCGGCGTACGGCGGGAGCGCGCTGCGGCTCACGCGCGGCGAGTGGGGGCAGGCGGCGTTCATGGCGCTGGCCTCGTTCGTGGGCTGCCTGCTGCAGAATGACGGCCTGCAGCGCACCTCCGCGGCGACCACGGCGTTTCTCACGCAGTTCTACGCGATTCTCATCCCCTGCTGGGCCGCGCTGCTGCACCGCCGGCGGCCGTCGGGGCTCGTGCTGCTGGCTTCCCTGCTGGTGCTGGCCGGCGTGGGGATCGTCGCCCGGGTGGACTGGCTCACGCTGCGCCTCGGCCGGGGCGAGGCGGAGGTCCTCCTCTCGACGGTGTTTTTCTCGCTGCTGCTGTGCTCGATCAACTGGCCGTCCTTTGCCCAGCACCGCGCCGAGCGCACGTCGGCGGGGATGTTCCTGATCGAGGCCGCGCTGTTCGCCGCGGTGGCCGTGGCGACCTGCCGCGACCCCGGGCACCTGGTGGAGCCGTACCATTCGCCGGCTTGGCTGACGATGGTGGTCGCGGCGACCGTGTTTGGCACGGCGGGGCCGTTCCTGTTCATGAACCGCTGGCAGCGATTCGTCACCCCGACCGAGGCCGGCCTGCTGTACAGCTTCAGCCCGGTGGTCGCGGCGCTCACCGAGGTGGTCGCGCCGGCGCCGCTCGCGCGCTGGACCGGCATTGCCTACGCCAACCAGCCGCTCACCAGTGCGCTTGTCACGGGCGGGGCGCTCATCCTCGCCGCCAACGCCCTGATTCAGCTGCAGCCGGAGAGCCGCGGTGCGGCAGTTGAAGGTTGAAAGGGGCAGGTTGAAAGCGACTGCGCCCGGGCCGATCCTGGAGTCCTTCAGCTTTCCCTTGTCGCTTTCAACTGCCGCGACGCGGCGCGGTCGCGGCTTCGAATTTTCCCGTGCGCAGGAACGCCCGCACCTGCGCGGCGGTGTCGCCGCTCCACTGCAGCCAGGTGTGCGTGTGGGGCAGCTCGATGAAGTCAGCCATGCCGTCGAGCCGGGTGCTGGCGACGGCCACCTTGCCGTCGCTGGGTCCGCCGAGCCACGCGGAGAACAGCGGATTCATCGCGCGGTTGCCGGCGATGATCCCGAGCTCGCCGCCGCCGGCGGGCCAGGGCCCGAGCGCGCGGGGCAGGGAGTTGGCGCGGGCGCCGAGCCGGCGGCCATTGAGTCCGGTGAACCAGTGAAACGGCGCGAAGCCGGCGAGGCGGTCGGCGACCTCGCTGCCCTGGTTGGGCGGGGCGAGCATGACGACGCGGCCGAGAGGGAGGTCCGGAAAATCGCGCCGGTAGAGCCGCACCACGATGCCGCCCATGGAGTGGGTGACGAAGTGCCGGCGGTCCGACGGGGCGAGGCCGGCGGCGTGCAACCGGTCCGGCAGCCACTCGGACGCGAGGCGCTCAAGGGACAGTGTCCGCGACGGGTAGGTCAGGTTGATGACGCGGTGTCCCGCCGCGCGCAGGTTGCGGGCGAGCAGGGCCATGGCCCAGCCGCCCAGGCCGAGGCCGTGGAGGAGGATGACCGGGGCGTGGTCCGAAGCCGGGACGGGCGCGTTCATGCGGGCCAGGTGCGGCGGATGGAGGCGACCGCGCGCAGCGTGACCGCGCCCAGCACGATGGCGCCGCCGGCGAGCGCCAGCGGGCCGGGCCGCTCGCCGACGAAGAGCAGCACCCAGATGGGGTTGAAGACCGGCTCGACGACCGGGATGAGGACGGCCTCGAGGGCGGTGACATGGCGGATGGCCTGGCTGTAGAGCTTGTAGGAGAGCCCGAGCTGCACCACGCCCAGCAGGACCAGCAGGACCCAGCCCGACCCGGGCAGGGCGGGGGCGGTCGCGATGAAGGGCAGGCCGATCACGAAGGCGAGGAGGTTGCCCAGGATGATCGACTCGACGGCGGAGCCGTCCTTCTGCTTCCGGAGCAGGATGGCGACGCCGGCGAAGCAGACGCCGCTGAAGATGCCGACGAGGTTGCCCAGCACGCCGGCGAGGCGGAGCTCATCGGCGAAGAACAGCCCCATGCCGAGGAACGAGACCACGATCGCCCACCAGTCGGCCCGGGTGGCGCGCTCGCCGAGGAACCATGCGCCCAGCAGGGCGACCCACACCGGCGCGGTGTACTGGAGCAGGATCGCGTTGGCGGCGGTGGTGAGCCGGTTGGCGACGACAAAGCTGACGGTGCACGCCACGTAGGCGAGGGCGGCGCCGACCTGCAGGCGCGACCAGGTGAACTTCAGCCCGCGGCTCGTCGCGAGGAGGAACAGCGCCGCGATGAGCCCGCGGCCCCCGGCGATGGCGAGCGGCGGCCAGGCGATCCCCTTGATCAGCACGCCGGCGAAACTCCACAGCAGGGCGGCGGCGACCAGCTGGCCGACGGCGCGGGAGTGGGCGGGATCTTTCACCCCGCCAGCGCATCACGCCGCTGCGCCGGGAGAAAGGAGAAAGGGACGGCGGTGCGACCGCCTAAAGCGCGGCGGCGACGCGGCGAAAGTGGTGGCCGATGATGGCGAGCTCGATGGCCATGCGGAACTGGCGCGGCCGGCGGACCAGCGTGCCGACAAAGAACCGCCAATAGGCGAACCGGCCGCGGTGCCAGACGCCGAGCAGCCAGAACGATTTCAGGAAGGCCTGGAGATCCACCGCCGACAGGCGCAGTTTCTCGTGGTTGGGCCGGTGGTTCCTCAGCAGCACCCGGATGCGCCGGTAGTAGTGGCGAGGTTCGTAGAGCCGGCGCATGAGCTCGCGGTAGCCGTTCTCCAGGTACTCGCGGTTGAGCTTCGGGCGGAAATTGAGCGAGGCCGCGGTGTTGTTGCCGGTGCTCTCCCCGAGCAGCCGGTCCTCGCGCTTCAGGCGCTGGTACAGCTTGGTCTGTGGCAGCGCGGTGAGCAGGCCGACCATCGCGGTGACGACCCCGGAGCGCTGGATGAAGTCGAACTGGGCCTTGAAGATGTCGCGGGTGTCGCTGTCGAAGCCGACGATGAAGCCGCCCATCACCTCGAGGCCGGCGCGCTGCAGGACCTGGACGGCGGCGACGAGGTCGCGGTCGGAGTTGTGGAGTTTATGGCACTCCTCGAGCCCGGCCGCGGACGGCGTCTCGATCCCGACGAACACCTTGCGGAAGCCCGCCGCGACCATCAGCGCGCACAGCTCGGCGTCGTCGGCGAGATTGATGGACGCCTCGGTCAGGAAACCCATCGCGGCCGACGTGCGCTCGCGCCAGGCGATGATCGCGTGGAGCAGGGCGCGGGTGCGGGGCTTGTTGCCGATGAAATTGTCGTCCACCACGAAGACCATGTCCTTCCAGCCGAGCCGGCGGAGCGCCTCGAGCTCCGCGATGAGCTGGTCCGCGCTCTTGGTGCGCGGCACGCGGCCGTTGATCACCACGATGTCGCAGAACTCGCAGTCAAACGGGCAGCCGCGCGAGAACTGCACGGCCATGGTCACGTAGTTCCGCGGATTGATCAGGTCGTAGCGCGGGACCGGCGTGAGGGTGATCGGGGGAAACTCGGCGGCCCGGTAGAACGGCTGGAGCGTGCCGGCCGCGAGATCGGCGACCACCTGCGGCATGATGATCTCGGCCTCGCCGAGCACGAAGTGGGGGATCTCCGGGAAAGCCTCGTGCCCGGTGGTGAACAGCGGGCCACCGGCCAGGATGGGCTTGCCGAGGGCCGCGCAGCGGCGGGCGATCTCTCGCACCGACTCCTGGTGCACGATCATCGCGCTCAGCAGGACGTAATCGGCGTCCCGGATGTCGTCGTCGTCGAGCCGGGTGACATTGAGGTCCACCAGCTTGAGCGACCAGTCCCGCGGCAGCATGGCGGCGACGGTAAGCAGCCCAAGGGGCGGAAAGGCCGCCTGCTTGGCGACAAAACGCAGCACGTGCTTGAAGCTCCAGAACGTGTCGGGAGTTTTCGGACTGACCAGGAGCACCTTCATAGATCGGCCAAGTCGTGGAAAAACGACCGGCCATCTGGCACGATATTCCGGCCCGCGCGCCCGCGCGAGGACGATAACGGCATTCCCTGAACTCAGTAAATTTCCGGCACCCGCGGATTAGGCCGGCCGCGGCAGCACGTTGCTGGTCTCGACGTGGCGGATCTTTTTGCCCGGGTCGGACACCAGCGCGGCGAGATTTTCCGTGCAGAGGTTGCAGAGGGTCAGACGATCAATGGCGGCCAGCTCCCCTTCGGTCGCGAGGAACACGGTCCGCTTGCCGGGCGCACAGAGCAGCTCGCTGTTTTTCACGACGAGGTGCCGGACACGTCCGCTGGCCCGGATGTAGGGACGGGTCTGGGGCGTCGGGCCCGCGTCCTGGACATGCAGGCCGTCGATCACCAGCGACTCGACCTCCGCGGGGGTGTCGCCCAACTCCGGGATATCGGTGCGGCCTTCGAGGTGGACCAGGTAGCGGTCGTCGGCCGGATCGTGGTACGAGATGTTTCGCAGTGTCAGGCTGCGGTGGCGGCCGGAGATCCGGAAGAGGAAAGGCTCGGTATAGGTGTAGTCGGCCTTGGTCTGCCGCAGGTCGATGTTTTCAAACACCAGCGAGCCGAAATTTCCCTGCAGGCCCTTCCGCTTGTAGTCCCAGGCGCTGAGGTAGAAGCCGAAGCTGCGGTAGTGGCCGCTCACGTTGCGGATGGTGATGCGGTCGTGCAGGCTCTCGCGCGAGAGGATGCGGACGACCTGCGCGGCGTCGTCCACCATCACCGTGTCGATCAGCACGTCGGTGATCGGCCCGACCGTGGCGCAGGGATGGGCCCAGCTCTGCTCGCCGTTCGTCTCCTCGTCGCCGTTCAACGCGATGAAGTCGTCGCCGGTGCGGCCCTGGATGTTGCGCAGCACGAGGAACCGGCCGGGTCCCTGCAGGTGGATGCCGTCCTGGTTGCCGCTGTGGATGAAATTCGGCAACTCCAGCCGGATGTTCTCCATCGTCACCTTGAGCCAGTTGGTGATGAGGAAGGCGAAGGTCCGCTGGTCGCGCACGGTCACGTCGCGCACGAGCAGGTTCTCGACCCCGAAGAAGGCGAGGGCGACGACCAGGCGCTCGGCCTTGGAGTAGTGCACGTCGGGCGGCACGTGGTGGACCTGGTGCCGGCAGTTCTGGTTATAGGTGCCGCCGAGCAGCGTGATGTTGCGGTCGATGATCTCCCCGGCTGACGGGTGGGCGTTGATCAGCAGCGCGCAGTCGGAGTGGTCGGCCTGATAAAAACCGCAGGCGGGGTTCAGGCACTCGATGGTGGTGTGGGAGTGGACGCGGAGCGAGGTGACCAGCGCCGCGCCGTCCATGATGAGCCGGACGCCGCCGTCCCTCTCGGCCCGGTCCAGGACCTGCTGCAGGGCGGCGGTGTCATTCGTCCCGCCGCCCGTTGCCACGTTGCTGTCCAGCCGGGCCCCGACCTGGCTGGCATAGAGGGTGTTCGTCATCATGTCCGATGACCCGCCATCCCATGCGGGTTGAGCCCGCGACACGAACCAAAATGGCGGGCGAGCCCAGTCCGGTCGCGGGTTTCGGCGCTTGACGTTCCTACAAACGTAGGACACCTACATTTGTAGGAACACGCATGAAGCCGAAAATTTCGAGCGCCGAGTGGGAAGTGATGAATGCCGTGTGGGCCCGTCATCCAGTGACGGCGGCCGAGGTCTTCGCGGCACTGCCCGCCGGACACGCATGGGCGCAGAAGACGGTGAACACTTTTCTCGCACGCCTGGTGGAGAAGGGCGTCCTCAAGGTAACAAAGGACGGCAACATTAACGTTTACTCGCCGCTCCTGCGCCGGGAACAGGGCGTGGCGCAGGAAAGCCGGCATTTTATGCAGCGGGTGTTTCAGGGTGCCGCCGGGCCGCTGCTCGTGCATTTCTGCGAACAGGCCACGCTCAGCAAAGAGGAGATCCAGGAGCTGCAGGATCTGCTGCGGAAGAAGAAAGGCCGCAAGTGATCACCGGGGAAGGCCTGTTGTCGTTGTTCGTCGCGGCATCCTGCCGAGGCGCCGTGCTGATGGGCCTGCTCCTGGTCGTCAGGTTCGCGGGCCGCCGCCAGGTTCCCGCGCGAGTGCTGGCGGCAGCCTGGGTTGTGAT
>Ga0118677_10010705_pt1 | contig 13955 bp, 11 predicted proteins | sample AliMusrvi5mmetaG_FD_86154 | JGI IMG/M metagenome (GOLD analysis project Ga0118677, IMG submission 86154) | reverse complement strand
GTCCGACTATTCGCCGGATCGCTGTCCGAATTAAATCGGCACCGCGTCCGAATTGAATCGGATTACTGTCCGACTAAAATCGGATCGCTGTCCGAAATGCGTCGGAATACGCATGCGGAATGGGCGCGAAAAAATGGGCATAAATCGTTCACTTGACCCAAAGTGCCGCACGTCAAAGATTCAATTCTCAATTTCGGACACCAGATCGGGCAATTGCGCCCGTTCCAGCTTCGACACAATTCGACACAGCAAAGCGTCTTTTTGTGTCGGAATGAGGGTTTTCTCACTTGTGGCAGGAAGTGCGTTTTGCCCTTTCTTTACCGCCTTAATACGCACCTTCTGCGACACAATGCGAAAGGCTAAAACCGGGTTAGCGACCCAACCGGAGGGTTTCACCAGCGCCGACCTGGCCGAAGCGGTGCGGGGCCGGATGGGCTGGGACCCCGCTCAGTATCCGACCCGGCGAGCGGCCTATGATCTGGCCAAGGTGCGGGCGAAGGGGTTAGTGGAACGGGTAGCGGGGCGGCGGCGTTATGAATGTCGACCGCCCCAGTTGCGGGTGTTGCGCGCCTATGTGATTCTGCGGGACCAAGTCATCAAACCGGTCCTGGCCGGTCTGGCTCACTCGCAACTCCCGCCGCCGCCTCCTAAGCTGGCACCGATTGACCAGCACTACCTTACCCTCAGGGCAGAGTTCCAGCGCACCTGCCAGACCCTGGGCCTGGCGGCCTGAAACTCGCCCGCCGCAAAACGCAAAAAACGACAACATGTTAGTCGTTCTTTTCGCATCAGGCATACTATTCAGTCAGTCGGGCCTGAAATCGCCCCTGTCAACGTATGAAAACACCCAAACACCCCACGCTGATCCGCCGCTTCCTCCAGGCCCGCCAAAAACAACTCCAGGCCAAAAGCCCGGTCCTAGCCGCCAGCCTCGTCACCATCCGCCGCGCTTGCGGCAATCCCAACTGCCGCTGCGCTCGCGGCCATAAACACCCGGGCCATCCTCTGCCAGGAAACCTCTCCCTCGGGCGAAACAACTACCTTTGCCTGGTTGACCGATTTGGCGGTTAACCGGGATTCGGTCATCGCCATCGCCGACCAAGTCGGACGGCTACGCACCAAAATCGAAAACGAAGGCTTCAACGTTCAAAAAAACAGCGGCTTGAACCTGGAGCACGTCTTCAGCCAAAACTGGGACCATGCCAAGGCCTATTATTACCTCCTGCAAATCGGCCATCTGCTGATGCAACTGTTGCACCACAACAGCCTGCACCGGGCCTTGGCTAAACATTATGGCCACCACAGCGTCCTGGCTCTCTGGGGCGCACTCAAGAAAATCCCCTAGCGCTTATTGGAAGCGCTCCGCTACTACCTGCTGGCCCAGGCCGATTTCGATGCGCGTGCCGCGGCGGGCTGCCACATCGGCCTCAACAGCACTTGAACCGTCGGCTGAAGGTGGGCCCAGGTTCAAGCCGCTGACAGCGCCCTCTCGATCCAGCCCGGATCGAGCTATCACTCGCCTTGCCCACATATTCCCTCTCGCAACCCCGCCCACGCGCCGCTTGCTCCCTCAAGCCGTGCATGACCCGGTATGTCACGGCGCTGCGAGGCCTCGTCGGAGATTGACCCCAACCAACCCTCCGGGTAACGTTCACGTACGAACAGCGCTGCGCGTGCATCACCCACGCGTCCGTAGCTCAATTGGATAGAGCTTCTGACTTCGGATCAGAAGGTTACAGGTTCAAGTCCTGTCGGACGCGCCACTCTATCAGGGACTTACGAAGGTAATCCCGTCTTCATTCCGTGAGCCCGCACCCAGGCTTTACTGGCTGCGCAACCGGAAGAAAGCCGGGCCCGAGCCAACGGCGTTGGTAAGGAAGTAACTATCGCCTAAAAGCGCAAGACCGTTAGTCAGAGCCACCCAGGTCGCCTCGGTGCCAAGCGATCGTGTGGTCTCCAGCAAAGAGTTGCTCGCTGTAATTGGCCAGGAAAGGACCACTTGGTCAGCAGCCGGCAGGATTTGAAGCGTCGGTGATGGGGCCGAGAGGAGCATTCCCATGCGAATCGTGTGATTAACGGAATCCGCCACGAAGAGATTCTGCGCTCCGTCCAGGGCGATCCCCCAGGGCCAATAGAACCGCGCGTTCACGCCCACGCCGTCTGCGCTGCCGGGTGATCCGGCTAAGCCGCCCACCGTGCTCACTAGCCAGGAACTCCCCGCCAGTTCGATTTTCCTGATCGTGTTATTGTCCTGGTCCGTCACATAAAGCGTCTCCGAAGCGTCCACCGCGATTCCATTAGGGTAGCGGAACTTCGCCTGGATGGCAGACCCATCCTTGGTGCCCGGGTTCCCGGAGAATCCTGCGACAGTCGAGGTGACCCAGTCGGGCCCCATCGGGCTTATCCTGCGGATTGCGTTATTGCCCAAGTCCGCCACATATAGATTGCCCCCGTTATGCCATGCGATCCCATAAGGGGTGTTAAACTCCGCATCGCCATCGGTGCCGTCCGTGAATCCGCCATAGATAGAAGCCGACCCAGCCAAGGTGGTCGTTACCCAGTTGGTTCCGATCGGGCTGATCTCGCGAATCGTAAAGTTAAGCTTATCCGTCACGTAAAGCCTGCCGCTGCTGTCCAACGTAATCGCCTCAGGGCTGTTGAATCGCGCCTGGCTATTTGTCCCATCATCGGAGCCTTTAGCCAGGGCGAGACCAGCCACTGTGCTTACCACCCAGTTGGTTCCAACGGGCGTGATCTGTCGGATCGTCTGGTTATAACTATCCGTGACGAAGAGATGGCCGGCTTTATCCACGGCTACAGCGCTCGGGTGGTCAAACCGCGCCTGGTCGTTCGTGCCGTCAGCAAAACCATTCGTGCCGGCAAGGCCAGCCAGGGTGCTCACCACCCAGTTGGTTCCCGCGGGCACGATCTTGCGGATCGTGTGGTTGAGCAGATCGGCAACGTAAATATTCCCCGCTCCGTCCACGGCGAGGCCGCTAGGCCGGCGGAACCGCGCGGTGCTGTTCGTGCCGTCAGCAAAACCGTTCGTGCCAGCCAAGCCCGCGATCGTGGTGAACGTGTAAGACTGCCCGACCGCGGAGGCTGCGCAAACCAACCACAGGCCGCCAAGGAGCACGATGCGCGAAAAGATGCCCTTCATGTTGGTCCGCCTCAGGAATAGATGCGCGGTGGTGAATGACCCAGATGCCGGCGGACGCCCGGCAAAGTTGCTGAGCGCGGCAGGATACGAGTATTCACATAGGGAATTCTAACACTCAACCCCCCTGGCTGCAAGTCACCAGCAAGATTGGGCAGAATTGCTGCAGATTGGGACTCGGCGGAGGACAGCGGACGCCCGCCAGGTGCGAGCCGCTGCGGGTGCGGCGGGACCTGAGCCTGGAACTGCGCCTCGCGACGTCTGGGAGCCAGGAGTCGACGCGTTGGGTCCTTTCCTGGATGCCCTAGGTCCGAGTGTTGGCCCCGCCAGAATTGCGTGAGCGGGTCCGACAAAGAACGCGGGTGGGATTAGCAACCCGCTCGGCCTGCTCCACCTGAAACCCGCAAGCACCACAACTCGAAGGATCTTCTCTTCAAACCGGTGTCAGGAGGGCGAAACCGGAGGAGATGGCGATGCAAGGGGTCCAGGAGTATGTCATGTTTCCACCGGACGATGTTAGGCGCTGTGAGCGATCGATTGCCGGCCGCGGCAAGTGTAAACCTTGGCGGACTTCGCGCGTTGCCCCCTCCTCTCTCCCTTCTCCCAGACCGCCGGGGCCAGCGGTTTCGCACGAGTTTTTGAGAAGCCGCACTCCGGCCAGTGTTTTCAGGGCTAGGAGTACTTTCGCATTTTGACTCCATTTTCTTTTTGGTTGCACTCGGCGGCGTTTTGCCTATCCTCACCCTATATATGGCTAGGATTTACGAAACCGCCAAATCCACCCTCGCCTTGCGCCACCGCAAGCGATGGCTACTTGCTCAGCTCAAAATCCGCCCCGACTGCTTGCGCGCCTCGCTGGTGGAGCGTTTCTCCCAGTGTGGCAAAGCTAACTGCCAGTGCCACCACGGCGGCGAGAAGCACGGCCCCTTCTACTACCTGACCCAGTGCCTGGCCGTGGGCAAGATCAACAAGTTCTTGCTCAAGACCCCCGCCCAGCAGCAAGCCGCCCGTAGCGCCATCGAGCATTACCGCCAACTGCAGGAGCACTTGGAGGAACTGTCCCAGATCAATGCCGAGTTGCTGCGACGAGAGGAACCCCTGCGTAATGACTGACCCCCAGTTCAAGGATCTGGACCGCTTTGTCTCCTACGCGGAGAAGCAGTTTGATTTGCCGTTGTTGGCGGGCTGTTTCGCCGATGGACGCGTTGATCCAGAGGTTCCCTCCCGGGCAGTGGGGCTGAGCTTGCTCTTGGGCGAAGTTATTCAGACCCCCGGCTTGTCGCAGTTAGAAGAAGTAACCAAGCTACCCCAATGGCAACGGTGGGTCGGCTACCCCGACCGCATCAGCCACGATACCTTGGGCTATGCCGCCAACCGGATGAACCCGGAGCAGTTGCGCCGGGCGGGCCGGTTCATCAGCCGCAGGCTCAAACGGGGTAAAGCCTTTGAAGCCAACAAGATGCACGGGCTGCTGGTGGTCAGTCTGGACGCCAACGAACAGTTTTGCAGTGACCACCGTTGTTGTGAGGACTGCCTGAGCCGGGAGATAATCTGCAAAGATGCCCGGGGCAACGAGTTCAAGAAAACCCAATACTACCACAAGCAAGTTTATGCGCAGTTAAGCGGGCCACGGCTCAGTGTGATTCTGGAGGTTGAGCCGATGCGCCCGGGTGAGGAGGAATGCGCGGCGGCGTTGCGGCTGCTGCGCCGAATGCGCCAGACCTATGGACCCCGATTCTTCGATCTGGTGGTGGTGGACTCCTGGTATACCAACGGACCGTTTCTCAAAGCGGTGGTCCAGGAGTTGGGGTGGCCGGTGGTTGCGGTGCTCAAACAGGAACGCTACGAAATCTACCAGGAGGCGATGGCCTTGACTCGGGGCGAGCCCACCCAAGTGGTGGAACGAGGCGAGGAACCGAACCGGCGCCGAGTTGAGATTTGGGATGTGCCGGCACTGCGCTTGAGCGATACCTATACCGATCCGGTTCGGGTGGTCCGGGTGCGGGAATGCTGGACGGAGCGGACGCAGCAGGGCAAGGAGTGGAAGACCGTGGAAAAAGAACAGACCTGGATTTGGGTGGTGGCCGGCGAACTGGACGGCTATGACGGGGCGGCGATTCGGGACTTCGGGCACCTGCGCTGGAAGATCGAGAATAACGCCTTTGGTGAGTTGACCCAACACTGGCACCTGACCCACTGCGCTCATCACAAGCCAGTGGCGGTCTTGGCGCTGTTGTGGATAAAGATCATCGCCTTCACGCTCTTCCACGCCTTTGCCATTGTGCACGGCAAACTTTTCCGATTGGGCAAGGTGACGCTGCAGGAGCTCCGCAAGCGGATTTACCGCTCGTTGCTCTGTGGCTGGCCCATTCGTTGCTTCAGCGGTTAAGCCAGACAGAGCCACCGACACGCAATCCAACCCGAAGACCGGAATGCCGGGGCCGCCGCCGGAAAATACCGACGCGGCCTTGAAGGGGAGGTTTTGCCTCTTACGGGGAGACCCAGACAGTCAAGACGCGGGACGGTTGTCTGGAAAAACATCGCGTTCCTGCACGACTCCTAAACTCGAATGCCTTTGCGAAACCGCTGCGCCGGGGCGGGCTTGCAGCGGCGGATCGGGCTGCTTATGCTTTCTATGCCGTGAAACAACCGCTGATCAACGTCGAGGAAAAGATTGACCGCTTTGTCGGTCGACGCACTGGCACTCCGGACGCCCTTTCCACCGCGACCAGTAACAAGGCGGACTCCATCGCGTGGCGCAAGGCGCTCGGCGGCATCCGCGTTCCGCGCGGAGTGTATCGTTTCAAAACCCACGAAGAAGCCGACCAGTGGTTATGGCGGATGATCGCCCGTCCAGCGAATTAGAATCACGGGAGCCGACGGTCGAGGATTTGCGGGACTTGTGCCGCGAACTGAACTTGCGAGGGGCAAAATATGTGGTCATAGGCGGCTTCGCCATGCGTGCCGCCAATTGCAACCGCCGGACCATGGACGTGGACTTGATCGTGGCTGCGGATTTGGAAAATGAGGCGAGAGTATTCTCCGCGCTTTCCACCTTGCCGGACAACGCCGTGCGCGAACTCCAGCCTGGCGAGCTGCAAGAATAAAATGTCATCCGCGTGGGCGATGAAATCCTCGTGGATTTGATGCGCTCGGCCGGCGGCATTGATTACGCCGAGGCCGCGAAGGACATGGTCGTGCGCGACGTGGACGGCGTGCTGATTCCGTTTGCATCGCCACGGTTGCTCTGGCGAATGAAGGTTGTGACGCATCGCGAAAAGGATGCGAGGGACTTGGTTTTTCTCCGCCATTGGTTCGCCGAGCGCGGTGAAGAATTGCCGCGCGCCTGAATGGTCTAGTAGGGCGTACGGGGGGTTGTTAGAGTCGGCCGAGCAGCGGGTGGACGAGTTCTGCGCTGCGCCCCTTGATGTTGACGCTGAGGCCGTCGTCGAAACGGTATTTGTCTTTCAGCCGTTCGTAGGTCAGGTCGGATGCCTGGATGCTGCCCGGCTGCCCAAGTGACTCCAGGCGGCAGGCGAGGTTGACGGTGTCGCCCCATAGGTCGTAGGTGAATTTCCTGCGCCCGATCACGCCGGCGACGACGGGGCCCGTGCTGATGCCAATGCGGAGGTGGATGGAAGTATTGTAAGCACGATTGAATTTCTCGATCTCGGCCATGATGTCCAAGGCCATTTCCGCGACGGCCTCGGCGTGGTCGGGGCGCGGCAGCGGTAGGCCGCCGGCGGCCATGTAAGCGTCCCCGATGGTCTTGATCTTCTCCAGGCCATGCTTTTCGGCGAGCACGTCGAAGCCCGAAAAGATTTCGTTGAGCAGATAAACGACCTGGTCCGGACCGATATGGGCGGCGAGCGTGGTGAAGCCTACCAGATCGGCAACCAGTACTGTCACGTCGGGGTGATGTTCAGCGATATCGACTTCACCGTTCTTCATCCGCTCGGCAATCGGACGAGGCAAAGTGTTGAGGAGCAGGCCTTCGACCCGTGCCTGTTCGGCTTGTAGTTGGTCGAAGAGGTGTTTGGTGTGCGCGGCGTGGCCGACGCGGAGGGTGAGTTCCTGCAAGTCAACCGGTTTGCTCAAGAAATCGCTAGCGCCGGCCGCAATCCCCATCATCCGCTCCATGCGCTCGGAGAGGGCGGTAACCATCAGAATCGGGATGTTGGCCGTGCGGGCGTCTTTCTTCAGCCGCCGACAGACTTCAAAGCCGTCCATGCGCGGCATCATCACGTCCAGCAGGATGACGTCGGGAGGCCGCTGCTCGACTTTCTGCAGGGCCTGCTCGCCGTCCCCGGCTTCGATGATTTCATAACCGTGCGTTTCCAGCGGATCACGCAACAACGTGCGGTTTATTTCCTCGTCGTCCACAACCAGCACAAGTCCACGGCAGCGCACGCCGCACGGGGATGAGGCTCCATTATGGATCGGGGTTTCAATTGGCATAGGGGCAGGAAGACTGTAGTTCCATGGGGCGCGAGCCGCCGGCGACGATAAACGCGGCCAAAGTGGCCGCGAACGTTCTGGTGTTAATGGGCTTGGTCAAGTAGCCGTCGCAGCCCGCGTGGAACGTGAGAGCTTCGTCGCCCTTCATTGCGTGGGCGGTAAGCGCAATAATGGTCAGGTGACGGGTGGCGGGATCAGCCCGGAGGGCTTGAGTGGCGGTCAATCCATCCAGACCGGGCAAGCTGAGGTCCATGAGAACCAGGTCCAGCGATCGCTCGCGGGCGGCACGGAGGCCTTCTTCAGCATTGTGGGCCTGGCAAACGATAAAACCGCTGACTTCGAGCAGGTCAGTGACCAACTCCAGGTTCAATGGGTTGTCCTCAACCACCAGGATTCTATTCTTCACGGGTTCACTCCTGGTGCACCGCCTGCGCGGCCTCGTCCAGGCGGTCGAGTTGCGTGAGTACCCGTCGCGGCTCGGCCTTGGAAGTAAGGGACTGTACATCCCCGGCTACGACCATGACCGGCGGCCGGAGGAGAGCCTCTCCGTGCTGTGGCGCCGGGTCGAGCTCCAACGCGGAGTTCAGTTTGGGTTTCTGCGCGGGGAGCCGAAACGTGAACCGGCTGCCCTTGCCTTCGATGCCGTCACTCTCCACCCAGATTCGCCCACCGTGCAGCTCGACGAGCCTTTTGGTCAAAGCTAGGCCCAATCCCGTACCCTGCTGGTGGCGGCCGTACGAGGAGTCCACCTGCTCGAACTCAGCGAAAATGCGTTCATGGTCTCGCGGATGGATGCCGATGCCGTTATCGGCTACTGTCATTTCCACATACTCTCCCGAGAACGGGGACTTCCAAGCCGGCGCGTCATGGTTGTTCGCATGGTTCCCGTGTGTCGCGGTCACCGTGACCTTCCCCCTGTCCGGCGTGAACTTAATGGCGTTGCTAAGGAGGTTGTACATGATTTGCTTGAACTTGGCCTCATCGGCGAATAGCTCGGAAGGAGCCGCCGTCACGTCGAAGTCGAGGACGATGCCCTTCTTAGCAGCGAGCGTCTTGACGATCACCCGCGAGTTCTCCAGTGCTCGGGCCAAACTAAACGAGCTGCGGGCCAGTTCCAACCTTCCGGCTTCGACTTTGGAGAGGTCGAGGATGTCATTGATCAATTGCAGCAGGTGGCGGCCGCTGTTGAGGATGTGGTTGGAGTACTTGAGCTGGCGGTCGTTTAGATCCCCAAAGGTCCGGTCGGCGAGAATCTCAGAAAAGCCGATGATGGCATTGAGCGGCGTGCGTAATTCGTGGCTCATGCTGGCAAGGAATTGACTCTTGGCGCGGTTGGCGGCCTCAGCCGCGCCTTTGGCCCGCTGGAGCTCCTCCTCGGCCTGCTTGCGATGCGTGATCTCAGACAACAGGCCGTCGGCGCACCGGGTGCCGTCCCGCAGGTGAGTGCAGGGTGCGCGGTTCTGGAGCCAAATCCATCGGCCGTCGCTCCGGCAAATTCGATATTCCAGATCGAACGCTTCTTCCTTTGTGAAGAGCATCTGGTAGGCGAGCTGAACTTTGGAAGAGTCGTTCGGATGGATGCGGTCCAGCCAGAGCGTTCCCACGCCTTGGGTCAGATCCTCTGTCGTATAGCCGAGTATCTTCTCCACGCTTTCACTCACGTAAAGAAGCTTCATGTTCACGTCGGCCGTCCAGACGATGTCCGGGATGTTGGTGACCAAGGAGCGGTATTTCCACTCGCTGGCGCGCAGGGCCTGCTCGGTCTGTTTGCGATGGGTAATGTCCTGAATGACGGCTTGGAACTCCAGCGTCTGCCCCTCTTCCCGGAAGAGGCGGCGCACGCTGAATTGATGCCACACCATCAGACCGCCAAGCCCGAGGACCCGGTGGTCAAAGGAGACCACTGGTTGCTCCGCCGGCAAAGTCTCGAACCAGCTCAAAGGAATCGCGACGTCTTCCATCCGCAGGGTTTGCAGAAAATTTGTGCCGAGCAGTTCTTCTCTGCGCTTGCCGTTGAACTGGCAGTAGGCGCCGTTGACGAACGTGAGCGTGCCGTCGGGCTTGAACCGGCAAATCAGGTCAGTCTGGTCTTCCACGACCGCGCGCAACCGTTTTTCACTTTCCGTCAATGCCTGTTCAGCCTGCCGGCGCTCGGCCGCCGCCGCCGCCAGCAGCATGTTCGTGACCGAAAGGATGCCGATATAGCTTCCGATCAGCATCAGGCTCTCCGGCTCGTGAGTGGCCAGGAACGGCCCGCGCCCGTTCAGGAGTGAGTGGATCGCCAAGGCCGACACGAGCAGCGTGCCAGTGGTCGCCCCGCGCTGACCAAACCGCAAAGCCCCCCACACCAGAAAGGGATAGGGCAGATACGCCAGCGGGTAGTTCTGAATCCCAGAGACAAACCAGGAGTGGAAGGAAATCAGGGTGCCAGCCACCAACCCCGTCCCGCACACCGCCGCTTCCACCAACAGTCGCGGGTGCCAGCGAAGCGCCGACGGCGTCGCCCAGGTAATTAGGAAAGGGGCTACCACCAGACCCGCCAGCGCGTTGGGCACCCACCACTCCAGAATCGTGGGGAACAAAGCCGACCACGACACGGTTCCAGCATAGGCCAGGCTTACGACATTAAACGCGGCGTTGACCGTAGTCCCGAGAAAACAGGCCAGACCGATGAACCCAGCCACGTCCCGCGTGCGCTCCATTGCATTGTCGAAACTGAAGCTTCTCTTGAGCAGGAAGGTGCAAACAATGGCCCCCATGGTGTTGCCCAGAGCGGTGCCGAACGTAAAGAAGCCTAACGGCAATCCGTTCGTAAAGGAATAAAGCACCGCCCCCAGGGCCACCCCGGGCCAGAATCGGTAGCCGAACAACAGAATCGCCGCTAGCGCAATCCCCGCCGGCGGCCAGACCAGCGCGATGCTCCCGGACAGGAAAGAACCCTGCTTGCCCAGCACCCCCCCGAGGAAGTAGAGCGCCACCAGGATCACCACCCGGGTCGGCGTCGTGAAGCTCGGGCAGGCCTTGGCCTGAGCGTTCCGAAGGGCCGGTTTCATTCTCGCAGCGCGAGCACGTGGGTCCGGCTCCTTATAGGAATAGCGACAAGGAACCCGGTCCGGGATCTTGTCACCACGGGTAATCCCAGGAGCTTTTTGACCAGGACGACGGCATTCATTTTAACGTGTTCAACGCCCGCTAGCGGTGACGGCAGGTGAGCTCACGCTGCCGGCCATCGAGTCGGTTACAATTCTTGGGAGGAGTCACCGCAGGATAGATGCGCAGGGGCCGGCAAGTGCAGTGACCGCCACGAAAAATGCAGTGAGCGCAGGTTTTTGGCAGCCACCTCAAGCCCCCGAACCCCGGTTGGTCAATTCTGAGACGGGATCTGTCTGGCGTTGATAAAGAGGCCGCTGAACGCTCGCTGCCCCTCCCCGCTTAACCTCGCAGGGCCTTGAGCTTGCGGTTGAGAGCCGGAGCCATGCGGAGGCTAACCAGGATGGGCTCCGGGACGTTGCGTAGATGGATTTGCATCTGCCCGCCTGGGAGCTCTTCAATCCGGTCCATCCAGGCCAGGTTAACAATTGCGCGACGATGAACCCGGATGAATTGCTCGTCCGGCAGTTCCACCTGCCATTGTTTCAGAGACTTCCGCAGCAGTACTCCCTTGGTATTCCCGTGCCAATACACCCACGAGTATTCGCCATAGGCGATGATCCTGTTGATCTCTCCCACTTTTACTAACCGCTTCTCCGTCAGTGTCTTTACCAGGAAAGTGGCACCCGGCTTGGGATTTGCCGCAGTTGCCGCGGGCTTCGTTGCCAGCCGCTGCCGCACCCGTGCCAGCGCTTTCTGCAATCGTTCCGTGCTAACCGGCTTCAGCAAATAATCCACCGCCTCGCAGTCAAAGGCATGGGCCGCGTACTCGTCCGCGCCGGCTACGAAAACCACCGAAGCGCCTGGTTTGAGGTCCGGCAAGAGATCGAACCCGGACCCATCCGGCAGATTCACGTCCAGAAACACCACATCCGGCCCATGCTGTTTTACCAGAACACGCGCCTGGGCAAGCGTGCCCGCCTCTCCCACCGTCCGGATGTCCTTGGTGGTTTCCAGGAGGTCACGCATTACACCCCGAACCAGCGGGTCATCGTCCACGATGACACCTCGAAACCTGGCCGTCTTCTCGGGCAGGACCCCGGAACCTATCGCCGTCGCTGCTGGCCTGGTACCGGGCGATTGATCGACCATGGCCTTGGGTCTATTATTCGCGTCCACCCCCCCCGGCTGGACTGCCGCCTCTCCGAAGGGCGACCTGGGCAACTCCAGGAAGAACGTCGTCTCCTGGTTGCTGCCGCTACTGAACCTGACCCTGCCTCGATGTTGCTCGATGCAGCTCTTGACAATCGAAAGCCCCAGGCCGTGTCCGGGTCTGCCGCCGGTATTCGAGGCTCGGAAGAACGGCTCGAAGATACCCGCCTGCTCTTCCGCAGGTATCCCGATGCCCTGATCTTTAACCTCTATCAGGTAGCACTGAGAGTTTGCGCTCAAGCTCACTACGACCGGTCCCTCCGAATACTTCAAGGCATTCGACAAGAGATTGTCCAGAGCCTGGCGGAGGCGGAGCGCGTCGGCGGTCACAGGAAACGGCCCCCCTGCGGATTGAAACCGCACTCGCTGGCTCTCCTCGTGGTTGCTTACGATCTGTTCGCAGAATTCACGCAGGTCGAATTGGCCCGGGTCGAACGGCAGCCGCTGCATCCGCGACCGGGCCAGGAACAGCGTTTCTGAAATGATCGCCTGCATTCGCAGCACGGCCTGTTGCATCCGGTAAAGGATCTGCTCGGAATTCTCCCCTCCACCCGGCGCCTGGCCGGCACCGCCCCTTAGGATGTCCGTATAACCCAGTACCACGAAGAGCGGGTCGCGCAGATCGTGCACGATTCCCCCAAAAAGCTGTATCGCCCTTTCCATTTGCTTCTCCTGCCGTTGCCGCTGGGAATTGCGGCGGCCCAGCCTGGCCTTAATGGCGCCGAGGAAGTCGTCCGGGTTTACCGGCTTGGTCAGATAATCATCCGCCCCAAGGTTCATGCCCTGGCGCACCTGGCTCGGCTGGGATTCGCCAGTTAGAAAAATAAGTGGAATATCCGCGAGCTTCGGGTCGCGTCGCAGCGCCGCTAACACCTCGTAGCCGTCCATCCCGGGCATATTCAGGTCGCACACGATCAGGTCCGGTAACCTCTCTGCCGCCAATTCCACTCCCGCTTTCCCATCCGAAACCAGCACCACTTCATACCCCTGCTTGGACAAGAATCGATTGATGACCTGGCAGAAGCTGGCATCATCATCAATGACGAGGATTCTACTCACGGCTCTGTCGGAACCCTTTCTTTGGTTGGCCTCGGCATCACCCCGACCGCACCCCCTGCCATGCATTGCTTAGGATTGCTTGAATACACGCTCGGGAAAACTGAAAATGACCAAGATATGCCAAATTACTACCTCAAGCGAATCGGCACTTTGTCTGTAAGGCATTGATTATCAATGGCGCACCCAGTAGGAGTTGAACCTACAACCTTCTGATCCGTAGTCAGAACACACGCTCAATTTCCTAAGGAATACGCGATTTTTCTAAAGAAGTCAAGCCCTGCGGCTTCGTACGGCGCCCTGCGGCCGCAAAGTGCTGGCGTGATGGTGGCGTGACGGACAAGCGATCAAGGTTACAGCCCATGACCCGGTTTGGATGATCTTTGGTGGTAAAGTCGTCTGAAATACGAACGCCGCGGCAACCCGCAGTAAGCGCAGTAAGGTGTTCAGAAGTTCCGAGGGACTATATGCTTTCTAGAACTTGCTAGAGGTACTGCGGTTGCTGCGGCTTACTGCGTGGATACCAATTTCCAGGCTGTTTACTTTCCGCTCGTCGGAAAGGCGCGCAGCAAATGCCACCACACGGGGGTTCCAAGGGGATCGCCCCTTGGCGCGGGCCTGGGGCGGCGGCAGCCCCAGCCGCAAAATCGGAAGGGGCGGACCCTTTCGAGCCCGCCCTTGGTTCAAGGCCGCTCAGTTCGAGCGGAAGGATTCTGCCAGCGCCCAGATGCCGAGGTTAATGTCCACGTTGGCGCCGAGTCCCCTGATCTGCCTCATGGGGCGGAAGGGCTTGCCACTGCGGTTCACTCGGCTGGTGTCGCGCATGCCACCGCGTAACAAATTCTCGCCTACTTTGTTAGTCACGGCCCAGAGGTCGCTGCCTGCATCCTCGTATCGGCGGGGCGCAAGCAATTGCTCGGACCTGATCGGAGCCAGGGCGGGATCGGTGTAGCGCAGGGCAAGGGCCTGAGCTGCAAACTGC
>Ga0118677_10010703_pt1 | contig 13956 bp, 4 predicted proteins | sample AliMusrvi5mmetaG_FD_86154 | JGI IMG/M metagenome (GOLD analysis project Ga0118677, IMG submission 86154) | reverse complement strand
AGATTATATCGGAAACTGCTGAAAAGACAGTGCTGAAAGACATGATTAAAAATTACAATCTGGATTTATCTCTTTATCTTAAATTGTATTTATTGAACATTGTTTCTTATTATCTTAAAATTTATTCAAAGCAAATAAATCTCCACAGACAAGTTTACTGGCTGACAGATGTATGGTGCGATGCCTTGAAAGATCAGGCTTTCAGCGATGATAAAAAGATAAAACGTCAGGTTTTAATTAATGATATCGTTGAATTCTTAATTGATAAAAATTATGCATGGTTAAAATCTTCTGGAAAAAAATTAAGTCAATTGCCCGAATCATCAGATATTGATATATTAATTACTAAAAATGATGCTGAAAAATTAGAGCTTTTTTTGAATAAACATCCTTTCATTTCAAGGATTGTCGCTGTCAGAAAAAGTTTTATGAATACATTAAAAATATATTTGAATACTGGAGAATTGCTTTATCTTGATTTGATTTATAAGCTTAAACGCAAACAATATATTCTTGCTGACACCTCTGAATACCTCAAGAAAACTGGATTTTCAGAGGATGTTAAAATTTTGGAAACGCAATTTGAATTTGAATACATTGTGCTTTTCTATATTTTAAACGGAAGCGATGTGCCTGAAAAATATGTATCTGTTTTCAATTTATGGAATTCAGCGCTTCAATCAAAGGTTGTAGAAGGTTTTGCAACCAAGTATAAAATTTCTTGCAAACAAATTTCTGAAATTACAACTTTCTCCGAATCAAATAGGAATAAGATTAATTCCAGAATCAAATATCAACCTTTTAATCGAGGACTAAAATTTATTCTAAATCATATAAATTATTTTTTTGATAGTTTTATTGAAAAGATTGGTAATAGAGGATTTGTCATCAGTTTCAGCGGAGTGGATGGCGCAGGAAAAACAACTGTGATTGAAACATTAAAAAAAGAGATAACAAAAAAATTCCGCAAACCAATTGTGGTTATTCGTCATCGCCCTTCTTTGTTGCCGATTTTAAGTTCTTACAAATATGGCAAGGAGCAAGCCGAACAACGCGCTGCATCTACATTGCCAAGACAAGGGAAAAATAAATCTTTTGTTTCGTCGTGGCTTCGTTTTGCTTATTATCTTTTTGACTATTTAGTGGGACAAGTTTATGTTTATTTTAAATATGTTTTGCGCGGATATGTTGTGCTGTACGACCGGTATTACTTCGATTTTATTAATGATTCGAGGAGAACCAATCTTGAAATCAATCCTGAAATTGCCAGACGTATTTATATTTTTATATATAAACCAAAATTAAATGTTTTTCTTTATGCTTCACCTGAAGTTATTTTGACACGAAAACAGGAATTAAGCACCGAAGATATTGTAATGCTTACAGAAAAATTTAAAATTTTATTTTCAGAATTTTCAAAAAAGTTTAGTCATTCAAAATACATATGTGTTGAAAACCATGATTTGAGTAAGACTATAGACACGATTAAAAAACAATTAGCTGAAGTTGTATAAAAATTTAATATCGAAATCTGAATGAAAACGATAATTGAAAATATCATTAAAAAACGAAATCCAAACTTCAAATTTGATGAAGGAATTTCAATGTATGTTTTAACTGGAATGATTTTCGACAAGTTCATTTGTTTTTTGAGAGGCTTGAAACTATTGCTATTTCTGAGAAATCCAAAATTTATTTTGCTCGGTCGAAAAGTGAAATTTTTTAATATTCCTCAAATTTCTTTTGGCAAATGGGTAAAACTGGATGATTATGTTTATCTCAGCGCATTAGGAAAAGATAAAATTATTTTAGGAAATAATACTGGAATTGGGGCTTTCAGTCGGATTGTTATTTCAACTTCATTTAACAATTTAGGAAATTTTATTAAAATTGGCGACAATGTTGGCATTGGTGAGTTTGCCTATCTTGGCGGCGGCGGTGGACTTGAGATTGGTGATGGATGCATTGTTGGACAATATTTCAGTTGTCATCCGGAAAATCATATTTTTGAGGATTCTCAAAAACCCATTCGCTTGCAAGGCGTAACAAGAAAAGGAATTAAAATAGGTTGTAATTGCTGGATTGGTGCAAAAGTCACTATCCTTGATGGCGTGACGATTGGCGATAATTGCGTGATTGCAGCAGGAGCAGTCGTCACCAAAGATATGCCTACAGATTCTGTGATTGGCGGTGTTCCAGCAAAAGTGATTAAATCAAGATTATAAATTTTTCTGAAAATAAATGAAAACCATACTCGCCACTGCATACGCAATAAATCCCTACAAAGGTTCGGAAGACGGAACTGGTTGGAATTATATCTTACAGATTGCTCGTTTAAACAAAGTCATTGCCATTACTAGAAAAAATAATCGTCCTTTCATTGAAAAATATATAAATGAAAATCAAGACGAACTTTACAGGAATATGCATTTTGAATATTATGATTTGCCTTATTGGATGCGGTTTTGGAAACGTGGCGGGAAAGGCGCAATGCTTTATTATTATCTCTGGCAATTGTTCATGCCTGTTTTTATAAAAAAGAAAAAAATAAATTTTGATATTGCGCACAATCTTAATTTTCATAATGATTGGACGCCAACCATGTTATGGATGACTGGAAAGCCTGTAATCTGGGGACCTGTGGGTCATCATCCTTCGATTCCGAAACAATTTCTCTTGCCAATTTATGGATTAAAAGCATATTTAAAAGACAGACGACTTTGGATACTTAAAAATATGTTTTGGTATCTGGATCCCATGTTGCGATTAAGTGTAGCGAAAGCAGATATTATTCTTGCCATGAATTCATCTGTGCCGAAAGTATTGAGAACAAAGCAATCGAAGATTAGAATGATAAAATCTGTAAGTTCTGAAAATGTTGAATTGACAAATAAAAACAAAACTAATTTTAATATTCTTTCTGTTGGCAGGTTTGTTCCTTTGAAAGGGTTTGATTTAACTATTCGTTCTTTTGTCAGTTTTTATAAGGGTTTAACAAATGAACAAAAAAATAAAGTAAAATTAATTCTTGTAGGCGATGGACCCGAATTACCTTTGCTTGAAAAAATTATTTCTGAAGAAAATATTTCTGAAGCTATTCAAATCATTCATTGGCTGGAGAGAAGTAAACTGACTGAAATTTATTGTGATGCATCTATCTTTTTATTCCCATCACATGAAGGCGCAGGAATGGTTGTTCCTGAAGCATTATCATATAGCTTGCCTGTTGTTTGCCTTGCCAATTACGGTCCCGGAGAATTTGTAACAGATGAATGCGGCATTCGTGTTGAAGCAAAAGAATATAAAAAAACGATAATTGATTTGGCTGATGCTATGAAAAAACTTTTTGAAAATACTGAACTATTCGCAACAATGGCTTTGCAAGCGAGGAAACGATTTGATGAATATTTTGATTGGAATGTGAAAGCAAAAATTTTAAATGATTTTTATGAAGAGATTTATTTGAAAAATGAGTGAAGAAAAAAATAAAATTGTTTGTGTTCATTTGCTGAATGATTTTAGTGGTAGTCCGCTCGTGCTTTCCACTGTTATCAAAGGATTGATTAAGAATGGATATGAAGTAGATATGATAACTTCTAAAGGAACTACCGGATTTTTATCTGATATTCCAGGTGTGAATTATAAGAATTTTTTTTATCGTTGGCATCCGAATAAATTAATCACATTGCTGTTTTTTCTTTATAGTCAATGTTTATTATTTAGAATCATTCTGACTTATAGAAAAGAAAATATAACCTTATACATTAATGCTGTGTTGCCTTTCGGAGCGGCACTTGCAGGGAAACTGACAAAAAAAAAAATAATTTATCATATTCATGAAACATCAGTAAAACCGGAATTATTAAAAAGATTTCTTTTTTCTATTGCCAATAAATTTTCATTTAAAATTATTTATGTTTCAGAATATTTAAAAAAACAAGAAACTAAGTATGCGCAAAAAGAATGCGTAGTTTATAATGCATTGTCCGATGATTTTGTAAATAAAGCCAATCAACTTTTAATTCGTGAAAAGCCTTTATTTACTGTATTGATGCTTTGTTCTATGAAAATTTATAAAGGTGTTTTTGAGTTTATTGAATTGGCAAAATGTTTGCCCGACATTCATTTTGAGTTGGTGTTAAATACTTCAAAATCGGAAATGGATTTATTTTTTAAAAACGCTCAACTACCTGCAAATATTGATTTGTATCCGGTTCAACAAAATGTACATCCTTTTTATCAGCGAGCATCAATGGTTTTGAATCTTTCACATCCTGATAAATGGGTGGAAACATTTGGTATGACAGTGCTTGAAGCGATGACTTATGGTTTGCCTGTCATCGTTCCTGAAGTTGGAGGTATTGCAGAATTGGTTGAAGATGGATACAATGGATATAAAATCAGTGCATACGAGATCAATAAAATTGCTGAAAATATTATAAAAATAAAATCAGACAAAAACCTGTATCAAAGCTTATCTTCAAATGCAATGCAATATTCAAAACGTTTCTCCGAAAAAATATTTATTGATAATATTTTACTTCAAATTAATCTAAAAAAATAGAATCTGTCTTCTATTTCTATTTTTTTTATCATTCCTTTATTCAGAAAACTTAATTCTTTTTGGGAAAAATTTAAATTATTTTATCTTTTTCAAACATTTGATTTTCAATATATTATATCGATTGGCATATAGTTTGATAAATGGTTTCTGAACAAAGAAAGATTATTTATTAAAATTGAATTGATTATGAGAAAATTATTTTTGGTGGTTTTATTGTTTATGACAGTTCTCTGTCTAAATGTAAAATTATTTGCACAGAACTGTACAGTAAATGCTGGTGTTAACCAATCCGTTTGTGCCAGTGGGACATTGTCATTAGGCGGTTCAAATGCAGGTTTGTTTGCATCAGGAGCATCTGGAGTCCCAACTTGGTCTCAAACCAGCGGTCCTTCTGTAAGTATTACAAACCCAACATCGCTAACATCTGGTATAACAGGATTTACCGGTGGAAATAGTTATGTTTTTATGTTATCTGCAACGTGTGCTGATGGATCATATATTTTTGATACGGTTAAAGTAACTATAAAGCCTATTACTATTGCCAATGCAGGAATTGCTCAAACATTATGTCCTGGCACTAATGTTTCTCGCATGTCTGCAAATACTCCAGGAACAGGTGAAACTGGTGCTTGGTCTGTTCAAGGAACAAATTATGGAGTTACTGTTTCAACAACTTCTTCCGCAACCAGTTATTTAACATTATCAACAGGTTCAGCAGGAGCACAAACAGAAAGATGGACAATTACAAATACAAATGGTTGTAGTTCATATAGTGATGTTGTGATAACCAATAGAGGTGGTGTCAGTACAGTTTCTGCAGGAACAAATCAAACATTGCAAGGTTGTTATAGTTATACTCAATCAGCAACATTAGCAGGAAGTTATGCCGGAAATGGAACCGGAGGACAAGGTGGTTTATGGACTGTGATTACGGGCCCAAATGTTCCAACATTTTCAAATTCAACATCAAATACTTCAACTGTATCAAATTTAATTACTGGAACATATAAATTCAGATGGACAGTTTCGGGCAATTGTGTAAGTGGATCGAGTGATGTTCAAATTACAGTTCCTGTTCCATCTGGTACAATTACTTCTGCTAATGCCAGTAATCAGGTTTTTTGTGATTTGAGAACAACTGCTGAATTAGCAGGTAATTTACCAACTTATGCAGGTGAAACTGTTACTTGGTCAAAAACTGCAGGCAGTGGCACAATTACAAATGCCAATATGCCTAATGCTTCAGTAACAGGTTTAACGCCAGGATCAACTTCAACTTTTTTATATACTATTACAAATTCTATAACAAATTGTACATCGTCAAAGTCAATTACTATCAGCTATGTTACAGCTCCTTCTATAACACTTACATCAGCTCAAAATATGATTTTGCCTGTTGATGCTACAACAGCAACAATTACATATAATTCAAATGGTGGTAATGCTATTCAATATGCACAAATAAGTACACCTTCAGGGGCTGTAGCTTCTCCTTCATATGCAGGTGCCGGAAATTCATCACAAGCAATTACAGGACTTACCAGTGTTGGTAAATATGTTTATCGTTTTATCAGAAATACAAGTAGTGGTGTTGGTGGTTGTGCTGAAGTATTGGTAGATGTAAATATTTATGTGTCAAAAACGCCAACAGCAGCGAATGCAGGAACAAAACAAACGCTTGCATGTAATGTGACTTCAACCGCTTTAGCTGGTAATATTCCGGCTATAGGTACAGGAAAATGGTATCAAGTCAGTGGGCCAAATACAGCTGCCATTGCAAATCCATTATTGAATACTTCAGGTATTTCAGGATTAACAAATGGAAAATACACTTTTAGATGGTCAATTACTTGTGGAGTAAATAGCCCGACAAATTATGCAGATGTAAATGTTATTGTTGCTAAAACAACTCCAACCACTGCAAATGCTGGAACAAACCAAACTGTATGTTATAATACGCCGGTTCAATTGCAAGGAAATGCAACACAATTAAATGAAACAGGAACATGGACAGTATCACCAAGTGCAGGTGTTTCTTTTAATAATGTAAATTCACCAATAGCTATTGTAACTGGAATGTCAGCATCTACGGCATATACATTCACATGGACTATTTTCAATGCGTGTAGTTCAAATTCAAGTTCTGTTGTTTTAACAACAACAGGAATACAAGGTCCGGTACAGGCAAATGCAGGTGTTGATCAATGTAAAGCTTCAGGAACAACAGCTATAACTTTAGCTGGAAATAATCCAAATGGATTGGGAACAGGAACATGGACAAAATTATCAGGACCGGCTTGTACAATTACAAATTCAAGTTTATATAATTCAACAGTTACCGGAATGACAAACGGTACTTATTATTTTGGTTGGGCAATAAATTATAATGGTTGTTCTGGAAGTATTCCAGATACAATGGTTGTAACCATTTCAGCAGCAACCACCACTGCAATTGCTGGATCAACACAGACTATATGCGGAAATTCAACAACATTAGCTGCAAATACAGCATCTGTGGGTACTGGTTCTTGGACACAAATAAGTGGACCTAATCTTGCAACAATTACAAATAGCGCATCACCTATTTCAACAGTTATGGGATTAGTTGATGGTACATATGATTTGCGTTGGACAATATCAAATAATGCTTGTTCAAGCAGTTCAAGTGATGTATTGCTAAACGTAGGAACAGCGCCTTCTACAGCCAATGCAGGTGCAAATCAAAATATTTGCCCACCGGCAACTACAGCTACGCTTGCAGGAAATACAATTACTGTAGGATCTGGCGTATGGAGTGTGGTTTCAGGACCAAATAATCCAACATTTTCAAATATTACATCTCCAACATCAACAGTTTCTGGTATGCAAATGGGTACTTATACGTTCAGATGGTCATCACAAAACGGACCATTCTGTCCTGTTACGACAAGTGATATGCAATTGACGTATGCCGTATCAGCAACAGCTTTAACAACACAAAATCTTTGTAATCAGCCATCCACAACACTTGCAGGTCAACCTACCACAAGTATTGGTACATGGACCTGGGTCAGCGGCCCAAATACGCCAACAATCACAAATAATGGTGGAAGTATTGCAAATGTTGATGGAATGATAAATGGAACATATACTTTTCAATATACTATAAATAATGGTATTTGCGCAGCAAGTAGTAAAACCATTACAGTTAATAATTTTGCACAGCCTACAGCAGCAAATGCCGGAGGAGATCAACAAGCATGTAATGCCGCAACTATTTCCTTAGTAGCAAATACGCCAACAGTTGGAACCGGTAAATGGAGCCAGACTTCAGGTACAACAGGAACTTTTGGAAATGTAAATAATGCAACTACAACCTTTACAGGAACAGGAAGTTCAATTTTAAGATGGACTGTTACCAATGGAACAGGATGTATTTCAGCAGATGAAATACGTGTTGATAATTATGCGCTTCCTACAACTGCTAATGCCGGAAATACTCAAAATATTTGTGGATATAATACTGCTTTGACAGGTAATGCACCGGTTAATGGTGTTGGAAGCTGGTCTTTGATAAGCAAGCCAAGTGGAGCAATTGATCCAACAATCACTGCGCCTATTTCACCAACTAGTAGCATCTCATTTACGAATACCGGAACATATACGTTAGGTTGGACAATTTCAAATGGAACTTGTACGCCAAGCACAAGCAATGTGAATATTGTTATAAATGGAAATCCGCCAACAACAACAGTTGCAGGGGTTCCACAAAGTCTTTGTAATGTTACATCAGCAAATCTTGCAGGAAATACAATTACAACAGGAATCGGAACATGGTCACAAGTGAGTGGTCCAAATACAGCTGCGATTGCAAATGTTAACAGTTCAACTTCTAATATCAGTGGATTAATTCCAGGTGTTTATGATTTCAGATGGACTGCTTCTAATGGCTCATGCCCAACGGCTTTTGATGATGTATTAATAACTATTTATGCACCTCCTACAACATCAAATGCAGGAAATGATCAAACGGTTTGTAATTATACTTCGATCAATTTAGCTGCAAATACTCCAACAAACGGAACCGGAGTTTGGTCACAATTATCTGGGCCAAATACTGCAACCATTGGTAATACAGCCTCCCCAGCATCTTCTATTTTAGGTACAATTGTTGGCTCATATCAATTTGTTTGGACAATTACAAGTGCCGGAGGATGTACACCAAGTGTTGATACTGTAAAAATTACAATTAATGATTTACCTTCAATCTCTGTTCCCGGCGCTTCGCAAGATGTATGTAATTTAACAAGCATTAATTTAGCGGGAAATACGCCAAGTATTGGAACAGGAACGTGGACATTAGTCAGTGGGCCTAACACACCAACATTCACTTCTCCAAATAGCGCTAATTCAAAAGTTACAAACTTATTGAATGGAACATATATATTCAGATGGACTATTGCAAATGGTTCTTGTATTTCAAGCAATACAACTCAAGTTCAGAATGATGCAGCCGCAACAGTTGCAAATGCAGGTGTTACACAAAGTTTTTGTAGTCTTACATCAACAATTATGGCTGCAAATACTGCAACATCAGGTACTGGTGTATGGACAAAAGTCAGTGGCTCTGGTTCTCCTGTAATAACAACACCAAGTTCACCAACAACAACAATCACAGGATTATCAACAGGCACTTATGTTTATAAATGGACAATTACCAATGGCGCTTGTACTTCAAATAATAATGTAACTATTTCAAATTTTGCAAACCCAACGGTAACTGCCGGTGGCGGTGCAATTTGTTTTGGATTATCAAAAAATATTACAGCAAGTGGCGCCAGTACGTATGCATGGAGCAATAGTTTAGGCAGTGGAAATACAAAAACTGTCAATCCAACAATAACAACTACATATTCAGTTACCGGTACAGATGTGAATGGTTGCAGCAATACTTCAAATGCTATTGTCACTGTAAATTCATTACCTGTTGTTACTGCAATTGGAGGCACTTTGAAATGTTCAGGTACTTCATTAAGTATTTCAGCAAGCGGTGCAAATTCATATTCATGGAATAATAGTTTAGGCAGTGGAAGTACGAAATCTGTAAGTCCATTAATTTCTACAACATATACCGTAACTGGTACAGATGGCAATGGTTGTAGCAATACAGCAAATGCTATAGTTAATGTTACTCCACAACCAAATGCAGGATTTAGCATTGAACAAAAAAGTGATTCGATTTTTGTTCATGATACAATCGTCTTTCATCCAACACAAGAAAGCATTTCAAGCAATTTTACTTTCAACTGGGATTTTGGCGATGGTTCAACTTCAAATTTAGTAAGCCCAATGCATTCATATATGTATGGAAATTCATATACTGTAAAACTAACTGTTTCAAATTCATGTGGAACAGATTCAAGTTCTAAATTTATTACAGCTTTCTATCATCCAAACTCTGCGAACCTTCATTTTACTAATGTTAAAGGTCCTTGGACATCAGACCTTACAGACTCATGGTCTGCAGCTTGGATGGATTACAATAATGATAATTGGGAAGATGTTTTTGTAACTGATAAATCTGGAACAAAATCTGGGATTATCTATAAAAATAATGGAGACGGCACTTTTTCTAAAGCAACTGCAGGTGCTATCACTTCTGACCAATCAATTTGCGTATCATCTGTTTGGGCTGATATAAATAATGATGGTTACATGGATGCAGTGTTGATGAATGATACACGCAAACCGAATTATGTTTATATGAATAATGGTTCAGGTAGTTTTACAAGCATGTCAAACACCGGATTAAGCGATAGCATAGGTTATTATCACAGTGGAACGCTTGTAGATTATGACAATGACGGACGTCTTGACTTTTTCACTGCGAATTACATGCCTACACGTTTCAATGAATTATTCCATCAAGAAGCAAATAATAAATTTACAAGATTACCATTCAATACATTTAATGATGTGTCAGACCGTGCTATTGGTGTGTCATGGGTAGATTATAACAATGATGGATTGATAGATGTATTTATTCCACAAGGTGATCAACATAACAACAGATTGTTTAAAAATTTAGGCAATGGCAATTTTGAAGAAGTTAAGAATGATCCTGTAGTTTCTGAAGGTGGTAATTCTGTAGGTAGTTGCTGGGGAGATTATGACAATGACGGATACATGGATTTATTTGTTTCAAACGCATCAAATTCTACTTGCTTCTTATATCATAACAATGGTGATGGAACTTTTACTAAAATAACAAATTCACCTGTTGTTGAAGATAAAGGAAATGCTTACAGTTGCAACTGGGTTGATGTTAACAATGACGGTTATTTAGATTTGTATGTAAGTTGTGATGGTGAAAAACAAAGATTATATATCAACGATGGACATGGCCAATTCACCCGTTTTGCAGATGATATATGTCTAGCAAATTTAGGAAAATGTTATAGCAATGCTTGGGCTGATTATGACAAAGATGGTGCTTTGGATCTTTTCATTGCAACACGTGGTAATGAAAAAAATTATTTATTGAAAAATAATGGAAATAATAATAATTGGACAAACATCAAATTAGTTGGTGTCATCTCAAATAGATCAGCAATTGGTGCCAGAGTACGCATTAAATCAGGTGGTATGTGGCAAACAAGTCAGGTTGTAACGCAATCAGGATTTGGCACACAAAATAGTTTACGCCAACATTTTGGTCTTGGCAGTGCTGCAAATATTGATTCTATTATTATTAACTGGCCTTCAGGCATAATACAAAAACTTGCAAATGTAAATCCTAACCAGTTTATGACTATTGTCGAAGCAACATCAACGTTAGTAACAGGGAAGATTTATATTGATGAAAATGGGAATTGTCAATACAATAGACCAATTGTTTCTGGTGGTTCAGAAACACCATTGAGTAGTCCTTCAACAATCACAGAAACGACTTTAAGTAATGCGAAGATTAAAATTCTTCCGGGACCTATTTATACTTCAACAAATATTGATGGGGTTTATAATGTAAATCTTGCACCCGGCGAATATACTATCAATATTGACGATAATGCAAACTGGCAAAATGTTTGTGGAGATCAGACTTTTACAATCACTCCATTTCAGCAAACTGTTGACAGTATTTTTATTCCTGTTCAACCAAAACGTTCAGGTTGTGATTTAGCAATAAACGTTGCTGCAACGCCTTTCCGCAGAGGGTTTAAAGGAACAATATCAATTTCTTGTGAAAATAAAGGAACTACAGAATCAGATAATGTTAGTTTGACTATAAGTAATCCGGCAAGTCAAGATGTGTATTTTGAAAAAGCAAATTTACAATGGTCAAATATTGTTGATCAGGATTACATCTGGAGTTTAGGATCAATTAAACCCGGACAAACAAAAATAATCACATTGACTGATTCTACAGGATTACAAAATAGTATTGGCGCAGCCTTATCGTTTGGATTTAATCTTTCAAGTGCCTATTGCAATGATCTTGATACATCTAATAATAAATATTTGTTGACTGAAAAAGTTGTTGGTGCAATAGATCCAAATGAAATCACTGTAACACCTGAAGGTAAAGGTGTAAAAGGATATATCAGTAAAAAAGACACACTGATTTATACAATCTATTTCCAGAATGCAGGAAATTATACAGCAAAGAATATTTATATTGAAGATAAACTTCCTTATGGTTTGGATATTACAAGCTTTATGCTTAAAACATCAAGTCATCCATGCACTTATGAGTTATCTCAAGATGGAACAATTAAATTAAGTTTTAATAATATTAATTTGCTGGATAGCTTAAAAAATGAAGCATTGAGCCATGGTCTGGCAAAATTTTCAGTAATGCCTAAATGGGATATTCCAAATGGTACAGAGCTTATTAATTTTGCACAAATCAAATTTGATTATGAAGATAATATGTCAACCAATAAGGTGTTGAATACTATTCAAGCCTTTGATAAATCTTCGCTTCAATTGATCATTTATCCAATACCTGCAAAAAGTCTATGCACATTGCTGATTCCTGATAAAAATATCACACAATATAAAGTATTCGACATAAATGGAAATCTCGTTATGTTTACAGATGAAATCAATCAGCATTCTGTTAATATTGACATAAGCAAAATGTCAAGAGGAATATATAATGTTGTAGCGAAAGATAAGTTGGGAACAGAATACAAAAATAAATTAATTATAGAATAGTTTTTTAGAGAGAGAGGGAATAAAACAAAAATTTATTCTCTCTCTTTTCTTAATTCGGGAAAAGTTACATTCTGAATGGGAAAAATAATATAAGTTAGCAATTTATAATCTACTGATATTAATATAGTTAAAATAAATGGCATTAAATTTTAATATATGTTATTAAATAAGAAAAAATCATAAAATTAAAAAGTAAACGATTATGAATACTGCATCAATTCTTATGATTAAATATATTAGCATTGCTACTGTTTTAACATTTTTGATTTCACTTTTATTAATCAAATTTGTTATTAACAATAGTAAAAAATACAAACTGCTAGATGAACCAAATGAAAGAAGCAGTCATAAAACGACAACACCCACAATGGGTGGATTAGGGATCGTTATAGGTATGTTTATTGCAAATATTATTGCATATGTTTTTTTTAATTTTCAGTTCTCCTGGTATATTGTAATTTCTTATCTAGCCTTGATGATTATTGGTATATGGGATGATATGTCAAACCTAAAACCGACACATAAATTATTAGTCGAATTGCTAATTGCAGTTTTAATGTTTTATGAAGGAGTTTTTATAAATGATATGCATGGTTATTTTGGATTGCATATTTTACCAGGCTGGATAAGCGTTGCAATAAATATTATTCTGATTGTAGGTGTTGTCAATGCTTTTAATTTGATTGATGGCATTGACGGGCTTGCCGGTGGACTTGGTTTAATTAATTCAATAGTTTTTGGTATACTTTTTTATGCAAAAGGCGATTATCAATTTGCGATGTTAAGCTTTGTTTTAGCTGGGGGTTTGCTTGGATTCTTATTTTTCAATTATCATCCAGCAAAAATTTTCATGGGAGATACAGGTTCTCTAGTTCTTGGTTTTATGATGGTTGTTTTTTCAATTCGAGTTTTTAATTTTCATGAAGTGGTTATGTTTCATAAAGCAGTTCAAACTATTCTTATTGTTCCTGCATTACTTCTTATTCCTATTTATGATATGTGCAGATTATTTATTGAACGAATATTAAATGGTAAACATCCATTTTATGCAGATAGAAATCATATTCATCATTTATTGCTAAAACATGGCATGTGTCCAAAAAAAGCTTCATTAACACTGTGGATTATCAATATAAAATTTACAACGAAGATAATATACCTTACTGGGACCGTCGTTTGGATCGATCTTCAAAGCC
>Ga0118677_10010702_pt1 | contig 13958 bp, 6 predicted proteins | sample AliMusrvi5mmetaG_FD_86154 | JGI IMG/M metagenome (GOLD analysis project Ga0118677, IMG submission 86154) | reverse complement strand
GGGTGATTGGATGGGTGGGAAGAAGCACCCGGTTCCATTCGGTGAGGCGGGTTTCGCCGCCGGTTTGGATGCGGGCGCGGACCGCCCAAAAATAGCCGGTGGCGGGCATGAGCTGACGCTCGACCTGGTGTCTTGGGGCGGACAGGCCCGTCTTTGCGTAAACGAGTCGCGAGGGGCTGCAGAGACGATTTTGCCAGATCCACAGGTCATAGGTGACACGGCTCGGCGTGGCCCCATTGGCGGTGGTTTGCTGCGGGGGAACATAGGCCTCCCATTCGAGCAACGGGGAGTTGCTTGCCACAATCGGATCGCTGCTGCCGCTCAAGATGGCTCCGGGATGGGCGCCCTTGGAAGCACCGCGCGAGCAGTTACCGCGACGGCCATGACGGGGTGGCGCCAATTGGATTCCTTCGACGGGTGTCGTGTTTAGTTCCGGCCCGGAAAAGATGACCGGCGACAAATTCCGGCTTCCCTCGGCGGGAGCGTTGGACTGGAATAGAAGGCAGATGGAGGGCGCAGACGGGAGCCACGGAGTCGTGATCATGACGTGCTGGCGGCTCCGCACCTGACAACGACGCTGTGGAGACAAAGGTGGCGATTGCGGAAGAAAAAAGAGGGACGCTTTGATGGTTGGAATGGCGAAGGCCGTTGGTTTGCTCGGCATTCTAAATCGGATAAATCAATGCTGGAACTTGCGTTCCTGGTTGGCATACAGCTCAAAGCATAAGTCCGGATCGAGAATCCAAGGATTAGATTGATGCATATATCAAAACCCTTGAAACCGCGGTAGTTAGAGCCTGTCCCATCGGCGAGTGTTTTCGGCGGAAATTTCGGAGCGGATTTTTCGCGGACGGAAGACGGCGCGATATTTTTCCGCAATGGTCCTCCCGAACCGTCAAATGCGACTGTTAGTTATTCTAACACCTGATTCGGCCCGCATGTCGGACGCAGTCTTCCAAATGCACCCACGAGTTGCCGTCATTGATAGATGTTTCACCCTGTTTCGCTCAGGCTATCCGCTTTTTCGGCGGACGGGTCTTCTCTTCCAGCCTTGCCTGCCGTTCTTTCTCAGCTTCCGCCATCCGGGCAACCACCCACAAGTTATGTGTTAGAACAGCCCAGCCCACCGCGAGTTCCCGATGTGCAAAACCCTTCGCCAGCATCGGACGCTCCATGAAGACATTTTTGAGAATGCCGATACGCCCTTCCAATCCCGCCCTTCTCTTGAGTCCGTCGCGAAAACCCGGCTCTTGGTCGAGGCGATTCGCTAACTCTGCGACGTCACGCGGGCAAAGTCCATCGCGAATTCCCAATTCTTCCAACAATTCCTTGTTGGCCTTGCTGGCCAATCCGCGGTCGCCCCAGGCATGTTTGATCCCGATCTCCTGCTTCACCAGCAGGCGCTGGATGGCAGGCCTGACAAGAGCCGGATCACCCGGATTGTCCTGATATAACTTGTAGTCCACGATGATTCCCTCGCGGGTCTCACCGAGCCAGAGTTTGTTGCCGAATTCAACCTCCGCTCCCGCCTTGCCGCGCACGATGACGTTGATCGAATTATCATACAGGCTCAGGATCTTGTCCTCATTGCGAAGCTGGCGCCCGCCGATGATCCGCTCGTGGGCTTGCTTGACCGCGGCGGGAAGTTGTTCGAGCACTCCTTCGATCCGGGCGATGATGACCCGCGCCTGGCCGGCCGTCAGATCGGTTTCGCCACAACGGGTCCGGAGTGCGTCGAGATGCGCACGGGCGTGGCCCGCGATGCGTTTCTCCAGCGCTTTCATTTCGCGCAACACCTGCTTGCGCTGCTTCCTGCTGTCCGCGGCGCGGCGCTTGGCGCTCATCTTCATGCAGAGAGTGTTCATGTCGCTGAGGAAATCCAACGGCTCTTGTGGCATCCGGGTCTTCAGCCCCGCCTTGCGGATGAGCACCGTCGCTTTCATCAATGTGCGGGCGGCATCTCGCAACAGCACCCAGTCCACCGGAAAGTGGATGTTGGCCTTCAGGCAGGTGCTGTCGAAATACACATCCTCGCAGGTGATTGGCGATGGCAGGCCGAAGTTTACCGATGGGGTCGTTTGCGCCAAGCCCCAACCTTCAACCGAGTTGAGCAGTGCGATGAGTTGTTCGTTGATGCGGCGCACGTTGTCCTCGCAAAGCCAATGGTTGAAGCGGTCGCTGCTGCTCTTGGCAAAGGCCTTGATGGTGTCGATCTGCCCGACCTGCACAAACCATTGCAACAGCGCACTGTCAGCGAGACGCACACACAACTCGCGATGGGCCAGGCCGGTGAGCTTTCTTGCGATGTTGGAGCGCAATGCCACCACGCTGAGGTTTGCAAACCGCTCCAGATCCTTCGCGCTCGCGCCGACGAGGGCGCTTGCGTGATCGACAAGCGCAAGTCTGATGAACTCCTGCTCGATCCCGGATACGGTGAGAATGTGGTCGATGCGTTCGTAGATGGCACGCTGTTCCCTGTATTCGGAGGGACCGTAAATATTAGGAAGTGCTGGACGAAGGGCTGGTTGGTAGGTAATAATGTTCACGGTTCGCGGCTGGATTGAGTGTCGTAACAAAATCACAGCCACCGAATTTGGGGTATGGGAGGCTTTTTTGCCTCCCATACCTCATTTTTTTGCGCCGCCACGCCTTGCCCCATCTACAGAACCGCCGATGGGACAGGCTCTAGTTATACCTTCATTTATTCGCATTGCCTTAACTTCTGAACGCTTTGAGACCGACCGTCATTTACACGATTCCTAATCAAGATATGATGTTATTTCTTTCTCCGTATCAAATCACTGGCGGATGATGCGGCTGAAGTCAGCCGGTACGACTGAATCTGAAGAATACGGTCGAATAATCCTGCGGCCCAGCGGTCATATACCCGGATGAAAATGCATTTCCCAAGGTTGACGGCGGCGGCGTTGGCCGTCTGCATCGCATCAACTGTTGGTTCCTAACGTGCCAACACCAATCAACACCAATAACGAAAAACAGTATATGAAAATGCAAACAATTCGCAACCTCGCCATCTATTCCAGCATCGCCTTGGCCTTGGCATTGGCCCTGGCTATTGTGTTGCCAGCCCTGCCGCAAGACCCCGAGCCTCAAGCCGAGGGTGGAAAGATGTCGATGGACGGCGTAATGATGGAGCGCTGCCAGCAAATGAAAGAACGGAAGGAGAGAATGATGGCGGAAATGAGGGCGCAGGACGCTATACTCATAGCTCAGGTCGCCGCGATGAACAGCGCCACGGACGACAAGAAGGTGGGACTGATGGCCGCCATCGTCACCCACATGGCGGGGCAGCGGGGCCGCCGGGCCGAGTAAATGGAAAAGATGCATGACGAGATGACGAAACACATGCTGGAGCATATGCAGATGGGCAAGGAATCCGTGTCGCAGTGCCCCATGATGAAGGGCATGAAGTGGACAGAAAGAAAGACACAGGGAGGTGTGGTCCCCTCGGCGGCGCCAGGTCCGGGCGGAAATTAGCTATGGTCAATGCAAGGGCGGCCGGGTGGTGGTGTTGTTAGATCCGCCCTTGGAGGAAAGCTGTCCACATGGTTCCTTCGCGAGAATGGGCCAGTGACAGATCGAAGGAAGCCATGGACAGGTTCCAGGGACAGAGCGGAGGAAGATGTCGGATGTCCGGCATGGTGCCGCGGACGGGGCTGTGGCTGGACAAATCAGGGAACGGACACCAACAGGCGCAGGAAACGTCCGGGGCCGGTCATGGGCACCGAGGCCGTGCGGAGATTGTTAGCGTCTGGTGCGGAGACGGTCACGCCCGTTGTGGTCCAAGTATGCAGGTCGGTGCTGGATTGCACGGTGTAGGTGACGTCGGTGTTCCCCGCATAGAAGCTGAGACTCATTTGATTCCCGGCGAAAACGGGGCGTGGCATGCAGCCTTTCAGGTTTTGGCTAGGGTCAAGATCGAGGGCATAGGCCATCGATAGGCTAACTCCATCGTGGTTCGGATCGCTTTTCAGGTCGGCATCATACGGCAGGCCGTAAGTGACCAGCCAGGTTGCGGCAGGAGTGGCAGCGCCCATATTGACGGCCGGGAAATCCATCCAGGTTGGCGAAGCGAAGCCCGTTGCAGCGTTGAAGTAATACACCGAGAAACCACTGACAGTGGAGTCAAAAACATTCGCCCCCATCGACGGGGCATTACCCATGAAAACGGCGCTCGTCAGTTTTGAGCATCCCGCAAACGCACCCGCTCCGATGCTGGTGACGCTGCTTGGGATCGTGATACTGGTTAGGTCGGTACAATTCTGGAATGCGCTGCTCCCGATGCTAGTGGCCGGCAGGCCGTTGATCGTGCTGGGAATGCTCACCGCTCCGCCAGAACCGGTGTATCCGGTAATCGTGCCGTTATTGGTCGTGTAATTGTAGTCCGCGGTCATCGAGAACGTGATGTTGTCGAGTAGAATGGATGGCTCTCCGCCGCCAACATGGTTAAGAGTGAATAACAGCGTCGTCGTCTGCCCCGCAAAGTTGCCAACGAAAATCGGGGAGACGGTGTGGAAGTCGCTGTCGGCAGTGCCTAGGGCTTGATAGTAGATAATTTGGTCGGCCAAGGTCACAGTCAGAAAGTCGCCCGAACAGGGCGTATCCACCTTTAGGTCAAACGTGAGGTAGGAGGCACTCGTTGGAACAGATACGGTGCTGTAAATGTATCCGTCGCTACCCGATGTAATCATTGCTGCAAATTTGCCGACATCTCGCATGAAGATTTGCGCGTGCTGCCCTAGCCAGGTAGACCCATTCTCAAAACCTTCCACCGTCAGATTTACTAGACTTGCTGCCTTTTGAGGTGTCACCGTAGTTGTTCCGAAAACCTTGGAATTATACCCCTGCTCGGTGTAATTGCCAGACTTCCATTGGCTCGAGCCGGAACCCAGGATACACCAATTTATCCCCGCGACAAACTCGCCGCTTCCGGGTAGCTGGCCCGGCACATTGTGGTACCAATCAATGATGCGAACATGATCGCTATTCGCTGCGTCAGAAGTGTTCCAAACAAACTGCCCAGGATAAATCCGTCCGTTGAACACGTTGTTAGCGCTCGAATCGACGAGGGGTGAACCAAACCCGAGAGCCGCACGCCCCCCAGACAGATTTCCATCGCTGTAGTAAACCTCAATTTGCGTCGCTGAAGCCGTGTCCACGTACCGCATGGCGTTCGCACCAGTGCAGTTCCATTGTTTGATTTGCGGAAATATGACGCTTTGAGGAATATCCATCAGATAGAGATTAGGCGTATCCAGAGTCGTAACTCGCTGCACCTTCTGACCGCCCTCAGCAAGGACGGAAGCGGCTTGTCCCACAACCGCTCCACCATTGGAATGCCCTATCAATTGCAGGTTGCTATTGCTTATGTGAAGGGCTGTAAGTTCATTGGCAAGACGTCTGCCTTGTGTCGTGCCTCCCCTTCTTGCCGAATCCTCCGCACCCTTGAGACCTTCATCCACGATGTCATCCCAAACCGGCAGAGGGGGCTGTCCCGGCTTCGAAACAGCTTGCTCCTGCCAATCCCAAGCCAAAATGTTTGCCGAAGAACTCTGCAAAAAAAGAGCTTTGGCAAGCCCTGAGATTTTCGGGTCCGGGTTGCTCGCAAACCAGTCGCCTCCCCCATCGTCACCAGTTTTCCATCCGTGCGCAATAACCACCGTCGGTTGGTTGGCATGGATATGGGGGTCGTTCCAATTTGTAACTGACTGCCACGAACTCCCGTCCCATCTCATTAGTTTGCCGCTCGGAGGCGTCGTGCTCGTATCAATCGGTTTGAGGGTGCTGCCCAGTGAATTCGGCGGCGAACTGGTAGGAACAATCGTCGATAGCGGCGACAGCGCAGTCGGACGGCCGTTCCACGGATTTATCCACCCTGTGGCCCCCGGCGGGTAATAAACCGTCGCATTGCTGTCACCGTAGAAAACAGACGAACCAACGCTAGGCGGAGCGTTGCCCAGGAAATAGACTGCCGCCAGGTTGGTGCATTGATAAAACGCTTCAGTCCCGATGGTGTTGACGCTGGCGGGAATCATCACGATTCTCAGGCTGGTGCAGTTATCGAACGTGTAACTGCCGATGGAGGTTGCGCCGGAAAGGATCGCCACGTTCGCCAGGGCGGTGCAGTTCTCGAACGCTTGGCTTCCGATGGTATTGACGCTGGCGGGGATCGTGACGCCGGGAAGTCTGGAGCAGTCTTGGAACGCTCCGCTTCCGATGCTGGTGACGCCGGTGCCGATGTTGAGCGATGTCAGGCCGGAGCAGCCGCAGAATGCGAAAGTCCCGATGCTGGTGACTGCATTGTTGATCGTGACGCTGTTCAGGCTGGTGCATTGATAGAAAGTCTCATACCCGATGGTGGTAACGCTGGCGGGAATCGTCACAACGGGAAGTTTGGAGCAGGAGTAGAACGCGTAATCGCTGATGGTGGTGATGCTGGCGGGAATCGCCACGCTCGTCAGGCTGGTACAGTTTGAAAACGCGTAACTCCCGATGGAGGCGACGCCGGAGAGGATCGTCACGCTTGCCAGGCTGGTGCAGGACTCGAACGCTTGGCTCCCGAAGGTGTTGACGCTGCCGGGAATCGTCACGCCGGGAAGTTTGGAGCACCCTTGGAACGCCTCGCTTCCGATGCTCGTGACGCCGGTACCGAGATCGAGCGAGGTCAGGGCGGAGCAGCCATAGAACGCGGCGGACCCGATGTTGACGACAGCATTGTTGATCGTGACGCTCTTCAGACTGGTGCATTGATAGAATGAATTGGTGCCGATTGTTGTGATGCTGGCGGGAATCGTCACGGCGGTCAGGCTGCTGCAGGCCTGGAACGCATAGGCCCCGATGGTGGTCGCGCCGGAGAGGATCGTCACGTTCGCCAGGGCCGTGCAGGACTCGAACGCCTGGTCTCCGATGGTGTTGACGTTGGCGGGAATCGTCACGCCCGGCAGTTTGAAGCAGCCTTGGAACGCGGCGCCACCGATGCTAGTGACGTTGGTGCCAAGATTGAGTGAGGTCAAACCCGTACAGCCGTAGAACGCGTCGGTCCCGATACCGGTGACTGCATCGTTGATCGTGACGTTGTTCAGGCTGGTGCATTGATAGAAAGCGTTGTTCCCGATAGTGGTAACGTTGACGGAAATCGTCACGCTGGTCAGGCTGGTGCGATTTTGGAAAGCGTATGATCCGATGCCGGTGACTAGGTAACTGTTTCCGCCTATTGTGTCGGGGATAGTCAGTGCAGCGGGTGGGGTACCGGAATATCCAGTGATAGTGGCGGTGCCGCCATTGGTCGTATAGGTGAATTGGGCCTGCACCGCAGAGGGCAGCAACAGCAACAGCAACAGCAGGAGCAGCAGACGTGTGACACCGCCCGGCTGGAGGCTCTTCGTGCCGCTTTCCGGCAGCCGGGATCCTGCCTTCGGAGGACCGGTCATGCATGGGTTCATGGCAGAATGCGTTTATTTTAGGGAGCCTTCGGACCTTCCCGATTTCCCGGGGTTTGCTTTTGGGGTGAGGGCCGTTGAAAGAGCCGGCGGCCGGACCCGAAGGGCGGGGAAAACGGGCTTGCTGAATGTGGGACGCACGGTTGGACGGGTGCGGCCGACTACTCCCGATCGATCGGCGGGCGCAGCATCAAGTTTTGTATATCCAGATCGACACTGTCGCCTGTCACATAGGAGTCGAAGGGATCGTACCATGACGGTGGGAAACCTTGCCTCCACGTCATAACAACCATGTTTCGAAGTGTAACAACTTTGAGCCCATGGAACTCCTCTGAGGATGTGCCGGCATTCATGTACTGAATCCGTACCGGAAGGCCGGGTACCCAGACGATCCTGTCGTTCGCCTCGGTAAGGTTCGGTTGTGTCGGCGGCAGGGGCATATTCCTCAAGCTCCAACCATTGGCCTTGCGATACAATCGCCGGGCCAAATTAACCTTGTCGCGCAGCGGCGCAATCAAGGCCGGATTTTCATTGAATTCCTTGATGGAATGATCGTAGGTCCCGTTGAAGATTTCCGCAGCGAGTACAGCAGCCTTTAGCGAGAGCAATTGTTCCTCTGTGAGATGTGACTGCCACGCTTCGAATTCCGGAGAGGTGTGCGTGCCCTTCGTCAGCCGGATGGCAAAAGGTCCGCGATCAGGTTCGTTGAGTGGCGCTTGGTTATCGACGGTGGACGTGGCGCAGCCGGTCAACCAAAGGACCGCCAGCAGGCTCAGCGCGTATTTCATCAGTAGGATTTTCTAATTGTGGATTATTGATTTTCGGAAGGGCTTCGCGCGGGGGCGTTCAATTTTCCGTTAATCAGCTAGAAGCACGAAGGGCTGGCTAACGGGACATGAGATGGCGGACGCGACGGAAGTTGGCAAGGAAATTCTTCCAGGCGGGCGAATGCTAGGAAATTGCTTTCCCGGTGAAGGCCGTTGAAAGAGCCGGTGGCCGGACTGGTGGGCGGGGAAAAGGGGTTGCGGTGGAAAAGGGAGCCGAAAGGCCGAAACATTTTGCGAACCGAGCGAAGCTCAAGGCTCCAAACGGCGAATTTGGGCAAGGAACAGTGGTTTGCGGCCGGATTCATGGGGAAACTCCTCAAACGAGAAAATAGCCATCCGCTCCGCTTTGCCAAGGAATTTAGTTGAAAAATTCTTGCAGCGGTTTTTGTGGGGAACCCCTTCGCGGTCAGGTGTATTCCAAGTCGAGGATGTTGCCATAATTGAGCGGGACTTCGGGGGCTTTCTTCCATGTTGAGGTTGATCGAACCAGTCTGGGTCGGGTTCTGATAGTTTCCGGGGTTGGTTGAACCAGGTGAGGTCCGGTTCGTCGTCGGGAATCCATTCCTTGATCGCCTGCCACGGTAGTTCGATAGGCACGAAGGTCTTGATTTCGAAGGCCCCACTGTTCGCCGTGGACCTTGGTCAGGGCATAGGAACTGTGCACGGGTTGGCCGAATGGTCCTCACAAGCTGGCAGCGGCGTTTCCGGGCCATCGACCCCGGACGACGAGGCGAACACAAATTCGGGGATGCCCATGCGGCGGCAGGATTCCAGCAGGTGGATGGCGGAGGGGAACGTGACAAAGTCATCCTCCCGGACATATCCGAGCCGGCTGATGCGGTCCTTGATCCAGTTCGAGAAGTCCCTGCCGACCCCGGGGGGAGGCATGGAGGCCGCGGGCATCTACGGCGGGGGGATGTTGGACCGGGACCTGAGGCGTCGCCGGCCTAACTGCTGTGCGTGGCACCAAGCCAGCACGCTGCCCAGGTCCCGGTTGAGTTTCTCAGGCTGCTTCCGCCGTGGCGGGCGGCGCGATCTTCCCTAACAAACAAATTGGTTTTCATAGCACTTGGATATGGATGGTTAAGCACGAAACCCGTGTACCGCCGCGCCGGTCACTCAAGCCAACGCGTCACAACCGAATATCTCACAGATGTTCGGAGCTGTCAATTAGCCGATCGGGCCTTGCAGCGGTTCTGCCGGTGCGAGAGCACGGCATTGCGGCGCCTTACTTCATCACCTTGAGGCGGGCGAACTTATTGGCGGGACCGGCGGACGGGAAGGTGTAGGTCACATCGTTGCCGGAGATGACCACGGTGCCGGGGTTCGGTTCGGGTGCCCAGTCGCCGGTCAGCGTGGTGGACGTTTCCACCACATAATCTGTGCCATACACTCCGGTGTAATCGGAAGCCTTGGTCCAGGTGATGCTGAGCGTGCCCGCATTGTTGACCACGCCGGGCAGCTTGGTGAATCCGGTGGTGTTGGTGTTACCGCCCAGGAAGTATTCGATGCCGTTGGGCACGCCGTCGTTGTCGTGGTCTTGCGCCATCGTCTGGCCGACGGCGCCATTGGTGGCGGCCCAAGCGTCGAAGCTGGCACCGCTGCTAAGATTGAGTGCGCCGGTGCTTTGGGTGAAGGTCCAGGTCTGGGCGCCGACGGTCTTGGTCCAGACTCCGGCGGCGGCAGACCAACCGGCTCCGGCCACCGCGAAGGTGGGGCCGAAGGTTGCAGTGAGTGTTCCGACATCGACCAACGTCCATGAACCGGAGGTGACAGTCACGGCGGAAGTGTCGATGGTGAAGTTGCCATTCAAGGTGACAGAGCCATTGCCGGTAATGCGGTTGCTTGAGGCATCGGTGACGACGAAGGTCAGAACGGCATTGGCGGCAAGGACACAGGTGCCGGAATTGACGGTGGTATTGCCGCTGTATGTATTGGTGCCAGAGAGTGTCTGGACGCCGCTGCCGGTCTTGACAATACCGCCGGTGCCAGTGATGGAACCGGTGAAGTTCGGACTGGTGCCGTCGCCGCCGAGCGTCAGGACTGCCGCGCCAAGGGTCACGCCGCCGCCGCCGGCCAGCGAGCCGATGGAGTTGTTAAACCCGCCCAGGTCCAAGGTCCGCCCGCCACCCACGGTATAGGCGGAGTTCGGGGACAGCGCCGTGGTCGAAGCCGCCGCCAGGTTGGCCCCGTTCACCAGCGTGGCGCCGCTATGGGTGTTGACGCCGGAAAGCGTCCAGGTGTTGCCACCGTTACTCAGGTTCACCGCCACCTTGCCGGTGCCGTCCGCGATGTTGCCAGTGAACGCCTTGTTGCTGGTAACGTTGATGTTAGTCGTGGCGGCGGTGGTTGAGCTGTTGGTGATGAACCCGCTGCCGTCGATCACAGGGACCAGGTTTGCGGCATCGCCGTTGAGGTCGAAAATGCCGCCAGACATGTGGAATGAGCCGGCGTAGTTGATCTGCCACGCGGCGCCGCCCAGCTTCAGGGTTGCCCCGGTCTGCACGTCCCCGATATTCGAAGTGGTGAAAACCTTGACGTTGCCGTGACCATCCGTGCGTCCGTCCAGGATCAACGTGCCGCCGTCAACTTCGGCCCCGCCGCCATCATCATAAGCACCGGGGTTGTTGAAGGTGAGCGTGCCGGCGCCTTTCTTGATCAGGTATTGCGTCTTGTGCAGCATGCTCCAACTGGCGCTGCCGTTTGTAAGATCAATGACCGCATTACCCGAGGAGGTCGCTTCTGACCAGCGCGAGAGACTCCCGGAGTCAGCACCGGTGTATTGGAAGATGCCGCCATTATTGGCGCTGATCGCGCCGGTGGTTCCCAAGGCGGAGAGACTGCTGACGCTCACCGTGCCACCATTCACGGTCGTGCTGCCGCTAAATGAGTTCGGGCCGCCGAGAGTCAGGGTGCCGGCACCGCTCTTGATCAGGCTGCCGACGCCGGTGATCGCTCCGGTGGTCTGGGTACCGCTGGCAACCGTTAACGCCACGCTGTTAGCAAGATTGATCGTGGCATCGCCCAATGTCGCGATCGCCGCCGCCGTGCCGTTGAAGTTGACCGTGCCGCTCGAAACGCTCCCTGCGATATTGGCGCCCGCTGCAAAGGTCGTCGCACCAAGACCTGAGAGCCCTGCCAGTGCGATGGTTCCGCTGCTGCCGGTGAAGCTCACGATGCCGCCGTTGCTCAGGGCGGCAAGGCTCAGACCGGTGCCGGAAATGTTCGCAGTGGCACCACTGGACACTGCCAACGCTGCCGCGCCATTGTAGCTTTGGGCGTTGAGGGTGCCGGCCGTGACGCTCACACTGGTGGTGTTGGCGAGGGTTGGCACCGCCAGGATGCCGCCGCTCACGGCGGTCGCTCCGAGGTAAGTGGTGCCGTTGGTAAGGGTGAGGGTGCCGCTGCCTACCTTGGTCAGGCCGCCGTTACCGCTCAGGATGCCATCATACTGGGGGTTCTGGTTATTGCCGCCCACCGCCAAGGTGACCGGGCTGGGCGAGGCGTTGTCCAGCGCGAGGTTTTGCGCCCCCTTAAGGCCACCCAAGTCAACGGCAGTGAGCGTGCCGAAGCTGAACGCGCCACCCTGGTTGTTGTAGTTGAGGGTGCTGCCGGCCAGCGCATCGGCGTTGGCCAGCGTGAGGGTGCCGGCGCTGACGACGGTGTCGCCGCTGAAAGTGTTCGCAGTGCCCAGCGTCACTGAGCCGCTCCCGTTGGCAGTCAGAGTCGTGGTGCCGGCAATGTGACCGCTGCCACTCACGGTGTAAGATCTGCTGTTGTTGTTAAACGTCACGCTGAAGGGCGACACCGTCACTCCCAAGCTGACTGAAGTCGTGCCGGCAGGTGCGACATTGTCGTCAAAGACCACCGGGTCGTTGCCATCAACACTCTCATTGTACGCGGCGGGAGTGGCGCCCGAGAGCCAGTTCTGGGGCGTGCCGATGTCCCAGGTGCCATTGGGTGTCGCGCCCGCAAAACCGTACCACGCCTTGGTCGAGGGCGGCAGGTAAACATGCAGGATGATCTGGTGTGAGGTGGAGGTGACAATGCGATAGCCGTACGTGCTCGTGCTGGTGGGAGGCAGGATCGCCCCGCTGCCGAGCAAGTTGCCGGTGTAACTCACGATCGTGTAATTGCCGTAGCCAAAGCCGGCGAGTTGGCTGATGCTCAACTGGCTGTTGCCGGTGAGCGTCAGGTCGCCCGTGACGGCGATCGCGTCACTGCTGGTGCCGAGTTTGACGGCTGGGGCGGAGGCGTTGAGGGAAAGCCCGCCATTAAGCGTGAGGGTGCCGGTGGTCGAGGGATCCGAGCCTGGCGCAAGCTTGGCGGATGACTGAATCGCCACCGCCTGGGTGACGGTGCCGTTGCCCGCGAGCACGGCGGACGCGCCCGAAACCGTGACGCTCGAGTTACTCAGGGTGGCACCATTGAGCAAAAGTTTGCCGGCGTTCACATTCGTGGGACCGGAATAGCTGTTGGTGCCGGCAAGGCTCAGCGTGCCGCTTCCGGTCTTGGTCAGGCCGTTGGTCTGGCTGGCAGCCTGGGTGATGCCCGCGGTCACCGTGAGGTCGCCGGCCGCCGCATTGAACGTGCGGGTGCCCCCGTCGAGGACGAGAGGGGTGGAAATGGTCTGGGCGGCGGTGCTGTTGTTGGTCACGTCGCCGGTGAGGTTCACGGCGTTGCCGCTGAGGGTGAAGGCTCCGGCCGTGGCGAGGAACGTCATCCCATTGAACTGCTTGTTGGCAGCGAAGTCGTTGTTGTTAGTAGCCAGCCCGTTGCTGGTGTCAAAGATGAGTGGGCGGGTGGAGGCCGGGAGCGCGCCGCCCCAGTTGCTCGCGAGATTCCAGTTATAGGTCGGCCCGGTGGTGCCCGTCCAGTACCCGAGCTGCGCCGGGTAGGTCCCATTGCTCAATGCCGTGAGGTCGGTGGAGGAAGTCAGGGCATTGTCAAGGATCGTGAAGCTCTGGAGGTATCCGTTCCACCCATATCCGGCACCCGCACCCAGGGCCAAGGCACCCCACGCGCTAAGTTGCTTGCCGGACGCAGCCTGCGTTTTCAGCGGCGTCGTCATGCTATCGACGTAAACCTTCACATTCGCGTTGTCATAGGTGATCGCCATGTAGTGCCAGGCGTTCCAACTCCACATGCCGGTTGTGGTGCGCAGGCCGGTCTGGTTGTCGGACCAAAAATAGCCGTGGTAATCCGCGCCACCGTTGCTCGATTGCATGAACAGGTTGCGGCCACCCGGACCATTGTATGCAAACATGGTCTTGTAGTAGCCACTCGGGTCATAAAACCAATACCCGATGGTGAATGCCTTGGTGCCAGTGCTGCTGTCGATGTGCAGGGCGGCATTATCCGGGATATTGACATATCCTGCACTGGCGCCGCTGTTGAAGCTGAGCGCGGTGCCACTCCCGGAATGGCCGGTGATCCATGTCGGTGCCGGGGTGCCCGTGAAGGTGCCGTTGTTGGCGTTGGCTGAGAAGTCGTAGAGCGTCGTCCCCGTGCCTTCATTCATCGGCCAATAGCCGACCAAGTCGGCGTGTGCCACATGAGCGGCGAGGAGGGCGGCGAGGGCGATGGCGAGGCGGAGGGAACCGCTGCGGACGAGTGGCATGGGGGATTTGGATTTCATGGGGGGGAGGGTGGAAGAGTTAGAGGTTATTTG
>Ga0118677_10010699_pt1 | contig 13959 bp, 11 predicted proteins | sample AliMusrvi5mmetaG_FD_86154 | JGI IMG/M metagenome (GOLD analysis project Ga0118677, IMG submission 86154) | reverse complement strand
GGGCCGGCGCGGGCGTGCGGCACGGCGACCACCGCGAACATCCCCGGCGCGAGCGCGTCACCGGCCAGGGCGGCGAGTTCGCGTTCGATGGTTTCCAAATCGACGAGTTCGCCCAGCACTTTGACCACGGCATCCGCGCGGCCTGCGGGTGTGAGACATCCGTTGGCGAGCAGTGCCCGGTCTGCTGTCAGATACCATTGCGTTTCGCGGGGCTGATAGATCCAGTGCTCGTTGTCGCGGACGAGGCAACCCGCGAACAAGGCGGGGCCGGTGATGCGGAGTTGTTGTTCCGGCGTGGTGTGCGCCTGCCAGATCGGCAGCAGCGGCAAGGGCGCTGGTTGATAGATATCATGCAGGGATGAAAGAGCTTGGGTGGCGATCTGCGAGGAGGCTTCGGTCATGCCATAACTCGCGAGCACCGGCCAACCGAGCGCGCGGGCCGCCCGGCCCGTCGCCACATCCATCGCGCCACCGCCGACGACGATGGCGCGCAACGGCGCGGGCGCACGCAAGCCGGCCGCCACCAGATCATGGACCTGAGCGGGCACCAGCGAAGTGTGCGAGATCCGGTGATCGTGCAGCCACTGCGCGAATGCGGGTGCCTCCCAGCGCCGGCCGAATTCGGCAAACCCACAGCCCGCAGCAAAGACCCGCGCCGCAATGCCGAATCCCCCAACATGATACAACGGCAGCGCAAGCCCCCAACAACTCGCTGCGGATGACTCCAGATGATCGTTGACCGCCGCCGCGGATACCAACAACGACTGCTTTGATAGGGCGATCCACTTCGCCTCTCCCGAACTGCCGGATGTCGCGAACAACACCAACCCTGGAGGAATTTTGATAGACGACAGATCGTCGGCGAAGCTCCCCGCCACGAAGGGCTCCGGGTCATCCCAGAACACGCGCTTTGTCAGCTCAAGCGCATCCATGGCAGTCCGTCCAATAAGTCAGTGAAACCCAGCCCGTTGCCATCGGGCACCTTGAACACCGGCGACCACGGGCCGAGCGTTTCCGCAAACGCATCCGGTGCGAACAAATGATGTGTTTGCAACCCGCACAGTCCGACCCGGCCGGGGAATTGCAATTCCGAACGGGCGGCCTCCCACGCCGCGAACGTCTGACCTAGCGGATGATCCATATAACTGGTGAACACAACCCGCTGGTTGTGCCGGATCGCCGCCTCACCTAACAGAAATGGCTCGTCAACCGCCGGTTTGATGACCATCACCTGCGCGGCGACGCTGAGGGTGGTCGCCTCGCGATCCACCGCGAGCGGCACCTTCGTTTGCCGGCGCAATGCCCGCCAGGTGGTTTCCGAATACGGGCACGGGTCCTCCGCGAAGTCGATGGCCGCCCGCGTCGCCGCCGCCAGGCCTAACAGGAATTCCGCCGCTTCGGCGGGTTCGAGCGCCTCGTTGAAATCGAGCCGCCACTTGAGGGCCGGGAATTCGGCGGTCATTTCATTGAGGAAGCGGGTTTCGGCTGCCAGGTCGCGGCCGGTCTTCAGTTTGATGGTGGAGAAGCCGGCCTCCACGGCGCGGGTAAGTTCCGCAGGATCCCCCTTGATGAGAGAGGCGTGGCTTTGCGGCACCTCCATTTCCTCAAACAACGAATGGTCGTAGATGCGTGCCACGCGGTCGTATTCGGCGCAACACACGGCCCGCCTGACAATCGGCCAACGGCGTTCTCCCGCAAGATCCGCCAAACATTTCTCTAACGGCGGATCTCCCAGTTCCGGCCACGGGTGGATGCACCCGAAACCGCCATCAATCTGAATCAGGGCCCCCTCGAATTCGCGGCGTCTGGAAATCGAGTTCAGCAACCCCCGCGCCTTCAGGCGGTAACGTGAAATCAATGGTTGCGGCTTGGCGGTGGTCATGGCCGGAGACAGAGTAGGGATTTCCCAATAGGGCGCAAGCTTGACGCGACAGCTTGACGCGGCAGGTCCGGCATTTTTCATTCAAACCGTGCTCTATCCCGCCCGCCGATGAAATACGAACTCTCCACCCGGATTGGAGGTGTTCAAATAGGGCCAGCGAGCATTTTCCGGAAAACTGGACTCGCGTGTCGCGGCGGGATTTGGTAGGGCATGAAGCCATGCACATACCCACATTGATATCCCGCAAGCGTGAGGGTGAGGAATTGTCGGCGGGCGAGATCCGGCGGCTGATCGAGGGATACACTTCGGGCGAGGTGCCGGACTATCAGATGTCGGCATTCGCAATGGCGGTGTATTTCAAGGGCATGAGCGCGGCGGAGACGACGGCACTGACGCGGGCGATGTTGGAAAGCGGCGATCGTTTCCGGCACCGGGCCGGCCATCCACCGGTAGTGGACAAACATTCGACGGGCGGCATCGGCGACAAGGTGTCGCTGGCGCTCGCCCCGCTGGTGGCCTGCTCCGGCTGTTGGGTTCCGATGGTTTCCGGCAGGGGGTTGGGCATCACCGGCGGAACCCTGGACAAGCTGGAGGCCATTCCGGGATTTGACGTGCACATCAGCCTCGACTACGCGGCAGCCCAACTCGAGCGGCTCGGGGTGGTGATGATGGGGCAGACCGAACGGTTTTGTCCGGCGGACCGGAAGCTCTACGCGCTGCGGGATGTGACCGGCACGGTGCCGTCGATTCCGCTGATCACCGCGTCGATCATGTCGAAAAAACTCGCGGAATCGCTGGATCGTTTGGTGCTCAACGTGAAATTCGGTAGTGGGGCGTTCATGCGGACGAAAAAGGACGCGGAGGCGCTCGCTGCCAGCCTGACTGCGGTGGGCACGGAAATGGGCGTGGAGGTGCATGCCGTGCTGAACCCGGCCAACGAACCGACCGGCCGCGCCGTGGGCAACGCGCTGGAAGTCATCGAGGCGCTTGATTGCCTCAATGGCGGCGGACCGCCGGACCTGCGGGAAATCGTGCTCGATTTGGCGGAAAAAATCGTTGCCGTCCCGCGTGGGGATTTGGCGCGTTGGCTCGATGACGGCAGCGCCCGGCGGAAGTTCGAGACCCTCGTCGCCGCCCAGGGCGGGCACCCCGAAAATCTGCCGCGGCTTGGGGAAATCCACCGCGCACCGATCCGGCGCGAAATGCTCGCGCCCACCACCGGCACGGTCGCCAAAGTGGATGCCGGATTGATTGGCCAGGCCGCCCTGCAACTCGGTGCCGGCCGCGCCAAGGCAAGCGACGGGGTGGACCCCGCCGTCGGCTTCGACCGCCTGGTCAAGGTAGGCGAGACGGTTCATGCCGGTCACCCGCTGTGCCGGATCCACGCCCGCAGCGCGGTGGATTCCGACATGGCCGAAGCCATGCTCGGCATGGCGATCAAAATCTCGGCTCATTGACCGGTTTTCCCGGTTGCCAAATGTCCGCCGATCGGTTTACGGTTCGCCCGCCGCAGGGCGAAATGCCCGGAACAGCCTCGTAGTGTAATGGTAGCACCCCGGATTTTGATTCCGTTAGTCTAGGTTCGAGCCCTAGCGAGGCTATTCACTCGTTGAGAACGCACTTCCTCCGCTGAAAATGAGTTGCCGGGTTTCAGGCGGAGAGTCCGGATCATCTTGCTTGGATGAGTTGTGACGATTCGATTGCCAGCGCACGGGAAGACGCTATGCTGCGCCGCCCGGCGAAGAATGCCGGCTTCCGAAAATGAATTATCCTCATGTGGCGATTGTTGGTGCGACGGGTGCCGTCGGCGTGGAAATGCTCCTGTGCCTCGAACAGCGGAATTTTCCGCTCGGCAAACTGAAGCTTTTGGCTTCGGTGCGCTCGGCGGGAAAACGCATGAAATTCCGGGGCGAGGAAATCGTGATTGAGGAACTCACGCATGATTCGTTCGCCGGGGTGGATATCGCGTTATTCAGTGCGGGGGGCGGCATTTCCAAGGAATTCGCGCCCTCGGCCGCAGCCGTCGGAGCCGTGGTTATCGACAACTCGTCAGCCTTCAGGATGGACGCGGACGTGCCGCTCGTCGTGCCGGAAATCAACCCGGATGCCGCCAACAACCACCCCCGCAACATCATTGCCAACCCGAACTGCACCACCATCATCTCGCTGATGGCCCTGGCCCCGCTGCACGCCGCCTTCGGCCTGCGGACCATCATCGCCTCCAGCTACCAGGCGGTTTCCGGGTCCGGCACCCAAGGCATCATCGAACTCGAAGAACAGGTCAAAGCCATCACCACCGGCCAACCGTTCACCCCGAAAGTCTATCCCCGCCAGATCGCCTTCAACGTCATCCCGCAAGTCGACGCCTTCACCGACAACGGCTACACCAAGGAGGAACTCAAAATGCTCCACGAAGGTCGCAAAATCCTCAACCTGCCGGAACTCCTTGTCTCCTGCACCTGCGTCCGTGTCCCGGTTTACCGCTCGCATTCGGTCTCCATCACCGCCCAGTTCCTGCACCCGGTCACCCCCGACGCCGCCCGCGCCGCCTTCGTCGGGAAACCCGGCATCCAGGTGATCGATGATCCGTCTAACAAAATATTCCCGGTGCCCCTCGACACCACCGGCAAGGACGATTGCCTGGTCGGCCGCATCCGCAAAAACCTGGTCCTCGACAATGCCCTCGACCTCTGGGTCGTCGGCGATCAAGTCCGCAAAGGCGCCGCCCTCAACGCCGTGCAAATCGCCGAGTTGCTGTGAGGAGATCGGGGATCGGGGATCGGAGACCGAGGATAGAAGATCGAAGATAGAAGATCGAAGATATCGCCATCCACAATCCACAATCCACGATCCACAATCCACGATCATTTTCCCATGCACCTGAAAGCCTATCTCGCCGCCCGCGCCGCCGAGCTTGATGCGGCAATCGACGCCTTCCTGCCCAAGGCCAAGGAGCGCCCCGCAACGATCCACGCGGCGATGCGCTATGCCGTGTTCGCTGGCGGCAAACGTCTCCGGCCCGTGCTTTGCCTGGCCGCCGCCGAATCCTGCGGTGGTGAAACCGCCAATGCGCTGGCCCCGGCCTGCGCGCTTGAGTTGATGCATACCTATTCACTGGTTCACGACGATCTGCCCGCCATGGACGACGATGACCTGCGCCGTGGCCGCCCCACCTGCCACAAGGTCTATGGCGAGGGCATGGCCGTGCTCTGCGGTGATGCCCTGCTCACCGAAGCCTTCCTCGTGCTCGCCCAGACCCCGCCCACCAAACGCTACGGCACCCGCGATTTCATCATCGAACTCGCCACCACCGGCGGCAGCAAACAACTCATCGGCGGCCAGGTCATGGACCTCGAAGGAGAAGGTAAAATACCCAACCCGCGCGAACTCGTCCGCATCCACGAAGCAAAAACCGCTGCCCTTCTCACCACCTCGCTGCGCCTTGGTGCCATGACCGCCAACGCCACTCCCGCGAAACTCGCCGCCCTCACCCGCTTCGGCCACGCCCTCGGCCTCGCCTTTCAGGTCATCGATGACATCCTCGACGTTACCCAAAGCACCGAGGTGCTCGGAAAAACCGCCGGCAAGGACCAAAGTGCCGGCAAATCCACCTATCCTGCGGTGTTTGGACTGGAAGCCTCCCGCAAAGAGGCGGCACGCCTCACCATGGCCGCCCTCAACGCCCTGAAACCCCTCGGCAAAAAGGCCACACGCCTTGAGGAAATCGCAACCTATCTCTTGCGGCGCGAGTACTGAAACCAGTCGGCTCCCGGTCCCAGCCCCTACGGCTTCACGTCATTGGCCACGCGAAAAATATTTCGCGAAATTCATCGCTTTTTATTCACGGATATGGTTCCAAAAGCGCGGAAAGATCGTTCATGGCCAGTCCTCGCTCACGTTCCCGTTCCCGTTCTGGTTTTTACAGCACCATCGAGTACATCGGCCCGCGTCCGCAGAAACCAAAACGACCGCATTTTTTCGGTGGCTGGGTCATCGTGGTGATCGCTATCGGCATCGTCTGCTGGTATGGACGCCCCCTCCTTCCCATCCTCAAGGCCGCCCAGGAAGAGGTTTCCTCAGCCCAGGCGTCGCTGCTCATTTCCTCGCTCGGACAGTCCCAGGAGCCCGGCTCCAAACTCGCCGCAGCCGCCCTCGCCCATTCCGGTGACAGAGTCCTGTTCGACCCTTCCTACTACAAGATCGGTTACCCCAACGGCGATATCGCACCCGGCAAAGGTGCCGCAGCCGATGTCATCATCCGTTGCTTCCGCAAATGCGGCATGGATCTCCAAAAGGAAGTCCACGAGGACATGGCCCAACATTTCCGCCTCTATCCGCAGTTGTGGGGTGCCGTGGCACCCGACACCAACATCGACCACCGTCGCGTCGCCAACCTCCAGCGATTCTTCGAACGCAAGGGCCAAGCCATCCCCCCATCCCGCGACCCCAACGACTACCAACCCGGCGACATCGTGATCTGGTCGCTCGCCAATGCCGACCAGCACATCGGCATCGTCGTTCCCGGCCCCGCCAATCATGCCGGCGAAGCATGGGTCGTCCATAACATGGGTGCCGGCGTCAAGTGGGAAGGCGTGCTCTTCGACTATAAAATCGAAGCCCATTTCCGCTATCCCTCGCCCGACGCGAAATAACGGATTCCTTGGAGTGCGGTGGCAACCGCAGGACGACACCGCTTTGGCTGGCGGCAATCGTGTCTTCTGCAATCAAGCGCGCTCCAAACACGGGGGAATGGCCGGGAGGGAGGATGACTGCGGTTCAAGCGGCAGTCATTGGGCACGGTCCCCAGCCAAAGCGGCGTGGCGCTTCGCTTCCCGCCGCACTCCATGCTTTCGCAAACCGATGGCGTTGCCATGGGCTGGCCTGACGCCGGGCCGTTCGCTCTGAAAAGCGATTCACTCGTTGCCCAGCCGTTTGACGAACTCGTCTAACAGAGACTTGATGCGGGGAGCCGGGGCGATGGCGGCGGGTTTGTCGAAGCCGATCCAGATGGCGGTGGCACCCGAGGGACCGAGACGGAGGGTCCAGGCGTCGCGTTCCGAGCCGGTGGCACCGGTGAAACAATGGGTCCCCCCGGATTTGCGCAACACGGCGACAGCTTCCTTGGCGGCGTTGGCGCTGATGGCCGGGACGGGTTTGAAATTCGCGGTGTAGATGACATCGTCGGAGGCGTCGCGGATTTCGCGGATGAGGAAGGGTTTCGGGCGTTTGCCCTTGTTGCCGAAGGTGGCTAGGCCAACGGACATCTCCATGGGGGTGGCGGCGACCGAGCCACGGAACAAATCCTCGGTTTTGAGGAAGGGGCCGGAAATGCCGCAGCGCTTGGCCACACGTTCGACTTCGGCAGGGCCGATCTGGCGGCCGGTTTGTACCGGTTCGCCGGCCCGGGGGGATTTCCCTCGATCGGCGGCGGCGGCGATGACGAAGGGCTCGAAGGCCGATCCGAGATCGCGGTTGGAGCGGGTGCGGTCGAAACGCGAGTGTCCGTAATTCCGACCGCCGATCAATGCCAGGATGCCGCCGGTGCGCGTTTCGGTGGTGATGGCGGCGTATTGCACGTAGGCGGGCACGCTTCCGGGTCCAGCCACATAGTCCTTGTGCACGGGATGGGTCCAGGATTTCTCGCCTTCCAGATCCTCCACGGCATGATTGAGTTCGGTCTCCAAGCGCTGTTGCCAGGCGGCGTTGAGCGTGGTGTGGACCTTCAAGCCGCCAAGCTGGATTTCGCCCTCGTCGAGCAGGTTGTCGAGTTCCCGCCTGACCGCCTGGAGCGCGTAGGAGGTTTGGGTTTCGCGCTGCTCATCATCCACCAGTTTGACGGGTTCCGCGGCAAGAACGTCGCGGCGGGCCTTGTCGATGAATCCCATGGCGACCATCCGGTTGAGCGTCTGGTTGCGTTGTTCGAGGGCGGCGTCGAGATTGCGGAACGGTGAGAAGATATGCGGTCCGCGGATGATGCCGACAATCAGCGCACACTCGCCGTCCGTCAGATCCCGGGTGGCCTTGCCGAAATACGTGCGCGCCGCCTGTTCGATGCCGTCCGCACCAGCGCCGAAATAGATCCGGTTCAGATAGAAGGTCAGGATTTCGTCTTTGGTATAACGGGACTCGACACGCAGGGTGAGGGCGATTTCGAGGAATTTCCGATGCAACGATTTTTGTTTGATCTTGAAGCTGTTGCGGGTGAGCTGCATGGTCAGGGTGGAGGCTCCCTGGGTGAAATCGCGATCCTTGAGGTCTCTCACAAAAGCCCGCCCCAAACCGAAAATGTCCACGCCGTGGTGTTGGAAAAATCGCGAGTCCTCGCGGGCTTGCAGCGATTTCACCAGGAAATCCGGGATGTCCGCGCGCTTGACGAGCTTGCGGCCCGACCCGCCGGGGGCGTCGATCTCGACTCCCTTGCGGTCATAGAACGTCGTGCCAACGGGCAACTTGGCCACATCGTCCATGTCAAACCTCATCGCCAGCATGAAATAGATGAACGCCACGCCTGAAAGAACCAGCAATCCCGGCACCGAAAGCAGAAACAACAGACGCACCGGTCCATGCGCCCACGCCGGAAGCCAACGCTTCCAAAACGGGGGTGGGCTGTTAGGACGCCAGGTGGACATGGTGGAAGAAGTAATCAGTGATCAGTAATCGGTAATCGGTAATCGGTAATCGGTTATGGGTTATGGGTCATGGGTCATGGGTCATGGGTCATGGGTCATGGGTCATGGGTCATGGGTCATGGGTAAATATGCTAGCGCTATTCATTTCTTCACTCATGACTCGTGACTCATGACTCGTGACTCGTGACTCATGACTCATGACTCGTGACTCGTGACTCGTGACTCGTGACTCGTGACTACTCACTCGGCTCATCCACCGGTTCGGCGCGGAGAATGGGTTCATCCACGGGCAGGGCGCGGAGCGGAGGGTCATCGACGGGCAGGGCGCGTGGAGGCTTGGCAGTGGCGGATTTGTCGTTGGTGGTGGCTTCATCGATGACGACGGCGCGGGCGGGATGGATTGGGCAGTAGTCGTTGTCGGGCAGGGCGATGTCGGCGGGGATCTTGTCGGTATAGTTGGTGTGAGCGGTTCTGCAGCCGGCGGTGGCGCGTTTGCCGGAGAGGCGGCAGAGTTCTTCGGAGACGAGGTTCATTTTGCTGTGGAGGGCACCGGCCTTGTAGCCGAGGTTGTCGGCGACTTTCATGATATCGACCCAAACCGGCAGCGACAGGGTGGCACCGTAGCCGCCTTGGAGGGTTTTTTTCGGGATATCGAATCCGCACCAGACGGTGCAGGTGAGGGTGGAGGAATAACCGGCGAACCAGGCGTCTTTGAATTCGTTGGTGGTGCCGGTTTTGCCGGCGCAGGGTTTGTTGAAGCCGAGGCGTTGGACGGAGGCGGCGGTGCCGGTGGTGGTGACTTCGGCGAGGATGCGCGAGACCGACCATGCCGAGCTGCCGCTGGCGGCCTGATAGGGAAGCGGCAGGGTCGAATAGAGGATGTTGCCCGCGCGGTCCTTGATTTCGGATATCAGATAGGGCCGGTAGCGCTGGCCGGCGTTGGGAAAAATCGAATAGGCGGAAGCGACTTCCCACGGGGTGGCCTCCCATGAGCCGAGGTAGGCCGACGGTTTGTTAGGGATTGGAGTGGTGAACCCGGCTTTGAGCGCGACGTCCTTGACTTTGGGGATGCCGGCGTGGTTGCCAACCCGCACGGACATGGTGTTGCGGGAGCGGATGAGGCCGTAGGAAACCGGTTCCATGCCGCCGAATTTGCCGTCGGAGTTGTTAGGCCGCCAGTTGGCGGCGCCTTTGATTTCGCCGGGTTCGATCGGTCCGTCGCTGATCAGGCTGTCCGGGCGCAGGCCTTTGTCGAAGGCGGCCAGATAGACAAACGGTTTGAAGATCGAGCCGAGCTGGCGCTGGCCATCCTTGGCACGGTTGAAGCGCGATTCGTTGGCGTCGCGCCCGCCGACCACGGCGAGCACGGCACCGGTGCGGTTCTCGACCACGACCACCGCGCCCTGGAGGTAGGCGGATTCGCCGCGTTGGTCTTCCGGGATTTTCCGCCATGCGTCGCGGGTCGGATGGGCGTAGCCCGGGAGCCGTTCGATGTCGTGGAGCCGTTTGTCGAGCGACTCTTCGGCTTTCTGTTGGATCCGCAGGTCGATGGTGGTGGTGATGTCGAGGCCGCCGAGTTCGATGTCCTGTTTTTCGAGGATGATTTCCAGATCGGCGCGGATGGCATCCATGGCATAAGATTCGCGGGCCCCGCGCCGCCATGGCGGGCGGACTTTGATCGGGAGTTTTTTCGCCGCGTCCGCTTCGATGCGGGTGATGGCATTGGCCTCAACCATGCTTTCGAGGGTGGTATCGCGCTCGCGGGTGGCGGCTTCCAACGAGCGGAACGGATTGAAGGCATCGGGTCCGCGGACGATCCCGGCGAGCATCGCGGATTGCGACAGGTCGAGTTGGGACGGGTGTTTTTCAAAATAGATGCGGGCGGCCTCGCCGACGCCCTTGATTTGGTGTCCCCAATTGATCTGGTTGATGTAGGCCTCGAGGATGGCGTCTTTGCCGACAGTGGTTTCCAGCCTGACGGCGAGGGCGATTTCGAGAAACTTGCGATCGATTTGGCGCAGGACGTCGCCGCGGTTTTCACCGTATTTGAGTTGGAAGATATCGGAAACGAGTTGCTGGGTGATGGTGGATGCGCCTTCGCGTTTGCCTTGGGCGTTTTTGGTGATGGCGCGGAGGATGCCATAGAAATCGATAGCCCCGTGCGAATAAAACCGCTTATCCTCGCGGGCGAGGATGGCCTTGCGGAAGTATGGGGAAACCTCGCGCAATGGCACCACCGAACGTTTCTCGCCATGGATGCGGCCGATTTCCTCACCGAGCCGGTCATGAATGATCGAACGCTCGGGCATCGCGCGGATCCTCGTCAGATCGTAGCGTTGGGCGCGGACGCCGTAAACAACGGCCAACACCGCCACCGCGTAGAGACCGGCAACGAGCGGGTAACCCGCGGCGCGGACAAGGAATTTCAAGGGCTGTCCGAGCGGGCGGGTGAACAGGTTGAACAAATGAAACGGCCACAGCAACAACACCGACGTCGCCCCCGGCCCGCGCGAGGCGGCCTTGGCGGGCGCTTGCTGGCGGCGGTTCCGGGGCTCCGGCGAATCGTGTTTGGACATCGGCGGGCGGATCGTAAACCCACATGCGCCGCCAATCCATCCCGGATTCCGGGGAAAATTGGAATTGTAGAGTGAAGCGGTTTCAGGCAATGAATTGGCCAAGCGCGCCGAGGAGAAGGGTTGGTCGCTGTCGCGAATTGCCGGGAGTCACCACATCTACACGATGGCCGGACGGATCGAGCGGATCGTCATACCGGTTCACGGGAATAAGCCGCTGAAGACGGGACTCCAACGGAGCCTGATGAAGATCATTCCGCTTGAGGATCACGAACTCTAACAAACATGGCGCAGGCAGGCCGGAGGCCCGGCATCGTTCGCCTCGCCGCCATTGCTGGAGGTGGAGCGTCTTCATCCCGGAGGGATGGAAGCTTGTAGCCGGGGGTGAGCGAGGCACGAGCGACACCCCCGGATGATGCCATGAAAAGAAAACGCACACCGGAGGTGTGCCAGCAGCTTTACCGGCGTTGCAGGCATCCCTGCCGGGATGCGGTTTTCGGAGGCGCTATGTCCGGCATGTCCGCCCAATTCCCCGGCTTCACCGGGAAAATCACCGACCCGGTGTGCATCCCCCGGTTGTCCTCGGCCAGCTCGCCGCCGCTCTCGATCTTGCAGCCGGTGTTGCCGAAATACGTGCCGGGAACGGTGATTGGTGAGGCCATCCCACACCGCGAGGATATCAAATGGCGGGCTTGCCGGACTTGTCCGACGTCATCCCTTCACGGCCTCATCGCCAAAGTCCTGGCATTCCCTCCATTATGGTGGAACGTCAAAGCCCTGCCGCCAGGTCAGGCGGCAGCGGTTGAGGATGTAACTATGGAGCTATTGCCGGTCGGCAGCGACGACTTGTTCGGCTTGTGGTGTTTTTATGTGGAACCAGCGCCACGACTGAGGTGAAATTAATGCGGCTGCTGATAGCAATTGGATTACCCCCTGAAAAAGAAATAACGCCTTCTCCCATTGTGTATGTAATCTTGCAAACTGGGTTATTGAATATCTATATGCAACGATTGCGAACGCGGCATGGGCAATAACGATCCAAAATGCTACCTTAGATCCGCGATATAAACTTCTCAACAAAACGTATAAAATAACTAATAGGAAGCTAGTCCCGATACAAAATCCGACTAGCCGCAAGGAGCCGTTCTGATATGCCAGGTATACCATCTTCGCTATGCCAAGCGAAAAGGATAATGCTAGACCTGCTACCGAAAGTCGTACAATGGGTGGAGGCGAACTTCTTCTGATCAGGAGGTTGCCGTGATCATGAATGTGTTGAGGTGCATCGTATGGATTCATGATGTATTTGCCTAACAGTTTTATTCAATAGCGCGCGGCATTTGTCCTTTCTTATACAGCGTGCGGTATAAGAAGGACAAATGCCGCGCGGGAGGGCGGACTTCGTCCACTAGCGGTCTCGGGAGAGCGCTCTTTCAAGAGGGTTTGTAGCATTTTTTGCAGGGCGGACAAGGGAATTCCGCGCAACTTTCCCACCGACCGCTCTTCCTCCCTACTTCATCGTCAGATCCGTCACGTTCTGTTTGTCCACCTCGTAGATTTGCTTGAGGATGGTCCGGATATCCTTGAGCAGCGCGGTATCCGGAACGGTCCCGCTCACGTTGCCGCCGCCGATCTTGGCCAGATTGTCGGCGATCACGGTGCCAGCGGACTTGCCGATTTGTTCCATCATGCGGTTCGCGCCGGGTTTTCTCGTCTTCCTGCGAGTCGGCCGCCTTGCGTTTCGCCGCCGCCGTCGCCGGGTCGCCGTGTTCCGTGGCCTGCGCTTCCTCGCGCCGGAGGCGGCTGATCGCCATCACGCCCACCATCATTTCCCGTTGTTGCCGCGCCTCTTCCTCCAAGGCCGCCCGCCGCGCCGCAAGCTCCGCTTCCTGCTGCCGCCGGTCCTCGGCCTTGGGCGGCAAGCATTGTTGTATTGACCAGCGGCGGGTTTGCGGTAACATTCACAGCATGTCAGCAACCCTTGAGGATATTGCCCGCAATGCATTGCAATTGCCTTCGCGACAGCGGTTGATGTTGGCTGGCTTGCTTCTTGAGATAGACGATGCAACCATCGATCAAGAGGTTGAAGCGGCCTGGGAGCAGGAAATACAGGCTCGAATCATGGCCGTGGATAGCGGCAGTGTTGACGGAATCCCCTACCACGATGTCATGAGCGCGGCGGCAAAACGCTTTGTTCCATGAGGGTCTCCTTTCTGCCGCAGGCCAAGGAAGAATTCCTTGATGCCATTGCCTACTATGAAAAACCTATTCCTTGATTGCGGGATGTCGGGCATGGCGGTTGGAAACCGCCGCCACGGTCAGCCGTTGAGTTTGGCGAGCGCCTTGGGCAGGAAGACGCCGTCCTTGCGGATGAGCTTGCCGTCGAAGCGGATCTCGCCGCCGCCGTAATCCTTGCGCTGGATGCTGACCATGTCCCAGTGGACTTGTGAGCGGTTGCCGTTGTCGGCCTCCTCGTAGGCCTGGCCGGGAGTGAAGTGGAACGACCCGGCGATTTTCTCGTCAAACAGGATGTCGCGCATCGGTTCGCGGATCTCCGGGTTGAAGCCGAGCGCGAATTCGCCGATGTAGCGCGCCCCCTCGTCGCTATCGAGGATCTTGTTGATCTGTTTGGTTTTGGCGCCTGCTTCGGCCTTGATGATTTTGCCTTTGGAAAACTCCAGCCGGATGCTGTCGAACGGGATCCCCTGATAGATCGTCGGCGCGTTGTAACTGATGACACCTTCCACCGAATCGCGCACCGGCGAGGTGAAGACCTCGCCATCGGGAATGTTATAGTTGCCGCCGGAGAACAATGCCGGAATGCCTTTGATGGAGAACCGCAGATCGGTGCCCGGGCCGGTGATCTCCACCTTGT